>Ga0105047_10004257_pt1 | contig 24973 bp, 26 predicted proteins | sample MAT04_FD_78384 | JGI IMG/M metagenome (GOLD analysis project Ga0105047, IMG submission 78384) | Freshwater microbial communities from Lake Fryxell liftoff mats and glacier meltwater in Antarctica - MAT-04 (megahit assembly) | ecosystem: Environmental > Aquatic > Freshwater > Ice > Liftoff...
ATTCCGCGACATGTCGGTTGTTGGCCCCTTGAACTGTCTGAATTCCGGGAATTACGACTAGGTTCTCTCTCCGCTATCTGATACCAGTTGCCGGTGCAAAAATCAGAAACATGGTCAGTCACCATCAAAGTGGGCTTCTCAGTCAGTCATGGGATATACAAATGACTTGCCTGACTGATTTGGGAATTATCGGGTGGGGCAGTTTGGCAAGGCTCCTCACATGAGCGTGGGCTCCAATAGGACCTGCCTCTTCAACGCTGCAACCTTTCCCGTTTCGAAATAGTGCAACGTTGCCTGCAGAATGTCCTTTACGAATCGCTGAGTCGGGAAGGAGTAAAGAGTCACAGGCACTCCAAGGCGGGCATCCTCTGGGAAATACTCGATGCCAACAATCTCAACCTGATCCGGGATGGAGAGTCCCCTTTTTAACACAGTGGTGACGAGAAGACTCAAAGGAACAGGGGGAAAAACGATTATTCCGCATGGGCCTTTGACCTTGGCCACGATGTTGGCGATGGAATCACGTAGAGACTCGGGGTGATTCCAAACAAGTTCCACATGACCCCGAACGGGTTGATCCTTCCATCCCGCGCAGGCCATGTTGAATCTTTCGATGCTTTCAACAACGCCGGCTTCCTGATTTGCGGAACTGATCAGAAGGATATTTTTATAGCCTCGCCGGAGAAGGGATTGCGTGGCGTGGCGAACGGAGCTTCCAAGGTCCGTTGTCACGTAAGGGAGGGCAACCCCTTTGTCCGGGTAGCCAAAGACGATCGCGGGTTTTCTGTTTTCCAGAAAGAGGCGCTGATAGGAGGCCGGTAGAGACACAAGGTAACATAGCTCGCCTCGCCTGGACTTTTGACTGGCAATAGTGCGCAGCCTTTGTGCGCTGCAACGCTCAATAGAGAGCGTGATGCCATGGTATTGCATTCCTTCAAGCAGCAGAAACAGCCAGCGAACGCATTGGTGCAGGTCCGGGTAATTCCTGCCCAGAAAGAGGAGACGCGCAACCCTCTGCTCGGAGTTTGATTTTTTCGCGATCTTTGCTGCTGGCTGGATCCTCACGCCCTGCGACGTCACAGAGACGAGTCCCTCAGTCTCAAGGACTTTAAGAGCCTGAAGCAAGCTGGGCCGACCCACCCCGAGCCTCCGGCACCACACGCGTGTTGAGGGAGCAGGGTTAGATAATTCGCCCTGTACAATTTGATCACGAAGAAAGCGGGTGAGTTGCTCCGCCAGTCCTTGGTGAAAATTGGGAAATCGCTCCATCGCTAGTTTCTTATTACACCATACTGGTATTATTGTCGATGACTCCCGAAACGATGCGGTCACAATCGGTGACCACTATCTTCACCTGTCATTTTCACGGAATCGGCTTAAAAGAGGAATATGATCATTCTCGCCCTTCATTTAAATTTCATCTGACATTTACGAAACCGACTGCTGGATGTATTCACAAAATGGAATCTGAACTCACACACACACGTAACCCTGTGGATGGTTTCCGTCCTCAGGTCGACTCCTCGACCAAAACGAAACCACGGGTTGTCTTTCGTCTTTGTGATTGGCACTATTTGGAGAAATCGACACAGCGGATCATGTGCGCCTGGGCTCGACAAATGGCTGAATGGGACGACAAGAGTTCGATCCACCGGCATATTTGGGAGCAAAGCGAATGTGTCCAGCGTCTCCGCGACCGGATCAGCCAGTTTCCAGGGGGAAATCCTGACGGGCCGGTTTCGGCAAACCTTGAACGGCTGGTTAACGCCGTCCTTCTGGCCCCGGGTTTTCAAGATGCTATTGATGGGATTTATCAGCTGTTAAGTGCACCATTGATGAAGGCGTATCTCGATTACTCGGAAACGGCCCATAAAGTGCATGATGCGCCAACCCTGACGACTTTGCATGACATCGTCGGAATCAAAGAGCAACAGCGGCTTTGGTTACGAAGTTTTCGGCGCCGATACCCTCATGCGACCAATCCTGCGTATGTCGCTGCAATCGACGCGGAGCTATCCGCTTGTGCGCACCTCAATGACGCGATCGCGGTTGAAGGAGATGCCGCCAAACCAGCTGGCGTTTCAACGGGTTTCAGACTTCCCAAACGTGCGGCACGTCCCGATGGAACCGACCTGAGATACCGCTTCCGGGAGTATGCGGAAGCTGACTTTTCGGCAAGCATTGAGGCCCGTCGGCTTTACTGGGCTTATGGGTATCTCATGGAGAAGAACATCCCGGACAGTCAGGTGCGGTGGCTTTACGACTCCCCCGACATGCCATGGGAGTTTCACCACAATCTTTCCCGACATCTTTGGGATGAGTCCCGCCATGGCGATTCGGGTTACTCGAGATTTCTCGATTTTGGAATCTCCCTCCATGAGCTCGGCTTCCCGCCTTATGAACCGGAGGAAGAGGGATTGCTTGATCCTCTCACTCCAAAAGAACTCTATGAGGCGATCTTTTTTATAGGTATGATCGCGGAGTCAGGCCATTTTTCGGTTAAAAACGAAGCCTATGCGGACTTCAAGGCTGGAGGGGACATGGAGTCTGCAGAGATGATGCTTTTTGACATCATCGATGAAACAACCCACGTCCAGTATGCGCACCGCTGGCTTCCGATTCTTGGAGAACGGGCAGGCGTTGACCACTCGAACTTTAAATTCAGGGCCGCAAGCGAGAGAAAAACCTACGAGCAGCAGGCCCGTGACCGTGCGGAGATATTGCTCTTACTGCCACGCGATCAAGGCAACACGGATTACGCCTTCTATCAGGGGCTCCTGGAGGTGATGCGCGAGCGGAAGCCCCTGTCAAATGCAAACACATGTCCGCCGCGCTCTTATCTTCCCCTCTAAGCCAGTAACTTTGCGAATAGAAACAACCTATGAACTCACCTCGATGAAAAATACTCCAATAACAAAAGAAGCACTTAGTGGTATTTGGGCTGCTTTGCCAATCCCATGGAAAGAAGATTTGTCATTTGATCCCGACACCTTTGCGAGAGACATCTCCGGACTTTGCGAAGCAGGTGTTAGCGGCGTTTACACGGGCGGAACGACAGGTGAACTTTACACTCAAGACTTTGAGATGTTTTGCCAAGTCAATAGAGTGATGGCCAAAAGCGTTCGCGACTTTGGTGTTCCGATGCAGGCCGGATGTACGGCGTTGAGCACTGAGCAGGTCTGCCAACGCGTCCGGTATGCCTGCGACATTGGCGCAGATATTGTGCAAGTGGCACTCCCGTTTTGGCTCGAACTCGACGATGCCGAGGTGGTGGAATTCTTCGTTGACGTCGCTGCAGCTGCAGGCCGGACGCCAATCGTGCATTACGATACCAGCCGGTCAAAGCGACGAGTTTCGGCCGAGCTTTATCAGGTGCTTACAAAAAACGTTCCCACGCTTTGGGGAACGAAGTTTGGAGGTTCGGATATTCATGCCGTTAAGCAAATCACGATGGCAAATCCTGAACTAAAGGTTTTCGTGGGGGAACACATTCTCGCGAGTTCCACGCCGATGGGAGCGACCGGCTCATATAGTTCGGTGGTTCTCGTCAATCCCACTTGGATGGTTGACTATTTTGAAGCCTGCCGGGATCACATCTGGGATCGGGCTTTTGAAATCCAAGACGAGATTTGCCTGCTGTTTTCAGGACTCCAATCGCTTCCAACTCCGGGGCTGCAGGACACTGCGATTGACAGAATCTTCGGGCGCTTGAACCGGGTGCTTGAGTGTCCGATCTACTCGAAAGCGCCGTACCGATACGGTTCGCAAAAGGACCTCGACCACATGCGAAAATGGGTGGAAATTCACCTCCCACATGTTCTGTTAAATGAAAATGTAGCCGTTCGTTTGGCGGTGCACCAGCAGCAGAGTTTGGCCTCCGTTTAAGCTAATATCTTTTTTATGTCAACAACGACAATTGCAGAAACGCCACACAGTAAATTGGTCAGTCGCGCCCACCGTATCGAAGAGTGGGCCGAGAAGCATCTGGTCGATCCGCGAGGGATCATTTACACTTACCTCGACGTTGCTACTGGCAAGCCGCCGACTGACGATTTTTTTACTTCCGATCAGGCCCCGCTTTACGCGCCGATCTGCACACCATCAGAATGGCACTCCTATGAGAACACAGGACAGGCGACCTCGGAATACATGCTTGGCCTTCTGTACCAATACACAGTGGAAAAAGATCCGGCAGTTCTTACCCGCATTCAACGATCCTATCAGGCATTAAAATATGTTTATAACAGTGGGAGCACCGTCGAGGAAGGGTTCCTCCCGAAAATGTATGGAAACCGCATTTCTGTGGAAACGAGCACGGATCAGGTCCTCTACGTGATGCTCGCGTTTGATTATTATCATCAATATGCATCGTCATCGGAAAAAGTAGATATTGACCGGATGATCGTCGGTCTCACGCGATTTTGGACGAACCGAAACTACCGCTACCGTTACTTCTGGATGGAAGACATGGAGTGGCCGATTTCCAGGTTCCCTTGCCTTCTCCTTATGGCCTACAGGCATTCGGGTGATGAGGCTTTCAAGGCCGAATATGATCGTCTTCTCGAAATGAAGGTCAACGAACGCCCCTTTGAATCGCAATTGCAGCCAAAACTCCGCGGTGAGTGTCCTCCGACTCCCTACGAAAAAGCTCATCATGCTTGGCTGATTGGCGAGGTGGACGGTGCCGTCGGAATGGAAGTGGCCCAGTATGACTATTTGCTCAGCAACGATCCGGGACATCCTCTGGCGGAGAGCTGGAAGAAGGCGATGAAGATCATATGGGACGATGGCACTCTCGTTGTTGCACCGGATGGCACCGGTTATGTGCACGTGCTGGTCGACATGGACACGCTCAAGCCACGGCGCCCGGAGCCGGAGTTTCATGCCGAGGCAAACCCGAATCCGAAAAACAGCATGGAAGCCTGGATAGGATGGCGGCACGTCACTGGCGGCAGAACTTGTGACGTGACCTTTATCGCACGCAGCGGGGTGCAGGTTTACAAGCACATTCGCGATCCGGAAATCATTAAAGTGTCGCAGAAAATTTTAAAAGCCATCGATGTGGAGAACATGATTTCCTACATGGATCCAGAGCGTTACCTGCCCGAGCTGCGGCACCGAAACAACTTGCTGAGCGGGGATGGAACAGCCCACTGGCTGTGGGCTTACTGGCTCGGACGCAGTGAAGGAGTGATCTCATGAATGCTTTTAAAATCATCGATGAAGGGTTTGTTCACCGGTGCCCGGAAACCGGGCCGGAGTCCGTGGCTGCGACCTCCCGTTGCGCAGTCACGCGTACTGGTGAGGTCGTTTGCCACTTTCACTTGCAGTCAGACATTGGTGTGAACGATTTCGTTCCTCACATTGCACGCTCTAAAGACGGAGGGAAAACGTGGCATTTGCAAGGGCCGGTTTGGCCCTCACTTAGAAGCAAATTTTCAATAAACGCATCCATCCGGAACTCTCCGGATGGCACGCTTTTTCTTTATGGTTTTCGCATGCCGATCACGAAACCCGGCGAATCGTTTTGGTGTCAGGAAACCCTTGGAATTCTGCCAAACGAACTGATCTGGGCTAGTTCGGAGGACGATGGATACACGTGGTCCGATCCTCATGTGTTTCAGCTGCCGCTTCCCGGTGCTGCCGAGACCCCATCCCCGCTCTGCGTCACTCGATCAGGACGTTGGCTGGCACCCTATGCTCCGCACAACACATTCGATCCTAACCTGAAGGTCGAGCTGCGTCACACCGTCCTCATGATCAGCGATGATGAGGGAGCGAGTTGGCGTCACACAACAATGATGCAAGTTAAGGAAGAGAATTCCTGTGTGGCTGTGTCGTGGATTACGGAGCTTTCGGATGGCAGATTGTTAGCGACTTGCACCCATATCGCACATGGAACGGGCCCGGATTTTCACAATCCCTACACATTATCGAGCGATGGAGGAGAAACGTGGCTGCCGACCCGCGCCACCCCAATCATGGGGGGGTCGCAGGGCACCGCTTCATGGGACGACGGAAAGGTGCTTTTCGTTTACAGCCAGCGGCGCAACGGTCCGCCGGGGATCTGGCTCGCACTGGCAAAACCAACCGAACAAGATTTTGGGGTGATTTGTAATGAGCGGGTGTGGTCGCCGGAAATGACAGTTAAAGACGGGGGAACGGCAGCGTTCACAAACTGGACGAATTATTTGTTCGGAGAGCCCTCGGTTACCGTGCTGCCAGACAAGACCGTGCTCGTGGTGCTCTGGTGCATCCAGCCCGACGGGCGGGGCATTCGATTTGTAAGGCTCAAAGTGGAGTGAGCTCGCAAATCTAGATCATGAAGATTACAGACGTTAAGACAGTTCTCCTGACCGGCCCGCTGACGAACGACCCCTTCTTACTGGGTTTTCGAAAAAGCCGATCAGCAGCGTTTATTGAGATCCACACGGACACGGAACTCGTTGGAATCGGAGAGACCTATACTGGTTACCACTTTCCCGAGGTTGTTCCAGAGATCGTGGAATTCTTCAAACCGATCCTTGTTGGGCAAACCGACGAGGAGATCAGTCCCCGAAAACTATGGAGCCGGATGTACCATTGTGGAAACTTTTGGTGTCGAAATGGAATGGGCGTCCATGTGCTTGCGGGAATTGAAGGAGCCCTTTGGGATCTTCGAGGGAAGATGGACAAGGTGCCTGTTCATCAGCTTCTTGGCGGACGCATGCACGACAAACTGTTGTGTTATGCCACCGGAAGTATCAGCAATTACCCTTGGACCGAACTCATTCGAAAATTCGAGCAATATCGGAGCGCTGGTTTCCGGGCGGCCAAGGTCGCGTCTGGATGGTATATGAGCGAGACGCGTGAGGTTTTCAGCGCCAGGACGCCGCAGGCCTGGGTGGAAATGGAATGCGACAAGTTGGAGACCGTCCGAAAGGCGATCGGGAAGGATTTTCTGATCTGTCTCGATGGCCACATGAGCAACGCAATGGACGAACGCCTCACTCCCTGGGATGTCGGAACCGCACTCGCGGTTCTCAAGGCCATGGAGCCTTATGACGTTTTCTTTTATGAGGAACCTCTCCACTATCATAACGTTGAGGGTTATGCGGAACTTTGCAAAGGAACTTCGATTCCCATTGCCGGCGGAGAATGCCTTGCGACGCGTGAGGAGTTTTGGCAATTCGCCGAGCGAAGCGCTTTCGATATTGTACAGCCCGACGCGTCATACACCGGAATCTCGGCATTCATTGATGTTGCGAAAATGTTTGCCCTTTCCGGTAAGCGGGTTGCCACCCATGCCTGGAGTTCAGGAGGCGGTGTCATGGAAAACATCCATGCAGCATTTGCAACCCCCAACATGGTCATTCTTGAAATCCCTCCCTTACCCGGCCCACTGCACACGGAGGTGTATGCGGACGGTTACCGTTTCGAAGACGGCTATATTTTTGCTCCGGAAGCCCATGGCCTCGGAATCCGGCTGACTGATAAACTCAAGAACAAGTACCCGTTTGTGCGGGGATCTGGAGAATGGAATGCCGTTTCGGGCAAAAACCAATTTATTTGAACGTTGATGGTATGAACAAAAACCCTGCCATTCTCATTTCCCTGCCAGATCATGGTCCTTCGCTCGAACTGCTGGGGCGAAAGTTTCCGGGCTGTGAAGTCCGGATTGTCCCACATATCCGTCCTCTGACTTATTGTGTGAACAATATAGGTGATCCTGGCGGGATCTACCTGGATCGAGTTTTCAGTCCTGCCCAGATGGCAGAGTTCATGGGAGGCCTGGACTATCTGGTTGTCACCATGCCCCACACTGCGAGCACGGCGGGTTTAATCGGCGAGAAGGAACTCCGAATGCTGCCTCCCGCCGCTGTTTTGATCAATCCGGCCCGAGCCAAAATTATTGACGAAGATGTTTTTTTTCGATGCATGAAAGAAGGATGGATCCGGGGCGCAAGTATCGATGTTCATTACGCTTATCCACTGCCCCCGGGCCATCCGGTCTGGAAACTCCCCAACTTGGTCATGACGCCTCATATTTCTGGATCCGGAGGAAGTCCCTACTTCCTGAGCCGCGCTTACGACATTTTTATCCAGAATCTCGAGAGGCAACTGAAAAATGAGCCCTTGCTGAATGAGCTGAGTGAGGCTCACCTTCGAGGACTATAACCTGTGTCATTAAAGTTAGCCCATGAATGATATGATTCACATCCTTGAAACCCACTCCGGAATCCGTTTCGGTTGTTTAGGTGAGAAACCAACCTCCCCGGCACCGACTTTGATTGTTATTGGCAATGAGCTTGAATACAGCCTGACAAACAACGAAATCAACGAAGTCGGAAAACTGCTCGAGTCCTGTGGTGTCAAATGTTTTGCAATCGATGTTCCGTGTCATGGGGCGGATCAGCGGGAACAAGAACCCGAGGGATTAAAAGGCTGGCGGTCACGGCTCGAGAATGAAGAGAATATGGTCCTTGATTTCAAGCAGCGAATTTCGGAGGTGCTCAACTTTCTCATTCAACAAGGATATAGTGATTCCGGGAAAATCGGTCTGGCAGGCACCTCCCGTGGAGGGTTTTTGGCTCTCCACTTCATGGCAGCCGAACCGCGGGTTCGTTGTGCTGTCGCCTTCGCGCCCGTCACTGAACTCACTGTACTTGAGGAGTTCCACGGATTGGAGCTTCATCCCCTGACGCGATCCCTTGACCTCATTCATCAGTCGGTAAAGCTCGCGGGTAAACCAATGTGGATGTGCATCGGCAACAACGACTGGCGGGTTGGCACCGACCGTTTAATGAAGTTTACCCATAGCGTTTCAAGCTTGGTTTCCAAAGGTATAATTGCCCCGGTGGAGCTTCACGTCATGCCGACCGACGGGCATTATACTCACACGTCGGCACATTCGGAAGCCGCCGCCTGGCTCAAGACCCACTTGATCGAGGCCCCGGCTCCAAACGGGACACGCAACGTTTAGGCGACCAGCTATGGCTTCCCCTGTAATTCCCGCACCTTCCCGCGCAGATCCGATTTTTGATCTTCGAGATCGCCGGATTTGGATCATTGGCGGTGCCGGATACTTTGGCAAAGAAGTTGTCACGGCCCTCGACCGGCTTGGAGCGATCGTCTCGTGCATTGATCTCAAAGATAAAGCCAGGGAGTTTGTTGTGGAACAGAAGCTCTCCCCGCAAGTGATCCCCGTCTCGCTGGATCTTGTCGAAACTGCTGAAGTTTTAGAATGGATAGAGCATGAATGCGTCGAGGATCGTCGGCCTGACGGGGCGGTGTTTCTCACCACACCCATGAGTGCAACCCGCCTCGCGGATTTGACCAAAGAGGAACTCAACACCTACAACGAGGCGGGGTTAGGCGCCCTCTTCTCTGCTGTTCGCGCGACCGGTTCTGCCATGGTTCAACAAAAACGAGGGAGCATCGTCCTTTTCTCCAGCATGTATGGTCAGGTCGCGCCGGATCCATCCACCTATGACGGTTTGCTTGCTCCGAATCCCATTCAATATGGGATGCAAAAAGCAGCCATTAACCAAATGGCCCGTTACCTCGCGGTTCATTGGGGCAAAGACGGGGTTCGTTGCAACACGATCATTCCTGGAGCGTTTCCTCACCCGGCGACTCAAGCGAACCATCCAGAGTTTATCACAAGGCTTCAGGATAAAATTCCGTTGGGCCGCATAGGAACCGCCATCGAGGTTACCGGAGCCGTGGTTTTCCTTCTTTCCGATTCGGCAAGCTTCGTCACAGGACACGGATTGGTGGTCGATGGAGGCTGGACAGCGTGGTGATTCAGCGATGAAATTTTCAGAATCTAAACCGCTCCGGATTGCGATGCTTGGGATGATCCCGGGTAATGGCCACCCCTTTTCCTGGTCCGCAATCATTAATGGATTTGATCCGAAGAACCTTGATGCCTGTCCATATGGTGGCATCCGCGACTACCTCGGAAAGCGGGACCCGCGAGAAGTCCGAATTCCCTATGCAAAAGTCACGCATCTCTGGACCGATGACTCTACGGAGTCTGAGGCGGTTGCGAAGTTTGCCGGCATTCCAAACATCGTTCATAATCCCTGTGATGTGGCGGGTGAGGTTGACGCGATCATTATCGCAACTGACGACGGGGATGATCACATCCGCCGCGTGGAGCCTTTGCTGTCAGCCAACGTCCCAATTTTTGTCGACAAACCTCTCGCCACAAATCTCCCCGACTTGCGCCGTTTTGCGGCTTGGAGAAATGAAGGTCATCGAATTGTCTCGTCAAGCGGACTGCGGTATTCTCCTGAACTGGACCTTCTGCGCGAAACCTCGTGGCAATGGGTAACGACAACAACCTTCAAGACATGGGAGCGCTATGGCATTCACGCACTTGAACCGGTCGCCTCGCTCCTTGGACCCGGATTTGAATCTCTCTCTGCCACGAAGCTGGGAACCTCGACACTTTTCACGATTCACCACCGCAGCGGAACCGTGGTCTCCCTGGCGGTTCTCCCGGAGGCCCTGGCGAGCGCCTTTGTCATTCATGCTTATGGAAGGGAACACCACGCCAGTGTCGCACTGCGCGACACTTATTCCGCATTTCGCTCGCAAATGGATCATTTCCTGGGTTATGCAGCAGGTATGAGAGGCGAGCACGTGGCTTTTTCAGAGACCCTTGAATTAATGGCTGTGCTGATTGCCGGTCGCGAAAGTCTGAGATCAGGCGGGGACGAGGTGCAAATCGCCCCGCTGCTCGAGGAGGCCTCGGCCAAGGAGGCTTTGCGATGAGGGCGAGCCGCATTCTCCGCGAAGTTCGGTCCGGCAAGGTGGCGTCGTGCGTGAAGCTGAATCTCATTGATTCGAGAGTCGTCGAACTTTGCGGGCTTTCGGGATTTTCTGCGGTCTGGATGGATAATGAGCATGTTCCGAATGACTGGCTGAATCTCGAGCATATGATCCGTGCGGCGCGTCTTTATGACATGGATGCCATTGTTCGCGTTGCCAAGGGAGACTACAGTGACCTGATCAAGCCGTTTGAGGCTGGCGCTCAGGCCATCATGGTCCCCCACGTTGAGAGCGCTGCGGAAGCGAAAAAGATCGTTGAGATGACACGTTTTCACCCAAGCGGTAAACGCCCGTTGGATGGTGGCAATGTGGATGGGCGGTTTTGCCAAATCCCCCTGCTCGATTATCTCGATCTCGCAAATCGGGAACAGTTGGTGATTCTCCAGATCGAATCCATGGAAGCTGTTCAGAATGTGCATGAGATCGCCGCGGTGCCGGGATTTGACTGCTTGCTTTTCGGCCCTGGAGATTTCTCACACCGGATTGGCCTGGCTGGTGAAATCCACTCTGAGGTCGTGGCCGAGGCTCGTCGTGCGGTCGAGATTGCTGCCAAGGAAAATAACAAATTCTGCATGGCGGTCGGCTATCGAGAAGACCCGCAGGCCATGTTTTCCCGGGGCTATGGGATCGCAAGCCTCGGCGCAGATGTTGTCACTCTGGGCGATGGCTTTCGGAGGATCGTGGAAGATTTCGATAATTCTCCTCCAACCCCGGCCGCTCAGGTTCTCTATGGATCCCGCTAGTTCCCCGTTTTCTCTTGAAGGAAAAGTCGTTCTCCTAACGGGTGGTGCCGGAGTTTACGGCAAGGCCCTGTCGTCAGCCCTGGCCAATACAGGCTGCAAGTTGATTCTCGCCTCGCGAAACACTGAGGCACTTGAGTTAGTCGCCCGGCCCCATCGTGATCGCGGCAAGGAAATCACCGTACTGCCGTTTGATCAAGGAGACGAATCGGACATTTTAAAGCTCCGTGACCAGATTGGCGAGCGATTTGGTTCTCTGAGCGGCCTGGTAAACAACGCGGCCCTCCGGCCAATGAGCCGGCTCTCCGATTCGGCGGATAAATGGGAGCAATCTATGCGGGTGAATGGAACAGGTCTCTTTCTCATGTGCCGGACGTTTGGAGAGCTCATGGCTGCGAACGGCGGTGGAAGTATTGTTAACATCGGATCGATTTACGGGCTCATGGGTCCCACAATGTCCTTTTACGATGGAACGGATATGATCGCTCCCCCAGATTATTTTTTTCACAAAAGCGGCATGCTCAATTTGACCCGCTACTTCGCCGCAATCCACGGACGGCAAGGTGTTCGCTTCAACTACATCGCAGCAGGCGGTGCCTTTCAAAACCAAGTTGAAAGCTTCCTAAGGCGTTATGAGGACGCCACTTTTCTTGGTCGCATGGCAAACCCCGAGGAACTCGGTAGCCCCGTGGTTTTTCTTCTCAGTCAAGCCGCCTCCTACATCACAGGCAGTTGTCTTACCGTTGACGGAGGATTTTCATCACATTAGCCGGGACATTGGGATTACCCGTGAGTTGTAACATCCATGGGCAGGACTTTACGAACATCGGGCAAAACTCCGGTTTCGAAGAAGTGCAACGCAACATGCAGAATTTCTTTCGTAAAACGATCAGTGGATACTGCGTAATGCGGAATGGGAACGGAGAATTGAACTTCCTCCACCCGGTACTCAATGGCTCTGATGGCGACTTGCTTGGGAATATCGAAATGCTTTTGAAGCAAATTCGTAACTAGAATACCCAACGAAATGGGAGCATGGATTAAAATTCCACAGGGCTCCTTAATCTTGCTGACAATCCTTTTAATACTGCTTCGCATGGATGTTAAGTCCGTCCATATAAGATGAACTTCAAATTGAACCTGTTGGGAATGCCAATCCTTACAAGCATTTTTAAAAGTTTCAACACACTGGGCTGCACCAGCTGTTTTGACCGAGTTTTCCAGCATTATCAGACGCTTGAATCCTTGCCGTAATAATGAGTTGGTGGCATGTCGGGTGCACCCGTTGAGGTCAGGCGTCAGGTAAGGGAGAGAAAGCTCAGAATTGGTAAAACCCAAAACAAGCGTCGAGTCTTTTCGTGGAAGAAAATGCTTCTGGTAACCCACCGGAATCGAGAGAAGACAATATAATTCCGAAGAATGACCAGGTTGGGATGCCACCTTTTTGAGCCTCACGAGATTGCAGGATTCGATAACAAGCCGAATACCATGTAACTGAAGCTGTTCGGAAAGACGTATGATTTCCAAGTCGAAATAGCCACCGGAACTGCCTTGAGTCAATATTCGGACGATTTTTGGAGTTTGGTGCGAGATTGTTTCAAGGTTTTGACGGAGGGGGCTAAGAACAGCCCCGCGTTTTGTCATCGAAATCAAGCCCTCGGAATGGAGCGCTTGCAGGGCTCGAAGAAGAGTGGGCCTGCCAACGCCAAGTTGTTGACACCAGATACGGGTGGAAGGAAAGGGCGCCGGGTACTCCCCCCTGAGAATCCCCTCACGTAGAAAGTTCGCAAGCTGCTCGGAGCGGTATCGCAGATAGTTCATGGGTAGGAAGTCAAAACGCAATGTAGTCTCCTGAAGATTTCACGTAAAGAAGAGACAACATGCGGCATTCCTCTGGCAAGATCTGTGAATTGTTGTCTCCCCCTTTGCACGGAGTACAGAGTACACAAAGAGAACATGGTATGAAATAGTGACCAAAGAAAATGGATCGCGAACAAATAATGAAAAGTGAATGATCTGACTCATAAGCTCTTGCGATCCGGTATTGGGTGCTCGCACCGTCTCAAATTCTAAAAAGACCGCTGCAGCAGCTCGAACACATTCATCCAGTCATAAACAGAAATATTTGCTCGTGATTACTTTTCGTCATTCAACGCTCTAAATCCTTTGCAAGTCTGTGACTTTTATCGTTCGACCGTGACTTTCCGGATCGACTACAAGAAGAAGGCTCCGATCACGACGTCTCGTGCTCCGCTAAAAGATCTAAACAATGCCATTTTTCCGCTGGATTGTCGATGCTTAGTAACGAAACAAGGAAAAGCTACCGAATATGTGTTGGGGGCTTCGTGCAAGAGTGAAGTCGTCTATGTGGACAGGGACGTTTGGACCGACCCCTGCGCTGACATGTTTATTGTTCTCTCGGATGTTGAGTTTATGGTTGTTAAAAGTTTCTCTCACCATGGCATCGAGGTTTCGTTACATCCAGCGTCACTTGGAATGCAACCCAAACGGCAATTCGGTGACCCCGCCGAAGCCTTTGAAATGGTCAATATTGACGTTCGCCATGTCGAGGGACGTGAACTCAAATCAAATCAGGAGATTGTCGAGGCCGGGCTCGCACGAAAACAGATCGTCAGTACGACGGAATGGACAACTGGGAGCGGTGTCCACATTCTGGTTGAATATCCCGTGCGCGTCTGGAACTTCAACGAAAGAGAAAATTGTTATCAACTCGACACAGGACCAATACTATTTCCCGACGATGAGCGCGAGCATACCCGATTTATCGAAACTTTCGACCGGGCATTTATTGCTCATAACAGTCCCGATTGGGCAGAATTCATCGTGAACGTTCCAACGCGGATCAACGACCAGATTGTCGTGGATCATTACAGTGAGCCGCGCAGGTTAACTCAAGTCACCAATCGAATGATTGAAGTGATTGGCTAGTCTTTTTCACATGATGAATCAGATCCTATGAATTGGACAAATCAATTGGAACTCAACGAGAGAGGGCAGGTTGTCTCGGGATCTGCGGAGAGTTTGCAAAAGTCTATTCAAGCCGGCGGGGACTTGAGAATTTACACGGCATTCCGGAACAATGAACACCTTAATACGGCCTCCGATAACTCAGAGCTTATTGATGAAGTTAGTGAATTCGGAACAACATATCTGATCGATAATCGCTGGGTGGCTGGAATTATGACCACCCGCATGCCAGTGAGCGGTCCATTGGGGTTCGGGCCACGTCCATCGATGTCTTATTTTCTCTATAACGAGGATGGAGGTCAAGCCATTGCGCGCCTCGGGCTTGATGGCGCATGCGGGTCTGGAGATCCCTCGCCGCACCCTCCTAAAGCCTATCCAGACATGCCCAAGTATTCTGAGCGAACTCGATGGGATGATAGCACCAACGCTCCATCTAGTAATTTTTACTATGCTTTCGAAAGGTTTCGCTTTTTTACCAGTGAGTCCTGGGAGGAAGTCTATGTGAACGAAGCCGACGGACGTTCTCGTCGAGGCTCGCTTTCGGCACTGGTTGCTGCGTTTAGGCAGGGCTGCGAAGTCAAGGTTGGCATCGAAGAGCTTTGTCAGAAGCTCACGAAGGATGGTCTTTCACACGTCGTTTTTGTCCCCTGCGGGCCGGGGTATTACCACACGGAAACCAAAGTCTTTTATGCCGGGACCCATCCTACAGTCCGCGTGGCTCCGTCCATTCCCATGGTGTACGAAAGCCGAAACTGGGATTGCGGATCCTTGTTTGTGCGGTCCGATGGTTTCGTCGAATACTGGCGACGGGATCCGTACACCTTGGAATTCTCCAAACAAATCCTGGGCCTCGCAATCCGGTGGTTTGTCAGGTAAATTTCGTCGTGATAAAAACGGATTTTTAACCTATGAAATGATCGGCACCAAATTATGGAAGCTACTTTAGAAATTTTAAAGACGCAGAGTTTATCAAAAGGCCTTAAGAGGATGGAAATGTAGTCGGCTGCCCCGACCCCATTCAATGATAATCTTTCAATTGATCAATTTTCCGTTCGAAGAATGATCAATCACCACCAGGACCTCGGCGTTACCGGTTTAATGCTTGGCGGCACTTGCGGAGAAGGGCCGTGGATGACTCTTGATGATTTGTGTGAGCTCTTAGATGTCGCCCGTGAAGAAGCCTGACGGAACGATGAGACTCACAGTACAGGTCACCGATAATTCTATCCGCCGGGTTTTAGAACGGATTCAAAAACTCTCCACCAAAGGGGCGCAGGTCGCAATTGTTTCCCAATCCTTCCTGATGATGAATGCGACCCAGAAACGCCTGATCAGCTTTTTTCGTACTATCATTCAAAGTAGTTCGATTCCAGTTGGTATTTATGATCGGGGGAAAACGGCAAATTACGCCATGAACGATGCTATGCTTTAGGAATTGCTACAAGAACCTAACATGGTGATGGTAAAAGATAGTTCGGCATTCTGCCCGGATCGAGCAGCAATGATTGCTGGAATCCGTCATTCCAAGCCCGGATTTCGAATGCTTTGTGGTGATGAATTCCGATGTATTGAACCTTTAAAGCACGGCTACGACGGCTTGTTTTTGGGAGGAGCGGTCTTCAATTCGAAAATTGCGCAGGATCTGATGGCTTGTGTCGAAGCCGGGGACCTGGATAAAGCGAATAAGGTTCAGCTCAGAATGAATGAGCTCATGTTGCGTATCTACGGCGGGGAGAAAATCACCTGTTGGTTGACTGGCTTAAAATACCTTTTGATTCACATGGGAATCATCACGACACTGAAAAGCCATTTGGAGTACCCGGTGACGGAGAGTGTCGCCTATCTTCTGTCGATCGAGGCCATTCTCACTCCGGCTGTGATGGGAGAAATGCGGGCTCTCATTGCGGATGGCGACGCGACTGCGGCAACCCGGTGGATGAGGCAAATCCTTTTTTCGAAAAGCTAGGCTTGGAACCACACATAATCATGAAGCGGCTATTTGAGCGTATCAGCAGCAAGGCGCAGGATCCCAGCCAGGCGCCGGTTCTGATCGTGGCGTTGGGCGACAGCTTGACGCGAGGCGTCATGGAGCATCGCCGACTTGATTCCTCCTCTGTTTATCACCGCATGGTGCAAGAGCGATTGGATCAACATTTTCCAGCAACGACATTCAGCACCATCAATGCTGGCGTTTCTGGCGACAATGTGGCGGGCTGCCTTGAGCGGCTGGAGCGTGATGTGATCCGTCACCAGCCTGATCTGGTTTTTGTGGCCTTTGGATCCAATGATTCGATCCGGGGTTCCGAAGGATTGGTTGGATTTGAGAACGGCCTTAAAGCGATTATCGGGCGCATTAAGAACGAAACAGAAGCCGATGTCCTGCTCCTGACTCCCCCGTTTATTGCCAACCACAAGGGGGAGAATATTCACCCGGATCACTTGGAGATAGCGGACGAAATCATCCGGTGCCAAACAAGCGGAGCCTTGGCAGAATATTCCCATGCAATACATACGGTCGGCTTGCGTCAGCATATTGTGATCGCGGATATCTTCGCGGAGTGGGAAAGACTCGCTGCGGATGGCCTCGACACCGATATCTGGCTGGTGAATGGTTTAAATCATCCGGGTTCTGAATGCCATCAATTGGCGGCAAACGCTGTCTTCCACGCGCTGTTGACGTCACGACCGCCTATGCCCTCGCATGAAAGAAGCCCATGAATCACGGCACCGTTTATAGAAAATTGGCCATAAAACGTGACCACTACAAGCTCCTTTCAAAGCCCGGCCCTGCGGCTAGATTAAGAATGTGATCATCGTAAAGGGAGTTGTATATATGAGACGGACATTAGGCACGGGGGGGGGCCCCCGTTGCAGTCGTCACAGAGCGTCTGAGGGGGCAATCGAGAGATGCACGGCCAACGCCAAATCCTTAATAAAGCCAAAGGGATCGGGTCGCGATGGATTCACGCTCATCGAGCTTCTCGTGGTCATCACGATTGTCGCGATTCTAGTCCTCCTTCTTTCTCCGACTCTGACTTCAATGCGCCAAAAGGCGAATGCGACAAAATGCGCCAGTAACCTCCGGGGGCTTGGAAGCGCGATTCAAATGAGTGCAGCCGAGAATAACGGCAGATGGCTTATTATGCCCGCTGGCGAAATTTACGCAACCTGGGATAAAACGCTGCGTGAAGGCGGCTATCTGGATTCTGACAAAGCTTCTTTCTGCCCAAGCTGGGATCCCAAAAAATATGGAATCTACCAGACCTACGGCGTAACTTGGAATTGTGTGGCTGTTGCGCCCGATGACCCAGCAATCATTAGGAACACTATCCAACCAATCGGGCTGCCGCGCGAATTTTACGAGATCAACCTGAAGGTAATCACAAAACCTTCCCAGTTCCTGCTTATGGCAGACAGCATGACCACACGCTTTGGGCCCGTAAAAAGTCAGTATCATATCGTTCAAGAATCGGGGATGGATGAAATTCACCTTCGTCACAGTAACCGGGCAAACGTGTTGTTCGCAGACGGCCATGTGGACGCCCTTGACACCGTTGCGCTCAAAAAGATCGGATGGCGCATGGCCTTCGACCAGACCGGTAAACTGATAATTTTTTAATGCGAAGAATTGAATCAAGAAAACCTTGGTTCAAGGTGGCCAGGCAGAAAGTTAAGGATTCTACCCGGAGCCATTCCGAACCATGATGAGACGGGTTGCCGCCGGACACAGCCCTTTATGGCTGGGCTTTCTGCGCAGAATGTTCAGGCAAATTTGGGCATAGAATTTTCCCTGCCCCGTTGGACATTTGTCATGAGCGAAATACCTGCAGCTTTGCCTTCATCCCTAGGAAGCGAGGACAAGTTCCGTTGTGGGACACTGGTCTACACGAAGATGGGGCTATTCACTCTCTTTGCCTGGCTGCTATGGGGTGATTTTTGTTTCTATTTGATGGAAACCATCTGGCCGAATGTTCTTCCACTGCTCCTGAAGAATGAAGGCGCACCGAATTTTGTTGTCGCCCTGGTGATCACCGCAATTCCAAGCGCGATGAACTTTGTGCTCAATCCCATCATCAGCACCTTTAGCGATCGTTACCGAAGCCGACGAGGGCGTCGAATTCCGTTCCTGCTTTTTGCAACCCCGTTCGTCACGCTTTTCCTTATCTTGCTGGGATTCTCAAGAGAGCTCGGAAACTGGATTCACCACCTGCTCTCCGGACCTTTTCCTGAACTGGCAGCGGGAACAGTCACCATAACCCTCATCTCCCTGCTGGTGATTTGCTTTCGGTTTTTCGAACTCTTCATCAATACCGTCTTTTGGTATCTATTTAATGATGTCGTTCCTATAGCCTTTATGGGGCGGTTTCTCGGGCTTTTTCGAGTGGTGGGTGCCATTGCTGGAGCGCTTTTCAATTTTTTTCTTTTCCGCTATTCGGAGTCCCACACGTCCATCCTGTTTTTCGGCGTGGCCATTCTCTATGGTTCGGCCTTCATGATGATGTCCCTGAAGGTCAAAGAAGGCACCTATCCGGAGCCTGACCCGGTTCCCGAGGCAAAGTCTAAAGCCTTATCCTATGTAAAGACGTTTTTTCGCGAAAGTTTCAGTCATAGGATCTACCTGCTGACCTATGGCTACACAACGCTCTTTTATACGGCGGGAACGATACAAATCTTCATGATTTTCATGGCTTTTTCGGTAGGACTGACAATTGACGATGTTGGAAAAGTGGCAGGCATTGCTGCGCTGGGGAGTGCGGTCTTGATGTATCCTTTTGGAATCCTCGTTGACCGTTTTCATCCCCTTAGAATCGTGCTCGTTGCCCAGGCGGGATTTTGTCTTGTGGCCTTCTGCCAATTGATCTTCCTGTTTGTGGAGTTTCCAATGCCCATGGCGTTCTGGGTCTATGCCGGGCTGGCGGCTTTTGCCCTCCCCTTTAATGTCGCAAATGCGGCGGCCGGGTTACCGCTGGCGATGCGGCTCTTCCCTCACGAGCGATTCGGTCAATTCTGTGCGGCCAATGCAATGTGCGGGGCAGTCGGAATCGCGATAGGCGGTCTGCTCGCCGGCGGATTCCTCGACCTGATGAAGTTGTTTTTCGAGAAATCCAACTACTACTATCGATTCGCGCCTCTCTGGAGTCTGACCTTCATTGCTTTGAGCGGTTATGTGACTATTTTGGTTTTCCGGGAGTGGAAACGTCTCGGAGGAGACAAGTCTTATGAACCTCCCCCGGTCTCATCTTAGAGCCTATTCCGTATTCTATTTAGTATTATTTGATTTTACACTCTCCCCTTGAGAATCGGGATCGGGACGGTTGCAGGCTCGACGATAGAGGAGGCTTTTTCGAATAGCTTTTCACGGGCATGAAGGATACCCGTGTGGCAAAGAGTCAAGTCGGTCTGCAAAGCCAGATATCCAAGATCTTTTGGCGATGCGTTCGACCGCCTGCGAGTCAGCGCTTTCATAAAGATGAAGCCAAAATGCGAAGCCGAAGTCTACGAAGGTTATCGTGTCGCCCCGATTTTAGTATCCATCGTTCACGCTGACGGCTCGTTCACAGGTATTTCTCATGCCCTTCACCCCCCCCAAACTATGATGTGACGGTTTGCCTCAGAGTCCCATCTGACAAAATCCTGGCCCGCAATCCCCCGCGGCCCCGCATCCAAGATTTAGCGTCAGGGTGAATCGCTTCGTTCATCCAGGCACGAGGGCTGCATTCTTCGGTACCCAGAAATTCGACTCCCTGAATCTTACCGTGATTGACTGGCGTGCGGCGTGGGGTGGGGCATGGAAGGTTAATTCCATCGAGATCTTGGAATTGGATGTTGTGCTTCAAGGCGGCGAATCCCACACACCCAGCAAGGTGGAGGGGACTGATCCTCCCCAGACCGCGGCTAAAAAAGGCTGGCTGCCCCAGCGCTTTGAACTTGGCTTTTTACGGGCGGTCCAAGGAACGGTCAGCTTGAACAGGCAGGGCGGGCAGACCTTGGCATTGAGCAAGTCGGTCTTGACCCTTGAATCCAAGGGTTCCTCGTATGAGCTGACAGCCACAGGCGGGTTGCTTGATGTGGCCAACCTGCCGCAGATGTCTTTGGAGTCTGCTCATGCCCGGGTGTCGGATGGTGTGTTTTTTCTGACCCACTCCGCGTTTCATTTGGATGACTCTGGCAAGCTCAATGCATCCGGGGAGTTTGGCGAAGGTTCCACGATGCAGATCTCCGGCACGGACGTTAAGATTACCCCCTTCCTCAATCCTGATTGGCAAACCAAACTCACGGGTCGCCTGTCCGGGGACGCCGTGATCGTGTGGCCAAAAGACCAAGGCCCCTCGTCCACCACAGGCAAGTTTGTTCTCAAGGATGGACGACTGGAAAATGTGCCGCTCTTGGCGGAAGTGGCAAAATTCACGTCATCTCCCCAATTTCGCAGGATGCCACTTCAGAATGTTTCGGGGAATTTTCAAAAGGACGGAGACGTTCTCACAGTGACGGATTTTGTGGGGGAATCGAAGGGATTGATGCGGCTGGAGGGAGGTTTTGAAGTGAGGGACGGTGGAGCCCTAAGCGGCACCTTTCGCGTCGGGGTCAGCCCGCAAGTTCTCCAGTGGGTGCCAGGCTCAAGGGAAAAAGTTTTTACTGAAAACCGGGATGGTTATGTCTGGACCGATCTTCTGGTGGGAGGAACATTGGAGCAGCCCACCGAGAACCTTTCCGCACGTTTGGCCCTTGCCATGGGGGAACAGGTCATCGACCAAGGCACACAAATTTTGAAAGATCTGCCCGCTGGCACGAGGGAGGGGGTGAAAGGCGTTTTGGATGTCCTCACGCCTCTGCTGAGCCGATAATGTTGATTCCCGGCCCATCCTTTGGTTTTCTTTCCTCCTATCCTTAAGTGATCACTCTAAACTCACAACCCGTCCCAGCCACTCGCTTGCCATGATTGGTATCATCGCCCATTCCAACAAGGCTGATGCGCGGGCTGTCCTCAAATCCGTGGTGCAGGCCTTGGAGAAGCGTCATATAAAATTCGGATTGGAAGCCGAGACGGCGGCCCTCATTGGCCGGTCATCCAGCCTGGATGAGAGAGCTCTCGCGGTGCAGTCCACCATCCTGCTTGTGCTCGGGGGGGATGGCACCATCCTCCGGGTGGTTCATCGTCTGGGTTCGGATATCCGCCCGATCTTTGGTATTAATATTGGTTCCTTGGGATTCTTGACCTGCGTCGGCCACTCAGAAATCAGCCGGGCGATTGAGAGCTTGGTCAAAAAAGACTATCTCCTCAGCGCTCGCAATCTCATGCTGGTGGAGCTATCGGGTTCCTCACCCCGCAAACGCCTTTATGCCGTGAACGATGTCGTCATCGGTCGCGGCCAATTATCGGCACTTATTAAAGTGGAAGTTTCCATTAATGACGCGGTGCTGACGGAATACAATGCGGACGGTCTCATTGTGGCCACACCCACTGGTTCCACGGCTTATTCCCTTTCCGCAGGCGGGCCGATTCTCATGCCTGACAGCGGGGCCTTTGTCATCACGCCCATCTGCCCTCATGTGCTCACCAATCGCTCGGTGGTCACCAGCGATCGGGCGGTGATCAAGGCCAGCTTCGTGCAGCGGGATAAGGAGGCATTTATCACCGTGGACGGACAACAATCCGTGGCACTGGCCGAGGGCGATCAACTCAAAATCGTGAAGAGCAGCCGCCAGCTCCAATTGGCCATGTTGCCCGAGCGTCAGTTCCCCGAGGTGCTCCGACAGAAACTCAAATGGAGTGGCAGCAATGTCTGAAAAATGAGCACACTCAGCGAACTTCTGCCCGTTCATCAAGTGGATATTGCTTTGTCTGCCACCACAAAGGCCGCAGCGGTCGATCAAGTCCTTTCGCGGTTGAAGGGCAATTCCAATATCAAAGATTTTAGCGTGCTCAAGGCCGCCATCGAAATCAGAGACGCCTCCGTGATCTTTGAAGACGGACTTGGTTTGCTAATTGCTCATGGGCGAACAGAAGCGGTCTCCCGCATCGTTTTGGCCGCTGGCCGGTGCTCCCCTCCCCTGCAACTCCCGGAAGCAGAGGGCCCGGTCCACTTGGTTTTTGTTGCAGGCATCCCCGCCGCTTTCAGCACCGAATACCTCCGCGTGGTGGGTGCCATCGTTCGCTGCTGCAAAGATCCCGAAGGCCTCCCTGCCCTCCTCGCGACGGATTCGGCTTCCGAATTTGTCCAACTCCTCGGCGAAGGCGAATCCCGACTTTGATTCCCATCCAATCCTGATCGGGCGCATGCCCGAAAGTTGCAAAATCTGAGGAGCGTGCGCACAGCGTGCGGAGGGTAGGAACACGTCAGCAGACGTGTCCTCCACAGGCTTGGCGAAGGAGGAGTGACGTGGCGACAACGCAAGGCGTGCCGATCACGCTTGCGCTCGTTGTAGCCGCCCCACTCTGCTGGGGCGTCATCGCGGCGAAGCCTCCACGTATTGCCCTTTTGCAGCTTTCGGGCACCCATCCTGATCGGAATCAGGGCAGGAGAATGATGGGCCCAAGGATAACCGTTATAATCAGAACAACGAACGCAAAAGAAACTCCCGCTTTGAGAAAGTCAGCAAACCGATAGCTTCCCGGCGACACCACCAAGGTGTTCACGGGGGATGAGACCGGGGTCATGAAGGCGGTTGAGGCCACAGCAAAAATTCAAGGAGCAACGATTGCCCCGTAGCTCTCCGGTCGGCGATCCCGGTAGAACTGCCAAACATCCCTTGTCTGTTGAATCTGATCGAGATCGATATCTGCGAGCAGGAGTTCATCCTGATCGCGGCTTGCCACAGCGACCATTTGGCCTCTGGGGTCGCACACATAGGATTGGCCATAAAATTCTCCGATGGCCCATGGTTGCTCGACTCCCACACGATTGATGGCCGCCAGGAAGTATTGGTTGGCGACTGCATGGGCGGGCTGTTCCAGCTTCCAGAGGTATTCACTAAGCCCGGCCACCGTCGCAGAAGGATTAAAAACAATCTCCGCTCCGTTCAGCCCAAGACAGCGGGCTCCCTCCGGGAAATGCCGATCGTAACAAATGTAAACCCCCACCCGCCCAAAGGCCGTTTGAAAAACCGGGTAGCCAAGATTTCCCGGACGGAAATAAAATTTTTCCCAAAACCCCGGATGACAATGCGGGATGTGGTGCTTGCGGTATTTGCCGAGATAGGAACCATCGGCATCAATCACGGAAGCCGTGTTATAGTAAATCCCGGTCCCATCAACTTCGTAGATCGGAACCACAATCACCATTGCGTGGCGCTTGGCGGTTTCCATCATAAGCTGCGTGGTTGATCCATCAGGGATCGACTCAGTGAGCCCATACCAATGAGTTTCCTGCTCGGCACAGAAATACGGCCCGTAAAACAATTCCTGCATGCAGAGCATTTGCACGCCTTGCGCAGCGGCCTTCTCGATGAAGGCCATGTGTTTTTCAATCATCGCCGCTTTGATCACAGCGGGATCAGTATCCCCGGGGTGCGTTGTGGAGGCTTGAATTAATCCAATCCTAACATTTCTTGGCATCTCATTAAGTGGGTTGTGGTGAAAAATGGGCGATCATTTGACGAAGGGGGCCACTTGGTTTTTCCCGACATGTCTTACCAAACTGACCCTTGTGAAAGAACACCCATGCGTTTGATTTTGATGAAATTGCCTTGAATGCGTGGACCCGTCAAGATTAGGCGACGTCCGCTTTCTCCTGCGGGTGTCATTAAACGTGGTGAGGTTGCCATGCCGGCCAGGGGGCATGGTCGTTTCGAGCGTGTGGGCGTTGGCTGCTTGGGGAATCAAACTTGAAACGGGCGAGACGCGCCGTTCCCCCTAACTCATTGACCTTGAATCACAACTTTCTCCAGCGCCCGCACGCGTTTGATCAAATCGGGCAATTGTTGGATGGCAAGCCACTGACGCTTCGCCTGGTTGCCAGCCACCGCAGGAACTCCAAGCACAGCCCCGCCGTCCTCCACATCCTTCATGATGCCGGATTTTGCCCCGATCTTGACTTGGTTCCCGATTTTTAAATGCCCCGCAATTCCAGTCTGAGAAGCCACCACGGTGTAATGCCCAACTTCGGTGCTGCCTGCCACACCGACCTGGCCCATAATAATGCAATGAGCGCCAATCTTCGCGTTGTGGGCAATGTGGACAAGATTATCGATCTTGGCGCCTTGGCCAATGACGGTTGACCCAAAGGCGGCCCGATCCACCGTCGTGTTTGCCCCGATCTCGACATCATCTTGAATCACCACATTCCCGACTTGCAACACCTTGCGATGACGTCCCTCATCAAAAATATAACCGTAGCCATCCGCCCCGATCACCGTTCCCGAATGGATGCTGACGCGGTTCCCGATGCGGCAATCGGAATAAACAACCACCGAGGGATGCAGGCAGG
>Ga0105047_10004258_pt1 | contig 24972 bp, 24 predicted proteins | sample MAT04_FD_78384 | JGI IMG/M metagenome (GOLD analysis project Ga0105047, IMG submission 78384) | Freshwater microbial communities from Lake Fryxell liftoff mats and glacier meltwater in Antarctica - MAT-04 (megahit assembly) | ecosystem: Environmental > Aquatic > Freshwater > Ice > Liftoff...
CATATAGAACTTAAAGAGAAAACCAAAATCGTAAAAGCGATAATAAGGACTGGAGAATTTACCCCTTATCCAAGCGTGATTTTGGTGTCGGGATGCGCTTATTAGTTTGAATTATGTTAAAAAGGAGATGGGATAATGAGTGGGAATGACATGATACTTAAGCTAGAAAATGTAGTAAAGGTATTTCCCGGTGTTAGAGCACTAGATGGAGTTCATTTGGAAATACAAAAGGGCGAAATCCATGCCTTATGTGGCGAAAATGGAGCAGGTAAATCTACTCTAATGAAGATATTATCAGGTGCTTATGATATAACTTCAGGAAGTATATATTTAGAAGGAAAAAAAGTAAATTTTTCATCGACAAAAGAAGCACAAAATGCTGGAATATCAATGATATATCAAGAATTTAACCTTATTCCCTATCTTAGTGTAGCAGAAAACCTATTTTTAGACAGACAACATAAAAATAAATTTGGGCTAATAGATTGGACTAGATTAAATAAAGATGCAGAGCGTTTATTAAAAAAAGTAGGGCTTAAATTAGACCCTAAAACAATAGTTCATGACATTTCTGTTGCAGAATGTCAAATGCTAGAAATTGCAAAAAGTCTTTCACTTAATTCTAAGATAATAATTATGGATGAACCTACTGCCACTTTATCAGATGAAGAGATTAAATGTCTGTTCAGTATTATTAGAAAACTTAAAGAAGAAGGTATAAGCATAATTTATATATCACACAGAATGGATGAAATATTCAATCTTTCTGATAGAATTACAATATTAAGAGATGGTAAATATATAAAAACACTTTACACGAAGGATACAAATTATGATGAAATTGTAAAGCTAATGGTAGGAAAAAGTATAACGAACCTCTATCCAGAAAGGAATACTGTTGGAGATGATATTGTACTTGAAGTAAGAGATGCAAACTTAGGATCACATTTTTCTAAGGTTAATTTTAAGCTTCATAAAGGAGAAATACTTGGTATGACTGGACTTATGGGAGCTGGAGTTATACATTTATCTAAAGCTCTATTTGGGTGTTACGATTACTTTCATGGTGAAGTAATAATGGATGATAAAAAAATAAATGTAAAAACACCTTTTAATGCTATGCATAACGGAATATCATTGGTTTCAGATGACAGAAAAAATGAAGGGTTGGTACTAATTAGAAGTGTACGAGAAAATATTACTGCTTGCTCACTAGGTAAAACAATGAAAAATGGCTTTATAAATTATAAGCTTGAAAAAGAGATTGTTAACAGAAAAATAAAACAATTGAATATTAAGGTTTCTTCAATGGAACAACTAGTAGGAAATTTAAGTGGAGGTAACCAACAGAAGATCGTTTTTGCTAAAGTATTAGAAACAGTACCTAAAATTCTTATTTTAGATGAGCCTACAAGAGGTGTAGATGTTGGGGCTAAAGCAGAAATATATCAGATAATGAATGAGTTAACAGAAAAGGGGATTAGTATTATTCTTGTTTCTACAGATTTGCCTGAACTTATAGGCATGAGTGACAGGGTAATAGTAATGAAAGAAGGAATAATAGTTAAAGAATTAAAAAGAGAAGAAGTAAATCAGGAAATAATATTAGCCTATGCTGCAGGAGGAGTTAAATAATGAAAAAGATAGGAATTACTTTATTAACAAAGTACAGGACTCTGACAGTTCTAATTTTGATGCTGCTTGTGGCTACCTTTTTATCAGATGCATTTTTATCAGTAGGAAATATATTCAATGTGTTAAGACAGGTAGCGATAATTGCAATAGTTGCTGCTGGAATGCAATTTGTAATACTTACAGGAGGTATAGACCTATCAGTAGGTTCCATATTAGCTTTTGCAGGTGCTATTTCTGCCTCTGTAATGATAAAAACCAATTCTTTATTTATTTCTATAGTAGTTGCTTTAGTAGTGGGCGCTGCTTTGGGATTATTCAATGGTGTTTTCATTACAAAAGGAGATATACCTCCTTTTATTGTAACCTTAGCAAGTATGACTTTAGTAAGGGGATGTGTCCTGGTTTTCACCGATGGATCGCCAATACCAGTAGAATCAAGTACTTATATGTTTATAGGTAAAGGACGTATATTGGGAATGCCTTTTCCTATAATAATTCTTGCATTAACATTCTTTTTAGGATTTATAATATTAAAATACACTAAATTTGGGAGAAATGTATTCAGCCTTGGAGGCAACAGAGAAGCTACAAGGTTATCTGGTATAAATATTAAAAAGACAGAAACTATTGTATATGTGATAGGTGGCCTTTTAGCGGGTCTTACCGGTTTAATATTAACTGCTAGATTAGGTTCCGCACAGCCAACAGCAGGAACTGGCTATGAGTTAGATGCAATAGCCGCTGTAATACTAGGAGGGACAAGTTTATCTGGTGGTCAAGGAGCAATATTTCCAACCGTTGTAGGGGCCTTAATATTAGGAGTTCTCGATAATATACTTACTTTAATGAATGTAAGCCCATATGTGGGAAGTATTGCCAAAGGAATAGTAATTTTACTAGCAGTTCTTGCAGATAGCAAGTTCAAAAATCTTTCTTTAAAATCAAACCAAAAATAAAAATATAAAGGGGAGTTTATTATGAAAAAATTCAGTAAAATTTTATCAATTACATTAGCAGTAGGTATGCTTGGAAGTATGGTTGGATGTAGTAATAAAAGTACAACAAGTGATGCTGGGAAAAAGAAACAAATAGTAGTTGGTCTTTCTATGAATACTTTAAACAATCCATTCTTCGTTGATGTTAAAAAAGGAGCAGAAAAAGGAGCAACAGATAATAATGTAAAACTTATAACAACAGATGCTCAAAATCAAGCAAGTAAACAACTTACAGATATTGAGAATTTAATTCAACAAAAACCAGATGTTTTAATCATTGACCCATGTGATAGTGCTGCCATTGTTGCTGCGATTCAAGAAGCAAATGATGCAAAAATACCAGTGATAACGATTGATAGAGCATCAAATGGTGGAACTGTAATATCACATCTAGGATATGATGCTATTAAAGCGGGAAACTTGGCAGGCGATTATTTAGGTAAAGCACTTAATGGAAAAGGAAAAGTAATTGAAATAATGGGAATAATGGGAACGAGTGTAGCACAAGACAGAAGCAAGGGATTTAATAGTGCAATTTCTAAATATCCTGATATAAAAATCGTTGCAAAACAAACTGCCAATTTTGACAGAGCTGAAGCTATGAAGGTTATGGAAAATATACTTCAGGCAAATAAAGAAATTGACGGTGTATATTGTGCAAATGATGAAATGTCATTAGGGGCAACCGCTGCAATTACTGCTGCTAATAGAATGAGTAAGATAACTTTAATTGGTAATGACGCAATTGATGACGCTATAGCATCAATAAAGGCTGGAAAACAAAAAGCTACTATAGCTGAGCCACCTTTTTACCTTGGTAAAACAGGAGTAGAGAATGCTGTTAAGCTTATAAATGGAGGAAAACTTGAAAAGAAACTAATACTAAAATCTACATTAGTTACAAATGCTAATATTAATGATATAAAGACAAGAGACTAGTTCCAAAATTATACTCAGGAGATGATAAAATGGAAATATCTAAATATATAGATCATACTATACTTAAGCCAGATGCTACTTTAGAGCAAGTTAAGCAAGTCTGCTCAGAAGCACGAGAATACAATTTTGCTTCGGTTTGCATAAATCCTTACTATGCAAAATTTGTAAGTTCAGAACTTGAAGGAACAGACGTAAAGACCTGTGTAGTAATAGGGTTCCCTCTAGGTGCAAACACTAAAGAAGTAAAAGCATTTGAAGCTTCAAACGCTGTGGCAAATGGTGCTCAGGAAGTTGATATGGTAATTAATATAGCAGCACTCAAGGACAAGAAATATGATATGGTGGAGAATGATATAAAAACAGTAGTGGACAGTGTCAAGGGTAAAGCGTTGGTAAAGGTAATTATTGAATGTTGCCTTTTAACAAAGGAAGAAATAGTTATGGCTTGTAATCTCGCATTAAAGGGTGGTACAGATTTCGTAAAGACTTCAACCGGCTTCAGTACAAGCGGTGCAAAAGTTGAAGATGTAAAGCTTATGAGAGAGACTGTAGGCGAAAATGTTGGAGTAAAAGCATCAGGTGGAATAAGAGACTATAAGACTACAATGGAAATGATAAATGCAGGTGCCAATAGAATAGGAGCAAGTGCAGGAATAGCCATAGTAAAGGAAGCCAAAAAACAAAATTATTAGTAAACGCAAAAATCCCTGGAGTTATCTACAGGGATTTTTGCGTTTACTCCTTTATTATTGGGTACTCCGATAATAAATAGTATGAAATTTTGTTCCACATTATTAGAAAACATAAGTTGTGCATTCCATTACCAATTCATGTCAGTTTTTCCAGGGTGCTAGGAGGTAATTGGAAGTTACCTTCTTGCTAAGAAAAATAAAGGACTAACCCAAAAGAGGTAGTCCTTTAATCTTGTGCACAGATCAATATATACTTAGATTATTCCGAAGGATGATTTTTTTATTTTTATATACCTACTATTTCATCTGTTTCTATTGAATTAAAAACATTAATATCAAGTTCTTTTTCTGAATTAGCAACTATGCATGTACCAACAGCGTCTCCTGTAATATTTAAAACTGTACGTCCCATATCAAGGAGTCTATCTACTGCAAGTACAAGCCCAATTCCTTCAATAGGAAGACCTACCTGAGTAACAACCATAGTTAACATTACGGTTCCTGCTCCTGGGACTCCTGCTGTTCCAATTGATGCAAGTGTAGCTGATAATATTATCATAAGTTGACTTGAAATAGAAAGATGTATACCAAATACTTCTGCGATGAATATAGCAGCAACACCTTGCATTATTGCCGTTCCGTCCATATTTATCGTAGCACCAAGAGGAATGGTAAAACTTGCAATACTCTTTTTAACACCTAGCTTGTTTTCACATGCTTCAAGATTTAAAGGTATTGTTGCATTACTACTTGATGTTGAAAATGCAAATACCATTATAGGCCAAAATTTCTTGAAGAATTTTATTGGGCTTAAATGAGCTATGAATTTTAAAGCACCAAAGTATGTAAAAATGCAATGAACTATAAGTCCAATATATACAACTCCAACTAATTTAAAAAGACTGAGAAGAATATCAAGGCCTTGGATGGAGATAACTTTTGCAATTAGTGCAAATACTCCGTATGGAGCAATTTTCATAACTGAACCTATAATCTTTAAAAAAACATCGTTAACTTGATTACATATATTAAGAAGAGGCTTCACAGGTTCTCCAATAACACTGATTGTAACTCCAACAAAAATTGCAAATACAATAATTTGAAGCATATTACCTTGTACAAGTGCATCAAAAGGGTTAGAAGGAACCATATTTACAAATATGTCCATGATAAATGGCGGATTAGTTGCTTTAACTACAGCATCTGTTGGAATTAGAACTCCAATACCAGGTTTAAGAATATTTGCAAAGAATAATCCAATAACAACTGCAAATGCTGTTGTTGTTAAATAGAATGATATTATCTTTCCGCTAACTCTTCCAAGTTTTTTAGTATCGCCAATACTTGCAGAGCCGCAAATTAGAGAAAATAAAACTAATGGAACTACTATCATTTTAATTAAATTGAAAAAGATGCTTCCGACAGGAGTTAATACCCATTTGTTAACACTTATGTTGAAACCTTTAGAAAATAGAAGATTCGAAATTACTCCATAAAGGATACCAAGAACAAGTGCAATAAGGATTTTTTTTGTAAGACTCATTTTCAATGTTTTCATACATTTTCCCCCATATAAATTTGATTTACATACATTATGTATAATTATTTTACCAAAAAAGTGCGCAAATGTCAATAATTGCATAGCATTGTTCCACAACATAAAGTTTATTATCTTGAATCAAAAAATACCATTCAACCGCGTAATTGCTTAGTTAAATTTAACTGAATGCTTAATAACACATATAAATCAATGCTTCAATCAAAAAAGCAAAATAATAGGGCATACTCAATAAAGAATATGCCCCTTTAAAATGCTCTTATAAGAGGTCCTACATGTATTATTTATATCTACCCCATGTCTTCTACAAGAAATAAATGATATTTGGATTTTCTATCATTAAGACCTTTCAAACCTGTATTTTATAATACACAAGTTAACTTGTTACATTAGAAATTTTAATTACTTAATTTTCTATTCAGTTAATTTTTTTTCATAAACACAAGATGTATCCGGATGCAGCCATAAAATCGAAGCTGGCAAATCAGTACAAACCTTACCACTCATAAATTTATGAAAAGAGACATTTTTATCCTCTCCAGTAGCTAAGAAAAGAATCATTTTTGAGGAAATAATATTTGAAATTCCAAGAGTCATTCCATAATTAATTGGAACAGATGTTTTAGTTAGCATTGTATGTGTCTTTGTCTTTTCAGTTAATTTCACAGTATGAGAAAATGGTAATAGACAAGTATCTGGTTCATTTAAACCCAAATGACCATTCTTACCCATGCCTAAAATGCATAAATCTATTGGTCCAGCTTCTTTTGCTAGTTTTGCTATTCTTTTACACTCCATGTCAGCATCAGAAGCATTACTATTAAAACAAATATAATTTTCATTTGATATGTTTAGTGGCTTAATAATTTTTTCTTGAACGTAATACTCACAAGTAGCTCTATCATTCATATCCACTTTCCACCACTCATCAAGTTTTATAATTCTAAGCTTTGTAACATCAATTTTTTCTTTAAGAATAGTCTGAACAAAAATATCATAAGCAAGAGTTGGGGAAGTTCCGGTTGCAATACAAAGAAGCATATCAGGCTTTTCTTTAACACAATTCAACATAATACGAGCACTTATTTCACTAAGCTCTTTATAATCATTCGTTTCTGTAAATTTAATACCGTTATCTATCACGTTCATAAAGCATTGCCTCCTTAAATTGGGTAACCCTTATTAATATAATGTAACTTTATTTATATTGAGGTAAGTATTTTTTATTAGCCTCTATAATATCATCCAACACTTTTTTTGCAACTGTTGCTGAGGTTACTAATGGATGAATAGTTAATGCCTGAAGTGCTACCTCATAGTCCCCAGTTACTCCCGCTTCAACTGTAAGCTCTTCATAAGCTTTTACTAATTGAATGAGACCCCTTATTTTGACTGGAAGATGCCCTTCACTTATAGGATGTGCACCATTCTTATCAACTACGACATTTCTTTCAATAACAACATTATCTGGTAGATCTAATATTGTGCCATTATTCATAATGTTTGCAACATGCAAATCTCTCTTATCATTATAAATAGAATTGATAATAGAACAAGCCACATCTGAATAATATGCCCCTCCTCTTTTTTCTAGTTGTAGAGGCTTAATATCTAAATTGGGATCTTTGTAGAGTTCAAAGAGTTCTTTTTCTATTTTCTTAACTTCTTCGCCTCTTGTTCTTCCATCTGCTGCTGCAATTTTTTGTTCCTCAAGCATTTCATCACTCATATAATAATATTTTAAATAACCTATTGGAAACATTCCTAATGAACGCGCAAATTCCGGTTCAAATAGAATCTCAGGAATGTTCTTAAGACCTTCTTGTTTTTCTTTAATGGACATTTCAATGAAATCATTTGTTACATCTTTCCCTTTTATAGTTATTTTTCTTCCAAATAATAAATGGTTTAATCCAACGAAGTCTATGTATACCTCTTCTTTTAGTACATTAAACATTTTAGCAACTTGAATTTCCATGTTAATAGGTCCATTACATAGTCCTATACATTTTACCTTTGTATATTTTAGCACAGCTTCTGCTATAATTCCTGATGGATTAGTAAAATTTATCAGCCATGCCTCTGGTGCTAACTCTTCAATATCCTTGCAAATATCTAAAATTACAGGAATAGTTCTTTGAGCCTTTGCAAAGCCACCAGCTCCTGTTGTTTCTTGACCTATAATTCCATACTTTAGTGGTATTCTCTCATCTCTAATTCTAGCCTCTAAAAATCCAACTCTAAACTGTGTAGTAACAAAATCAGCATCCTTTATAGCTTCTCTTCTATCAAATGTTAAATGAATTTTCATATCTATTCCAGCTTTTTCTACCATTCTTCTAGCTAGATTTCCAACTATCTCTAGTTTTTCTCTACCCTCTTCAATATCAACTAAATATATATCCTTAATTGGAAGTTCTTTATACCTTTTTATAAAACCTTCTATCAATTCTGGAGTATAGCTAGAACCACCACCTATGGTAGCTACTTTTAATCCTCTATTATTCATAATAATTACCTCCTAATTATTTTAAATTACATTTATGCATCTCAATCATCTCGCATATTAAATCTTTTGCAAGCATTGCTGTCATTAAATGATCTTCTGCATGTACTAATAAAAGACTTAGTTCTTGTTTCTCTCCCCTTGCTTCTTTTTGAATCATGGAGTTTTGAATTGCATGCGTTTCCACTAACTCATCTTTAGCTTGTTTAATAAGCTCATCAGCCTTAGAAAATTCGCCTTCCCTTGCAAAAGCTAAAGCTTCAAAGCACATAGAACGTGCATCCCCTGCATGACCAATTATATTAAATACAATTTCTTCTAAGTTCATATTGCGCCTCCCAGTATTTTTTATCCTATATTTAAAATCACTTGTAACTACTATAAGCTAAATGCTAATTCTAAAGTTTGCTTACCATCAAACCTGCCATAAATCTGCGGTGGAATATTAGAAAACTTTTTACCCTTAGGCTCAACAATACTTCTAACCCATTTTTCTTTATATCTTACCTGTGGCCCAAGTAAGAATATATCATAATCATCTACAAACGTATCTAAATCCTCAACCGACTTAGCGCATATGCTAATATCATCTCTATTAATTTCCTTTGCGTAATTCTCCATCTTTGTAACAAGAAGACTTGTCGACATACCCACTGCACACATTAATATTATTTTCATCTTTTACCCTCCATTTTTATAAGTAGATTATGCAAAATTTTATAGCGTGCACCACTGGATCACCTTAGTTTGTAATCCCTGTAGTGCATTTATATTACATAGTAATTATTTAAACTATCTTATCAGTTTCTTCACTGTTTTCATTTTTTAATTGCTGTTTTTCCGCTATCTTAAAGAAAGGATAGTAAATTATAACAGCTATTGGTATTGATATAATTGACCAGAGTGCTGCCCTCCAATCCCCTCCTGTTACTAAGAATGGTCCAATTATTGGAGGCATTGTCCATGGTACCAAAGCTACTGGTTTACCAATTATATCAAAGAACATTAACATATAAGTTGATGCCGTTAGTAACAAAGGTGTTAATACAAATGGTATAAACATTAAAGGATTAAATACTATTGGAAATCCAAAAGCCACTGGTTCACTTATTTCAAATAAGGATGATGGAAATGCCACTTTTCCGAAGGCTTTGTAAACCTTACTTTTTGAAGTTAACGATAATAATACAATTGCTATCGTCGTACCAGTACCACCTATACATATAAACATTGTATAAAAGCCTTCCGCAGTAATATATGGTATTGGTAGATGATGTGCATAAGCTTGAGTATTGGCAACTATGTATTGAAGAAATATCGGTCCAGAAATACTTCCAAGAACAGCATCTCCATGTATACCAACAGACCACAGAAGACAAATGAATAGTACGAGTACCATGATTCCCGGTAGTGTATTGAGCGCAAATACTAATGGACTAAATAAGATCGCCAAAAATGCTGTGATATTAAAGCCTAAAACAACTCTTATTATCCATACTAATAATATAACTGCTCCACCCGGAATCATCGATGCAAAAGAGTTTGCTATGGCTGGTGGAACTCCACTAGGCATCTTAATGATAAAATTATTTTTCACAAAGAACCTTAATATTTCAACAGCTATTATTGAAACTATTATTGCTGTAAATAATCCCGTTGAACCGAAATTTGTTAAATCAATACCATAATCTTTTGTCATTTGAGTTAACATAAAACCAACGATAGACACTATGGAACCACTTATAGGATCTAACTTATATTCTTTGGCCATGCTATAACCTATACCAGCCGCTGCTATTATAGACAAAATTCCAAAGGTTGCATTAACTGGAGCATTTAACTTAGCTCCAAAACTACCTATAAAACTTATCCACCATGGAAAAGGCAAATTACCTATTATCAAAAATACACTACCTATTATTATGAATGGAATTGTGACAGATAAACCATTTCGTACAGCCCTTAGATGTCTTTGTTCTCCCAGTTTGACCATTGGTGGAACAAATTTTTCTTGAAAGTAATTCATGAATTTTTCCAATTCAAAACCTCCCTTATTGTTTTTCTACTATACTCCCTTATATAGCAACTCTTGTGCCAACTCTAATTAACCTCTAGAACTCCAGTATTTTGACGCATGCATCCGTAGGTATCTATGTGTATCTATGTGTATCTATATTAATAATGCATAAATACACATATGTGTATTTATAGTAGATACACAATTTTTGTTATATTAACAATCTCACTAATAGAAACATTTATATTAAATACCTCTTCTATTGGTTTTATACAACATTTTATAATATTAGTTTCCTTATTGTATTCTTCGCAAAATTCTTCATAATTTTTTTTATACATTAAGTTTTCTCCCTTTAACATCCTTTCTACTAAGCATGATATATGCAGTATAATACCCACTGAATTATTTTCATCCAAAGCTACATGATTGTTTAAAAGTCGTATGTAGAACAATTTAAAACTTTCTATAAATTTTATAGAATCTATGGATACATTTTCTTCAATTACTTCTTTCATATTTTCAATAGTTTTAAGTATATCAATTGCTTTCCCTAAATACTCTAGTTTTTCAGGTACGAAAATTTCATATGTACTTAAATATAAAATGCTTTCATCCTCTGGCCTCGCAGCCCCTACTAGTCCAAGCAAGTTTTTCTCTTTTTTTATATTTTGTATATTCCTATTAAATTCAATCTTGTTATCAATACCTATAGGAATAACATCAATCCCTTTACTTTGCAAATCAAGTTTTTGTTCTAGTATGTTTTTAATCTTAAGTGCTGTTCCTTGTCCAGTTAAGCAAGCTGTAATTATAACGTCCTTCTTAATATCTGTGATAAATTTGAAAGAATCTTTATAAATTCGTCCAATAAAGGGGCTTAAATTAATACAAGAATCATACACCTCTTCAAGAGTAGAATCTAAAAGTGCCTTTCTTGTTGCTTCTAAAACCATGGGGGTAGATACCATATCAATTGTTTTTACGCAGATACCTGTATTTTTATAAATCATATCACCAAATAGTACAAGTGAACCCATATCAACTAGGAGTATCACTCCTTTTCCATTATGGGTGTTTTTTATAATATTAGTCAGATTTACTAATGCAGCCTCTGGCTTTTGATCTAGAGGCATATTATATCCTACTGCATGATTTTCTCCAAGTAACCTATTAGCAACATCTGCAATAGAAGTGGCAGCAGATTCCCCATGCATAGCAACAACAATTCCTACATTACCACCGATTATTTTATCTTCTTTATCTATTAATAGAAACATAGTAATGAATGCAATTTCATCTTCTGGCACTAAAATATTGAATTTTTGTTCCATCTTCTCTTTTAAATCAATAGAAATTTTATATTCTATGGGATTTTGTTTTTTTATTTCTTCAAGCTTATGGTTTTTTATTTCTCTACCACTTACTATCCTTTCTATTGAACCTCCAACGTGCATAGCAAGAGCATAAAAAATTTTTTTACTAAATACTTTATCAAGCATTCTATTTGATTTTTCTAGGAACTCCTGCACCATATCTACTACTCGTTTATCCACAACTTTATATAGCTCATCTAAACTTTGTTTAGAAACATTAAATATATATCTTTTTAAATATGTATTAATATCAAGGTTCATAATAAGGTTTATATCAATTTCATTTAAGCCTCTAACTTCAAGCAACTTTCTTTTTTCTTCTAGAGTATCATAAAAATTCAATACCTTTAAATCTTTTTCCTCAGCAGTATTACTCTCATCAGGAGAAAATATTATTTTATCTTTTTTTACGTATTTATCTAGTTCATCTTTAAGCTCTTTAGCCTTTAGTAATCCCATAAGCACATATCTTGGTAAATCCTCACTATGCACACAGACTTCTTTATCCCTTAACATCATCTTAGCAAGAAATGCTTTAGCACAACAGAGCTTTATATCACTTTTTAGTTGTCCTACGTTATTGATGCAATTATATAATAAAATTCCTTTTAATGCGTTGGAGGTTATTGAAATATCATTTTTTATTGCAACTGCTTCTTCTTTGAAAGACTGCTGTGCAATCTGATACCTCTCATTAATTGTTCTTTCTTTAAGCGAAGGTAATCTAATAAGCATCGGTATTCGTCTTGTAAACGTCTTCAAAAGAGAGGATTCTATATTTTCAGTGGTAGCAGCAATAATTAAAATATTGGCTTTATGGTGCCCCTCCGGTTCACCAAGTCTTCTGTATATTCCTTTGTCAATTAAGTAAAAAAGCATTTCCTGCCCTTCAGGTGGGAGTCTATGTACTTCATCTAAAAATAGAATGCCTTCATTTGCTCTCTGCACAAGTCCTAATCTATCCTTATCCGCACCTGTATAAGCCCCTTTTTTAACCCCAAATAACTGAGACATCAATAGTTGAGGATTATTATAATAATCTGCGCAATTAAAACTAACAAATGGAGAATTTCTCTTTAACTTACCGATTTCTTTTGCATATTTAAACATAATTTCTGCAAACATAGACTTGCCCGTACCTGTTTCTCCAAGTATAAGAGTATGAAGACCTTTGGGAGGGTAAATTATAGCAGATCTGGCCTGCTCAACTGCACTTTTTAGACTTAGTCCTGCACCAACTATACTATCAAAAACATCAACATTTTCTTTAATAGAAGCTTCCTCATAATTAAGAACCTTATATAAAACCGGCTTACCTTCAATTTTCTCTATTTTTCCTTCTCTAACTAAAGTATTCAAATCAGTGCATGCATTAGTTCTTTGTATTAGTAATTTTTCAGCTATTTGTTTAGCTGAAAATCCACTAGCTTTATCATCATTATCATAAGTAAGTTTGCATAACTTATTAAAAACTAATTCAATTCTTTTCATGATTTTTCATCCTTCCAATTTAAATTCTTTATAAATATTTAACCTAATAGATTGTAACTGTATGTTACTTTGTTAGTTGAATAATTTATCCTTGATGTAACCTACCATTATTGGTTTAAGAAACTAAATTATAACATCTATACCATCTAAAATTACAGGGGTTAGGGTTACTTTCAAAGTACTGAGATATGATTTTTTACTATTTTATAGAAGGTTAATTTTATATTAGTCGTTACCGTACCCACTTACTTTGCAGTACAAGGGGTTGTGTAGTAATGGGAATTTCTGTCCCGTTACTACACAACCCCCAAGCTATCTACAAAATCCAGTTTAAATCTATCTAAATCCCATTCAATCATTGCCTTTTCATAAATATTAATTAAGTAAAGCTATACCAAGTGGATTACATAGGAATTAATGCCTGTTCCCAATTCTTGTTATTCTCATTCAATTCGTATAACTCATCATCTACTTTTATCTTAATAGTATTACTACCTTCAATTGAAATTAAAGTTCTATTCTTATTAAGATTCACATTGATAATAGAATTTTTATACTGAATCTTAAAATTCAATTCTTCCCATTTTTCAGGTAGTCTGGGTTTAAATGATAACATATCTTTTTTAATTCTTAATCCAGCAAATCCAAATACTATGCACATCCATGTTCCACCCATATTAGCAGTATGTATTCCATCCTTAGTATTTGAATGTGTATCTTCTAAGTCTAGTCTTGCAGTTTCAATGAAATAATCATAAGCCTTAGGGTAATAACCAATTTTACATGCCATTATACTATAGATTGCACAAGAAAGAGATGAATCATGTGTTGTTATTTTTTCATAATAATCATAAGAATTTTTAATAGTTTCCATATCACTCTCATCTTCAAGCAAAAAGTGTGAGAGTACTGTGTCTGCTTGTTTTAAAACTTGATAACGATAAATAGTTAAGGGATGATAATGTAGTAACAAAGGATACTTGTCTTTTGGTGTATTTTTAAAATCCCACACAGCTTTAGATAAGAAAGAATCGTCCTGAGCATTTATTTTATATTTATCATCATAAGGAAGATACATATTAGTACACGCTTTATTCCATAAATCTACTTCTTCTTTAGTAATGTTAATTTTTTTTGATAACATATTTAACGTGGTAGGATCTATCTCTAATAATAGATAATATAATTTAGTAGCCCATTGTAAATTGTATTTTGCCATAGCATTGGTAAAGTAATTATTATTAACTATTGCTGAATATTCATCAGGACCTGTCACAGCATCAATTTTAAATTTATCATCATGATAATGGCCAATTTCCATCCAAATTCTTGCTGTTTCAATTACTACTTCTGCGCCAAATTCTTTTATAAATTCAATATCATTTGTTACTAAAAAATATTGTATATATGAGTACGCGATATCACTATTTATATGATATTGTGCAGTGCCAGCGGGGAAATAAGCAGAAGATTCGCTCCCAGCTATTGTACGCCAAGCATAAGCAGCGCCCTTTGTATGTCCGAGTTCAAGAGCTCTTTTTCTTGCTGAATCTAAAATAGTATATCTATATTTCAATAAATTTTTAGCTAGCTTTGGATTGCACAGCGTAAAAAATGGTAACATATAAACTTCAGAATCCCAAAAATAATGTCCCTCGTATCCTTCACCACTTAATCCCTTCGCAGCAATATTACTTATACTATCTTTGCCAACTGATTGTAATAATTGATATAGGTTAAAGCGTAATCCCTGTTGAAGACTTTCGTCACCTTTTATCAAAATATCGGATACCCTCCAAAATTTCTCCAAATATTCTTCTTGTTCCTCTAAAATTGTCTCAAAGGATTTATTTGATAACTTCCTAATTAACTCTTTCCCATCATTAAGTGGGTCTTTATACCTACGTGAATCAGTATATATATTGTATTTTGTAAAATTGATTTTTCTAGTTCCACTTTCAAATGTAAATACACCTTTAATCGATTTTTCTGTTTTATAATAATTCGAAGTAAACTTTACATTCGAAATGTGTTTTGTCGTTGTGGCAACTGTTTCATTAGATGTTTTTGTTTTGCAACTTACTTGCATTATATCATTCCCGAAAGAAATTGAATATGGTATTAATAATTTCGACTGACCACTTCCAGTACGTGGATCACTATCATTTGTGTAGTTCCTAACATCTCCATCTACAATTGATTCTATTGTAACTTCATCTTTAAAATTAACTTTTTCAATTTCATAATTGATTGCGAACAATTCCAAATTCGTAAAAGATGTAATTCTTGTAATAACTAATTTTATTTCTTTACTAAGTGGAGATATCCAATGAATTTCTCTTCTATAGTAACCCCTCTTCATGTTCAAATATCTTTTATAGGATTTTATTTGTCCTTCGAACAAGGAAAATTTTTCTCCATCAATGATTAAATTAATAGTTTGAGAATCAATGACATTTACAAGCTTTTCCATAGTATCAGGGAAGGCAAAAGCTTTCTCACCATAAGTTAGAGGAACTATATCATAAAATGCATTAATAAATGTCCCTTTAACTGTAGGTTTATCATTGGAATATCCTTCTTCAAAATTACCTCTTACACCAACGTAACCATTAGCCACATTAAAAATACTTTCATATTTCAGTAAATCCTTATCTTCTAAACTATTACTTTCTATAATCCAATTATTATCCATATTATCACCATTCTTTTCATAAAATATTTTTAATACTCCATCCATAATGTTTTTGTATGATATAGTTTTCTATTTATACAAATTATACAACAAATCTTTAATATTTTTTATACAATATTAATATTTTTTATATTATATTAATGTGATATAATAATCCTTATATTATATAAAAGAGGTGGTAGTGTATTTTGGATAATATTCACGAAGTTGTTTTAAAAAACCTTACAAAAAATATGAATTCTTTATACCAACATCCTCCTTATTTGTTAGAAAGAAAACTAATCAAATATATACAGCAGTTGGATGAAAAAAACAGTATTGAAGTATTAAATGAAATTAACGCATTGGAGCGAGCCTTTTTATCTAATAATCAATTAAGATCTCTTAAGTATTCTATAATCTGCTCATGCACACTTTATACAAGGTCAATAATAGAATTTGGTATTGATTCAGAAACCGCATTTATACTAAGTGATTACTATATTAACAAAATTGATGAAATTATTAATTCAGAAGAAATCAAACAACTTGAATATGATATGATTAAAGATTTTATTAATCTTTTAAAAACAAAAAAAGAATACATCTATAATTCAGTTGTAAATAAAGCACTGTCTTATATAAATAAAAACAAAGAACATAAGCTAACTCTGCTAGAAATAGCCCACCATGTCAATATCCATCCAAATTATCTTTCGTCAGCGTTTAAGAAAGAAGTTGGTATAAATATTTCTGCTTATATTAACAAACAAAAAATTGAAATTTTAAAATATTATCTTTCTCAGACAAATGTAAGCTTAAGTGAAATTGGATATACTTTCAATTTTAGCAGCCAAGCCCATTTTTCTAAATATTTTAAAAAGCAAACCGGTGTCCCACCTTTTAAGTATAGAAACTTTTTTAGCGTAGATAATTAATTTATTGTGCTACGTCAAGATTTTTTATATTTCTTTATCTTTTTACTTAATAAGGCAACTACCGGCAAGTTGTATAATGAAATGACCGAAATTTTCAAGAAAAATATAACGTTAAGCTGTAATGGTTTTCTGTTCCATCATATTAGCAGATAAACCTTAAAAAATCCTTCTTGGATAATTGTTGATCCAGTGCTGTATTTGCATAATTTGTTTTTTAGAAAATGCTGAAATATCAACACCTTTGGGGATAAATCGTCGTATCATTTTATTAATATTCTCGTTTGTGCCTCGCTCCCATGAGCTATAAGGATGTGCATAATACACTTTGGTTCTATTTTGTTTATTCCTTACTGAGTTCTCAATACATTCGAAATCAAGGTTCTCGCAGCCGTTGTCACAGGTAATTGTTTTAAATGTTTCAGAGAATGCCCTTCCCATTTTACGCTCTAATTTGTCTAATTCCTTCACTACAGCGACCTGTGATTTAGAAGGTATTTTAAATACCAACTCCTTGCGAGTTGGTATTTCGCTTAACACCATTAATACATTTAGCATCTCTTGATTCCTATAAAAAACATTGATTAGGTGTAATTGTTGAAAGTATAGAATGAATACGGGTACAGCCGACATACATGTATTAGCTATACGAGTATAAACAGGCCACATGCTGGGAATGATACCCATCATATGGCTTTTTCTTGTTTCATTGGTATTAAAATCCCCATATCTATTGCCTTTGGAATATTTTCTAAGTAAATTACATAATCACCAATGCGTATTATGTGTCTGATGATATATGGGCTAACAGCATGCTATTTGTAATAATATATTATATGTTGAAAACCTACTGTATCATTTGTTTTATTTCTATAACAATGAGATTTATTTGCTAAATATTTTATCGCATCTCCATATGATAACGTGTATATTAAATTTTCTATTACTACCTCTACTTCTCCTCTTGTAACAACAATATACTCCTCAGTTCCTTTGTTATGTGGTAATGATTGGTGATTACATCCTGGTTCCAATTCAATAAAAAACACTTCGAATCTTCTGCTATTATCATAAGGGAAAAGTGGATATACTCTCATCTTTTCATCACTTTCCATTATTGGGTTAATATCATTGTGACAAACATAAACAATTTCCTTATCTTCTTCTTCCATAAAATAAGAAAAAGAAACATTTAGTCCTGTAGCAATTTTCCATAATGTAGTTACTGTTGGATTTGAAACACCTTTTTCTATTTGTGCCAACATCCCCTTACTTACCCCTACAAGTTCAGAAACCTTATCTAGGCTTAATTCTTTTTGTTTTCTTATATTATATAGGTTTTTTCCTATTATTAAATTAAAATCTTTCATATTTTTCCTCCAGTGTATTGTATGTTATAACATACATGTGTATAATATATTACATATCATTACTCTAATGTTTACTATTATATTTTAACATATAAAATTAAAAACTTAATCAAGGAGGTAATTATTATGCCATCTAATTTAAAGAAAAGTGCCAAAAAGGTGCAAACTGTACTTAATGAATTTGGAATTAAACTTAATGTAATGGAATTATCTGATTCTACTCGTACTGCACAGGATGCAGCGAATACTATAGGTTGTACAGTAAGTCAAATAGCTAAATCATTGATTTTTAAAGGTAAAACTTCTCAAAAGCCTATATTAATTATAGCAAGTGGTACAAATAGAATTAATGAAAAGGGAGTTAAAGAACATATAGGTGAAAAATTAGGGAAAGCAGATGCTCATTTTGTATTGGAATACACAGGTTTTGCAATAGGTGGCATTCCACCCATTGGACACAAAAATCCTATTACTACATTTATTGATGAAGATTTAATGCAATATGATGAGATATGGGCTGCTGCGGGCACTCCAAATTCTGTGTTTAAACTTACTCCAAAAAATTTAGTGGAACTAACAAAGGGAAGTATTATTTGTGTTAAATAAGTATAGCCACAAGATATATTTAAATTATCTTGTGGTTTATTTATTGCGTAGTTTTCTATGGATATGAAGTAACTTATAAGTAATTATACCGTAGATGCATTTTATTTATATTCAAAATCTTTAACTTTTCTATAGAATGTTGCTTTAGCCATATTGTTCAATTCCATTGCTTTAACTGCGGTTATTCCTCCATCTTTCCATTGTTTATATATATTCTTGAAGTTATCATTTATCTTAATTGTAGTTGGTCTACCGTAATTTTCCCATTCCCCTCTATCCTTCATGGCTTGAATACCTTCTGTTTGTCTTTTTTGCCTTTTCATCATTTCAGCGTGGGCAAATGAAGCATACATTTCTATTAGCATATTATTAATTGTTTCCATCATCATTTCAGCCATATCATTTTTCATATTACTATAATCGATTAATGTAGTAGGCAGCTCTAATATCATAATTCTTATGCCATTATCCTTAAAGTATCTTAATTCATCTAATGTGCTTTGTTTATTTCTACCCAATCTATCAACTTCACTAATAATTATAATATCGTTTTTCTTGGCTTGTTTCTTAAGTTGAATATAATCTGGTCTATCAAAATCCTTTCCTGTAGCTTGATCGGTAAATATGTATTCTAGTTCCATGTTGTTAATAGTACAATATTCTTTTATAGCTTTTATACCTCTATCCAAGTGTTGTTCTTGAGTAGAGGTTCTATGATAACCATATACTCTCATATCGATAATACCTCTCTTTAATATCTAGTGTAGCAAGTGTTACACCTATTAATTTATTTACTATGTATATAGTATCATATGTGTACCATAATGTACACACATCTCAGCGATACGTGTCAAATGCCATATGCATACATTATGATACGTTAAATGTGTTGATATATGGTAGTCATAATAACGTATCAAATTGTATACATTATGATACGCTATTAATATAACCATATTATAAGTTCGTGTTTTGGCAACTGTAAGTTCGTTATATATATAAATTTAATGTTATTCATTTTAATTGTAGTAATATAGCCATAGTTCGCTTGAGTGTACAAACACGAACTTTATAAATGTGTATAAATAAAAACGGAGCAAATTTCTAAGCTCTATTTTATTAATTCTCTTTAATAGTAAGTAATCTCTTGTCGTACAAAGTATGTGGAAATTTACATTATAAAAGGTTAAATAAAATCTCTATAGTATTTAATCCTAAATTTTTAATTCACTTAATGCTCCATTTTCCATCTTATACACATAGTCACACAATTCATCTATATCAATGCTATTATGACTTGCTAATAATAACGTTACAGATTCATTTTTTAATTTTAACAATATTTTTCTTATCAACTTAACTCCTTCTTCGTCTAATCCATTCATTGGCTCGTCTAGTATTAATAGCTTAGGCCTCTCCATCAAGGCTTGTGCGATTCCTAATCTTTGGATCATTCCTAACGAAAACTTTTTTACTGATTTTGTATCATTGGGATCTAGTCCTACTAATGATATTATATTTTTTATAGCATTATCGTCAACTATATTATTTATACTTGCTAGTATTTTTAAATTTTTAAATGCAGAATATTGAGGCAAAAAACCAGGATGTTCTATTATTACACCTGTATATTTAGGAAAATTACCATTTTTAATTATGTCATCAAATACTTTAACCTTGCCATCCGATGGATTAATTAATCCACATATAGCTTTAAATAACATACTTTTACCTGAACCATTTCTACCAATTATTCCATAAGTCTTACCACTAATAATATTTAAATTTATATTTTTAAGTATTTTAGTACCATTTATTTCCTTTGATAAATTCGTTATTTCTATAATTGTCTTGTTCTCCATATATTTACCTCCCAATTTACAATTAGTCTATAATTGTTAACAAATCATTCCTGATGATAACTCTATTTATAATAACTATATTAAAAATTATCAATATTAACAAATATATATATGACCATAAAAAACTAAAATTTGACTCGTAATGTTTTGATAATATTCCTTGATTTAAAGCAATGAACATATCTACTTTAAATGTATTACCAAATTCTATTGATAAATATGATACAACTACTAGAATTAAAAATGATACATTATGATCTTTAATTAGTATGGTGATAAGAATATATAATGTTATGCTAAAATAGCTTGATAGTCCTAAAATAAAGAAAATATTTAAAGTATGATATATATCACATATAACTATCTGTATGTTTAAATAGTATACCAATATAAGTCCCACAATAATTCCTATTAAATAATATGTCAAACATACAAGGAATAAAGATAATTGCATACATATATGCCATCTTGTTTTATTTCCTATTCTTGAGATAGTATACATGCCCCGTCTTGTAAGCTCTTTATAAAAGTAATCTCCTATTATATAAATTAAGTAAAATTCATATAAACTCCAAGTAAATAGTACTATGATGTTATTAAGTAAATTATTAGGTCCATAAAAAACACTTTTTAAAAGTACACTTAAGTTTACCGTATTATCTAAGTAACTTATTTTCATACTAAATGTAAACACAAAAATAATACAAATAATTAAGAGTTTTTTAATTGATACAATTGATTTTAAATTACATAATATAATTTTAAAATTTTTTCTCATAATTAATTACCAAAACTATAATCAATTTTTTTGGTTAATATCTTACCAATGTAGTACATTATAAATATGAGTATAATCCAATAGAATATCCTTAATATAATAAATGAATTATTATTTAGTTCATTCAAACTTGAACTTATAAAGAAAATATTATATGTAAAAGATATTTTACTCCATATACCATTAATTGAATCTAAAAACATACTCATAAAATTCAGTATTATTACTAGTATAAAAGAGATTGCTCTGTTATTAAAAAAAATATTACTTACAAAAAATACCATAGATAGAAAAAATAAATATAATATAACGAATAAGTTACTATACATTACATATGAAAGTGGCGTTAACTTAGCTGTTATAATTTTTACATTTTCAGCTACATAAACTAGGTTAATACTTCCTGTCATTGTATTAAAAAAATATGGACTCCATATATTTTTAAAACTAATGTTATTTAAACATTGTAAAATACAAACTAGGTTTATAAAAGCAACTACAATAACTGCGAATATAAATATAAACAATACGTTTGCATTATATACTTGATATTTATTTTTAAATTTTAAAAATAAATATTTGTAAAAGTTTGTATTTTCACACACGTTATAAACTATTATTAGGTAAAATAAACTTATACAATAAAAAAGCGACAAATATCCAAAATTCTCTATTAATAAGTCGTATAAATTATACTGTATATGTCGAGATATTACATTAAGAAACATACCAAATTGATAAAGTATAATTACAAGAAAAAATATTGCAATCTTCGTTGTACTAATTTTAAATAAAAAATAATTATATATTTTTTTCATCTTTATATATCACTCCAAAATAAAATAATCCAATTCCAATTAAAAACAATAAACATTGATAAATAATTATATGCTGTTGTGTTGTTATTGGGTTTAAAGTAAATAAAATAGTACCATTAAGATTAAAGTATTTATTAATCTTAAGCATCTGAAAAACTGTACCAGAAATTATATAATAGAAAAAAGGGGATATAAGCGTCAAATACCTGTTTTTTATCCAAGGAGATATGCCAAGTGCTAATGTAGAAAATATAACATTAAATATGAATGAAATTATTATTATAAAGATAGAATACCAAAATCTAGATTTATAAAATATCCAACTAAAAGGTCCTGAAATATTTAGTATATCAGTACTTCTTATTCCATAAAAACTAATTAAAAAAATAAACATAACTAATGATGCTAAACTTATAACAAATCCACTAGCAATACTATTTACTAAGAGTCTAATCCAAACATATTTTTTTTGCGGTAACCGCATATAAATAAATCTTAAAAACCCTGATTCTTTATCTAATAGATATGAATCAGAAAAAGCTAATGTTGCAAGTAGAGGCGCAATTATAACAAGAGTACTTGCTCTTGTTGAGTATCTTATTCTTATAAATATATCCACAGCATCGAAAAGTAACTTTGAACTCTTTATTCCATATGTAGGAAAATGTACAAATTCTAAAAATGCTATCATTAATGAAAATAACGTAATAGCAAAAGCTATTACTGCATTTTTTGATATAATTGCTCTATGAATTTCGTTTTTTAAATAATATTTCAATATATGTTCCTCCTGGTAATTTATTTATATTGTTAGACTCTTTTAAGCAAATACCTCAAACTTATTTATTTAATAAAAATAAAATATTGAATTATTAAAGTCCATAAATTAATTAATGTAATATTTAGCATAACCCTCAAAAAAATGCATTGAGTTATGCTAAATATTACATTAATTAATTTGGTTGTGTAGTACCCTTTACATAACACTTAGTCCACGTATCTGATGAAGTTTTAATTGCCATGTAAACAGCTTTACCAATATTATCTGTCGCAGCGCTTTGAGTTAAGTATCCCATAGTAACTGTTCCCGTACCTGAATAATATGCAGTAACAGTAAGATCCATATTATCAGAATATCTTTCAAACCAACAATTAATTCCTGCACCTGGTACATCAATATTTGCAGCATAGTTGTAAGCCACTGTAGAAGTAGTTGCCTTAGTAGAAGCGGTACTATGTAAAGTACCAACAGCAGGTAGTATAAAGCTGTACTGTCCAGTACTTGCAAAAACAACTTGTGATATTAAACTAATACAAATTGCGCCCACTACTAAAAAAGATGATATTTTTATAAATTTCATTTACCATACCCCTAATATTATATTATTTTACAATTCTAATTGTATCACTTCATCTGTAAAAAAAATGTAGAATTTTGTAATATAATTCAATTAGTTTCAAATACTTACTAATTAAATTTATCTTGTATCGACTACATTCTCTTTATTAACTCTTAGAGTTGCTTTTTTCTCAAGTTATGCTAATAGGGGTAGTGCTCTCAAAGCCTTTAAGACAGAAAAATTTATATATTGTATGGGTTTAGTTATAGCCAAAACAAATTATTTTTTCTATAATTTTTAATGTTTATCAACTATAGCTCCATTTGTAGAGGCTTTTATAAATGATTTTCCTTTTAGCTGTTTTAATAAATCCACATCTCCCGAAACTACAACGCCTATAATTTTAATATCAGCTTTTTTAATTGTTTTCTTGTCTTTGCTTAATTTATTAAATAGCATTTCATAAAGTTGTTTGTACGTTCCTTTTACTGACTTAGAATTACAAATTGTATTAATGAACTCATTCTCGGGGTTTTTGATTTTTTCACCACTACTGTTTAGAGCTTTTATTCCACATACTCCTTCTTCATCCGCAACGACTACAACACTTATAATAGCACCTTTAATAATTGAAAATATTTTTGCCTTAATAATTATATGCTTATTATTAATACAACGTTCTATCGATTTTGACCAAGATATTATTTATTGGAATAATGGCGCAAAGTTGATGTATGGTTATAATAATGAAGAAGTAATTGGATGTATCAGTCATGAATTACTAAAAACTGTGCATTATGGTATACAAGAAGATATTAAATCAATACTTAAAAGAGAAGAACAATGGAGTGGAGAAATTGAGCATACATGTAAAGATGGCAGAAAGCTTATTATTGAGACAAATCATCAGGTCATTATAAATGAAATTGGTCAGAAGAGTGTACTAGGGGTAAGGCAACGATTAATGTTAAAAACAGCCACATGACAATATTTTACTCTGAATACCGTCACATAAGTTCCTATATTACTTTTGTGATGTCACAAAATATAAAATTCATAGTTTTGTGACAGTAAATAACGCCAACATAAAAGGTAAACCTTTTGTGTTAAGCTCTTTGATTAATACTAATTAATGATATAATTTACATAAGAGTTAATTCACATTTTTATTTTATTTCGTATTTATGAAATATGAAATTAGGCAAGATAGGAGGATAATTTAATGACAAAAGAAATAATACATATATGTTGTTCTGATAGTGCTCAGGGGAGTATGAATTATGCAATTAAAAAGGGGTTACTTGAAGGTAAAAAAGCAATAGGCTTTCCTGATGATTTATCTAACGGTCCCATAAATGATATTACTAATATCAACAAAAG
>Ga0105047_10004259_pt1 | contig 24971 bp, 18 predicted proteins | sample MAT04_FD_78384 | JGI IMG/M metagenome (GOLD analysis project Ga0105047, IMG submission 78384) | Freshwater microbial communities from Lake Fryxell liftoff mats and glacier meltwater in Antarctica - MAT-04 (megahit assembly) | ecosystem: Environmental > Aquatic > Freshwater > Ice > Liftoff...
CCGGCCTTCATTACCCTGACCGGTGATGGCACGATCGCTCGCGGCGGCGCCAACGCCTCCGCCACCCGTCGTGGTCGTGTCACGAACCTGCGTTTCACCGGCACCTCGGGCGGCGCCTTCGAGATGGCCACCGGCAACGCTCCTACACAGGTAAACCCTAATGCCAACCAGGGCAACGAGAACGGCTTCTGGACCGCCAGCGCCATTAATCGTTTCGATGCCTATATTGGCTTCCAGCGCGCCAACCTCGAAGACTCGGACGGCGCCTACGTCAACCCCTGGGGCGCCCCCATCGTTGACGGCTCCTTCGGCGCTTGGACCAACATCTACGCCTTCGAGGTCCGCACCACGAACCTCGCTAACAACGTCGTTGGTGTCAACGCGAGGGCCTGGGGCAATCTCGGCGCCCAAACCCAGATCGTCGGTTCCAACACCAACATCGACGCGCTGCTAACGCCGGTCCTCCAGACCCTGACCGGCTCGGTCACCTTCGTCCCGACCCCCGGCGCCGCCGCCCTCCTGGGCCTGGGCATGCTGGCCGCCGGCCGTCGCCGCCGCTAATCAGCTCGGCCCCAGCCAGAAGCTGAGGCCAACGCTGATTCGCACGGACCTGTTGGTTGAGCTTGTGTAGCTCGTCTGGTCCGTGTGGTTCGAATAGTTCGCATCAAGCACAGGCCGCTCCGCAGGGGGCGGCCTGTGTGTTTTTGGCTTAGTTGCGTGACTCGCAACGCACAGAAGAGCAACACGGAAATCCCAACCCAGAGGCCAGGAGCGATCCGCTGCGAACGCAGAGACTGCGGCGGTACGAATCGGGTTTAGACAGACCGCGCGTAAAGGCACAAAGTGCAGAGAGGCAGGCTGCAGGGACAGTGTTTACAGCGACGGACAACGGCAGGAAACCCAGGGACTTCATGGCCTGACTCGGGAACCAAATACGGGGGCGTCGGGAAGATTTTCACTGGCCTTCACTCCGGCCGTACCGCCAACCCGGCCCACGCCGCTTCGCGATGCTCAAGTCCACCACTCGCCACGAACCACTCACCACTCCGAACTCCCCACTCCCCACTCCCCACGCACCGCGCACCATTCGGCGGCCTTCCCTCGTCCCTTAGCGCTCCTACCCCCTCACTCCGCGTTCTCCGCGTTCTCCGCGCACCTGTCCCTCGCCTACACCAAAAACACACAGGCCACCGACGTGCGGTGGCCTGCGCGAGAAACTCAAGTTGTCAATCCAACCTCGGTCAGCTCAGGGGCTCGTACCTCTGAGCCAAGACCGACTTGGATTAGCGGCGGCGACGCCCGGCGGCCAGAACGCCCAGACCCAGGAGGGCGGCGGCGCCCGGAGCCGGGATCTGCGTGACGCGGATCGATGCGGTGCTCGAGACGGGCGCAACCAGCAGGTCGATGATGGTGTTGCTGCCGACGATCGTGGTCGTCCTACCGAGGTTGCCCCAAGCGAAGCCCGTCACAGTTGAGGTGCCGAAGGCAGTGAAGTTGACGGTGACGGCGTAGATGTTGAGCCATTCGGTGAAAGCACCGTTGGTGATGGGAGTTCCGTAGGGGTTGACGTAATTGTCGTCAGCGTCAAAGAGGCTCGCGCGCTGGAAGCCCTGGTAGGCGTCCCAGCGGTTGATGACCGTGGGCGTCCAGAACCCGTTCTCGTTGCCCTGATTGGCATTCGGGTTGATTTGGGCGGGGGCGTTCGCAGCCGCAAGCTCGAAATCACCGCCCGAGGTGCCGGTGAAACGGAGCCCGGTGGTGCGGCCGCGGCGGGTGCCGGACAAGTTGGCGTTACCGCGAGCGATCGTCGCGGGCCCCGTCAGCGACAAGCTGCTGGGGGTAAAGCCGTTGCCGACGCGAACGATGCCGAAGTTGTTCGCACCGACGGCGTTGCGGGCCCGAGCCTGGAACCAGAAGCTCACGCTGCTGGCCGTGGTCTCGAACCCGTCACCCACGGTCATCCCGGGGGTGCCGGCGAGCGGCACGAACTGGTACTCAAAAGCGGGCTGCGCCAGCACGGGTGCGGCGAAACCAGCGGCCAAAACGATAGCGAATGCAGTCTTCTTCACGATGCTTCTCCTTCTTCCTTCCAGGCGGGTAAAACCTATGGAAGTGAAACGACGCGGATAAGAACATACAAGACGCTTTTAGCCCTGTCAAGGAAAACGGCCAAAACTGCCCCTCCTTCCGGCCCGAGAATCGTGAAGCCTTCGTGAAGTACCCCATCTTATCAGCAAATACCCTCTTTTTTGTCCTATATCTTCGCCATAAGCCTCATAAAATAACCCATTTTAATGCCTGCCGCCACCGCGTCACCACCCGGCCAGCCTGAGCAGGCCCCGTCTGCTCGCTCACGGCGAGCCCGGCTCGCGCCACATCAGCGACTCAAGCCGAAGCACCCGTTGATCTTGGTCAGCGCCCACGAGCCCCCACCCAGCGCCACCAGCCCCTGCCCCCCGCGGCACCAGAGGCCGATTCACCAGCGTGCTCAACATCAACTCGCGCTGAGCCATGCTCGCCGCGGGCCCAGCGCTCGCACGCTGTGGCGGCTGCCTCTGTTCGCGCGCGTCGCGGCGCAGGTCCGCCGCGCTGATACCACCGACCACCAAACGCCGACCCTGCGTCGCCAGCAGCACCGCGCGAGTGCCATCAAACCCCACCATCGCGCTGGCGATGCCCGCTGGCAACGGCGCCTGCTCGCCGCTAGGCCACAGCGCGTGCACGCCCGTGCTGTCGCCCTCCGGCGCTGGCACCAGCATCACTGACGCGAGTATCCCGAGCGCCTCGATCTCCAGCGCGCTTGAGCCAATCCGCGGCGGCGCTCCCAGCAACGCACCGGCGCTCGCCGCCAGCGGCGGCACGAACATCTCAGGCCCACTCGAAAGCGACTGCAACTCGCCGCCCACTCGCAACTCTTCCGCGCCGATCGCAAAGACAAGCCACCGCCCAGAGCCAGCCCACCGCCTCTGCGGAGCAAGGTCAAGAATCGGAAAATCCCATTCAAAGATGGCGAAAAACCGTCGATCAAGGCTTATAAATGGCCACGATAGCGCGGCCCGCGCACGCGCCGGCGTGTACCGCCGCTCGGCGCCATCGGGCTCGATCACCAGCACCTCATCGCTCGCAGCGCCGCCGGCGCGCCGCACGCTGATCAACGTCCCGTCTTCAAGCAGCACGCTGCCGGCAAAGACGCCAGCGTCACGCTCATCACCACCATCATCCTCGCCACTCACATCGCCCGCAGCGCCGTCGCGCCGCGCAATTGGCAACAACCACCGCACGACCAGCGGCTCAACCTCCACGGCACCCGCGCGCGGGCCACGCACGCTCATGATCCCGACACGATTGCCCACGTCCAGAGCATCACCACCCACACCATCCCCTCCGCCGCGCGTGAACTCCTCAACCAGCACGCCCGCGCCGGTGAAAGTTCGCCCCAGCTTCAGGCCCATCGCGCTGCGCCCAACCGTCGTTGCGGTCGGTGCCGCGCCGTCGGCGCTCGGTCGCAGCGCCACAAGCTGCACCCACGAGCGCCGCGCATCGAGCGCGTTCTTTTCCGGCGCTTCTTCGCCAACGCCCGGCAAATCCATCGGCGGCAGAAAGTCTGTCAGAGTCGCCCCACCGTCTGCGGCATCACCCATCTGCGACGCCCACAGCCACGCACCGCCGACCTCCACAGGTCCGCCCAACGCCAAGTGCTGGCCGTCGAACGCCACGCGCCCCAGCGGTGAAATGACCGCTCGCCCGCGCGAACCCTGGACCCTGACCTCTTCACGCACCGCGCCGATCGCCGGGCCCCTTGCTGACTCACCACCAGCCGCGCCACTTGCGCCCCCAGACGCGCCGCTACCGGGGCGCAGTCGAGCCCCGGGATCGAGCCGCTCCGCGGTGCTCACGCGCTCGATGGTCTTGACGCACGCGCCCAGTGGCACGAGCGCCAGCAACGCAGCCAAGGTCAGTCGCATGCAAGGCACGCGCAAGGCTATCGCCCAAACCCGCAAGCTGGCCGGCCATCAAGCCGCCCAGTTGTCACGGCACCTCGCGCACGCCGCCGGGCAGCGCGGGCTGTGACGGGGGCGCCGCTGGGGGCGGCACAAGGGGTGTTGCCGGCGGAACCATTGGGGGCAAAGCGGCCCCTCCACCACCCGTGGGCCCGCTCGGACCCGTCGGTGTCGCCGGCGTGGTCAAAGGCGTCTGCGCGTCAACGGGCGTCAGCAACCCACGATCCTCCCGCGGCAGCTCGCTGCGGACCTTCTGCAGGTTCTCGCGGCTGGCACGGTTGAGCTTGTCCAGCTCTGCCGTGCTGTTGATCACCAGCGGCGTGATAAATGCCACCAGCTCGGTGGTCGTCTTGGCCCGCTCGGTGCTCGTAAACAGCGCGCCAAGCCCAGGAATATCGCCCAGCACAGGCACCTTCCGCGTGATGTTGCTGTCCTCGCTGCGCATAATCCCGCTGATCACCACCGTCTGCCCGTCGCGGATGATCAGCTGCGTCGTGGTCTCGCGGCGGTCAACGATGAACCCGCCGAAGAGCGTTTGCTGCGGCTGGATGCTCGCCAGCTCAAGGTTCACCCGCAGGTCCACGTCGCGCTCGGGCGTGATCCGCGGCCGCACCCGCAGCTGCAAGCCCACGGCCCGATAGTCAAAGCTCTGCACCAGATTGCCAGAGGTGTTCCGCTCGCTGTCGGTGATGAAGGGGATGTCCTGACCGTCAAAGAACGTCGCCTCCTGGTTGTCGCCCGTGAAGATCCGTGGCTCCGACAGAATCTTGATCGTCGTGCCCTGCCCCAGCGCCTGCAGCAGCCCGTTGACGTTCACGCCAACGTTCAGCACGCTGGTGTCGAACCAGTCGTTGACCAGCGCGTTCTTGGTCCCGGTGATCGTGTTGGGGTTCGTCCCGCTCGGGCCGATCGAGAACGTGTTGTCCGCGTTTGTCGGCGTGATCGCCGTGTTGCTCACGCGCAGGCCCACGCTCAGCGCGTCCTCGCTCGAAACCTCCGCGATCACGCACGCGATCAGCACCTGCCGCCCCGGGCGATCAAGCTGGTCAATCAGCCTTGAGATCGCCGCGCGATACTCCTGCGGTGCCATCACCATCACCGAGTTCTGCTTGGCGATCGGAACAATCCTGGCCTTTGCCACCAGGTTGGACGAGCCGAAGTTGTCCGTCGGCGGACGCGCACGCTGCCACCAGAACGTCAGCACGTCCGTGGGCGTCTCACGCGCAAAGGCGTTGGTGTCAACCTGCTGGCTCGTGCTGCTGGCAAACGGCGAGGCGCTCGCGTTCCCGCTGCTGAGCTCCTGCGTCGAACGCCGGATCTGCGCGAACGTCCCCTCCTGCGCCAGCAGCGCGTTGAGCTGCTCGGCCAAGTCCTCAGCCTGCACATGCTTCAGCTCAATCACGTCGGGCATCCCCGCCGCCAACGGCTGATCGAGATCTGCCACGATCCGATCGATCACCTCAAGGTTGTCAGGGCTCTTGCCCACCACCACCAGCCGCGCCGCCTCGGGCACGGCCTGGAACGTGAACTGACCCGCTAGACGCCCGACCGTCTGCCGCGCGCCACCGCCGGTGGTGCCCGAGCCAAACAGCCCCTCAAGCACCGCCTTGACTTTGATCGGGTCCGAGTGCTTCAGGTCATACACCCGCGGTGTCACCACCTCTGCGGGCAGCGGCTTGTCCCACTCCTCTTCCACCTGACGCCTGATCGCCAACAAAATGTTCGTCTCGGCCAGCACCGTCACCGCGTTTTGCTGCGTGTTGGCCGTCACGCGCAGCAGGCTCGATACCGGCGTCGCCTGCGCCCGCGCGCCAGAGCCGCCGTCAGAGCTCGCTGCGCCGCCCCCGCCGCCCTGCACGCCGCCCCCGCCACCTTGCCGCAGCTGCGCGAACCGACCCGCGGCCCCACCGCCCTGCGCGCCACCGCCACCGCCCTGACCGCCGCCGCCCTGACCGCCACCGCCCTGATTGCCACCCTGGCCCGCGTTGCCCGTACGGCGCGTGGTCGATGGCGCGTCAGAGTACAAGTCGCGGATAAACCCCGCGATCGTCTCCGCGTCCGCGTACCGCAGCTTGAACGTCTCGCTCTTGGGAAGGTCCGGCGGCGGCTTGTCCAGGGCCGTGATCGTCCGCTCAATCCGCTGCAGAATCGCCACCGGTGCAGTCACGATCACCTGGCTGCTGTCCGCGTCCGCGATGATCTTGTTGTTCGTGTCCGGCAGGCTCGTCTTGACGATCTCTGCCACGTTCGGCGCGCTGGCGTGCTTGAGCGCAAAGACCTTCTGCACGATCGAGCCGAGGTCCGTCCGGTCCAGCGTGCTCACGCTCGGCCCGATCACCGGCACCGGCTGGCGGTCAATATCCGCCTGGTCACGCAGCAAGATGAAGTCCTGGTTCTCAATCACCGCTACGCCCGTCTGCTGCAGCGCGAAGAAGACCAGGTCGAGCGCCTGCTGACGCGGGATCGGCTTGTCGTTGATGACCGTGATCCGCCGCGCCATAACCTCCTGCTGCGGGATCACCACCTTGCCCGTGCTCTCAACAATGAACGGGATGACCTGCTCAACCGTCGCCCTCGGGAACGCCAGAACTGTCATCGGCGTATCGCTGATGCGACGCCCGAGCGCGTCAACCTTCGCCGGTGCCGCAGGCTCGGCCGGGCGTGCCACAGGTGCTTCGTTCGCGCCGTCCACCGCCGGAGTAGCCGTAGGCGTCGGCGTCAACGCAGGATTGTTCGGGTCCGCAGCCGTCGCGGGCACAGCTGCGGGTGTTGGTGCTGGCGCAGTCGCCGGGGTTGCTGGTAACGCGGGGGGCGCAACGCTCGGCTGGCCCACGCTTAGCGTGCCACCGGCCAACAGCGCCAAAGCCGCGCACAGCCCGGCGCACGCGGACACCGGCATCATCTTCGCTGCGCTCATCGGTCGATTCCTCACGCAAGGCTCCTGTCGTCGTTCCTGCGGTCCCCCGCAGTCCATCAATGTCCGTCAAAGTCCGTCAAAGTCCGTCAAAGTCCAAAATAAGCCCATCACAATCCGTCGAAGCCAACCATCATCCGGAAGATTCCATCCAAATTTCTTATAAACACATCACAATATACGCCCCGCCCGCACGATCGGCTCACGCGCAACTCCGCTGGTTGCGTCCCTCACCCCTCAAGGCGCCGCGGGCTTGAACAGCGTGTCCTTCATCATCGTGGACTGATCAAAGCGGATCGGCTGCCGCTCGATCAGCGTCACGTCAAACTCGCCGCCGCTCCACCGCAGCCGCACGCTCCACGGCGCGCTGATCGACACCACCTCGATCCCGCCCTCGCTCTGCCCGAGCCCAATCTTCTTCCCGTCCGCGAAGTACACCGCGTTCGCCGCCACACCCACCAGCGCCGGGCCCCCGTACCTCGGCGGAATCGCCGGCTTGGGCACCTCGGGCGGCTTGGGCGGATAGAACGGCGACCGCGCCTCCACCTTCCGCGCACCGCCTGCGAGCGCCAGCCCCGTCGCCGCACGCCGCGCCGAAACCTGCGCGGGCGTCCAAGCCTCGACCGTCGCCGGCGCCTCGGCCCGCAGCGGACGCACCGCCTGCCACAAGCTCCAGCCGCTCCAGGCCGCCACGCCCAGCAGAGCCGCCCACACCAGCGCGCCCAACGCCACACCCACGTTGCCCGCCAGCAGGCCGCCGCCAGCACCGCTCATGGGCGCGGCGCCTCCAGCAGCACCAGCGCCAACTCCACCCGCACCAGCGCCAACCGCCGGCGCAGCACTCGAAGCCGAAGTTCCAGCAGCGCTCGTCATCATGCACCCCCCGCTGCCCGCAGCTTGGGCACGAATGTCTCCGGCACCAGCGTCGCCTGCAGCACGCCGCCGCCGCCGGGCGTGAGCGATTGTCGCTGCACCCGTACCGACCGAAGCGCGTGCACCTCGGGCGCCGCCTCAAGATCGCGCACCATCGCCATCAGTTGCCGCGTGTCGCACTCCACCACAATTTCAACCCCCACGCGCTCCAGCGCTTCGCCGCCAAACACCGCGCCCGTCATCGCCTCGCGCGGACGCTGCGTCCGCCGCCGGATGCTCACCCCGTGCTCACGCGCCGAACGATCAATCCGGCTGTTCAGCGCCACCAGCGGGTCCGCCGTCGAGCTCGCCAGCGGCGGCTCGTCCGGCACGCCCAGCGCCGTCGTCCCCCGCGCCATCAGCGCGCCCGCCGTGCTCGCCGACTGCGCAATCGACGCCTGCTGGCTCAGCGTCCTCTGCGCCGCGTCGGCCTTCGCCCGCAGCCGCGCCGCCGCGTCCAGCGCCGGCTCGATGCCCGCAAAGTAGACCACCAGCAACCCCACCAGCCACACAAGCCACCGTGCAGCACGCGGCAACGTGTGCCACCGCTCACTCAGCCCACCCCCCACGCCACCCCCCGCGCCACCTTGCACGCCACCTTGCACGCCAGTTCGCTCGTTCATGAGCCACCCGCCTTCAGGCTGTCGATCCGCGCCTGCAGTTTGTTGACCTCAGACTCCAGCCGCGCACGCACCGCCTCATCGACCGCCTGGTTCTGGCTCGGCCCGCGCCTCTTGGCCCACTCGATCCGCGCCTGCATCGCCGTCATCGCATCGATCTGCGCGTCAGTCAGCACCGCCGGCAGCTCCGGGGCCTTGGGCGCAGCCGGCCCACTTGGCGCGTTGCCCGCCGGCACCGCCGCCGGAGTCGCCCGACCAGTACTGCCAGCGGCCCCACCCCCACCAGCCGCACCACCGCCCGTTCCACCAGCCGCGCCGCCTCTTACGCCACCGCGCGCAGCGGCCGAGCCAGGCGCACCAACGCCAGTGCCAGTAGCCCCAGCACCACCAGCCCCCGCGCCAACACCACCAACTGCTGCCCCCGCGCCCTCAGGCCGCGCCTCGCGCGTCCGCGTTGACGCGCCGACACTCAGCGCCGCGCCCTCCGCCGCACGCACCTTCGCCAGCGCATCGACCACCTTTGCAGAAAGTGAAAACCGCACCGACTCGCTCCCATCGCCCACCGGGTTCTGCTGCGGCACGCTCACCTCAGCAAACGTCGCATCCTTCGCCAGCGCCGCCTGCCACAAGCTCACCACCTCGGCACTCGGCGCCGTCGCCGTCACCGTCAGCGGCCTGCCGTGGTCCAGCGTGATGTTCTCAATCAGCACGCCCTCGGGCATCGACTCTGTAACCTGCGACAGCAAGTGCGTCATCGGCCACCGCCGCTCGCGCAGTAGCGCTTGCCAGTCCTGCTGACGGATCGCCATATCCAGCCCGCGCGGGTCAGGGCTCGCCTGCGCCAGCAGCCGCCCGGTAGACCACGCCGCTAGTGCCGCCGATCCGACATAGGCACCCAGCAGCAGCGCCAGCGTCAGCAGCACCGCCGCCACCGCCCGGGTCGGCGTCCCCAGCCACGCCGCCACACGCACGATCCACGCTCGATCAGCCCCGGGCGCACGCGGGCTCATGCCCAGCAGCGGCGCGCTCAGCCCCGCGTCACCCTCAGCCGCCTCTGCCACCGCGAGCGCAGCGCCCAACTGCAGCACCCGCGCCGCGCTAAGCCCCGCAAGCACCGCGCCCCACGCCGCGCCCACCGGCGCGTCGCACATCAGCGCGCCGCCGCCCAAAACGCCCACCGATACCGGCGCAAACTCACAGCCAAGCTCCTCGCCCGCGTCCTGCGCCAGCGCGTTTAGCGCCTCGCGCCACGCGCCCACGTCGTCCGCATCTTCGCGCGTGCCGCGCACGATCAGCCCCGTCGCCTCGCCGCTCCCGCCGCTCCCCGTCCCCGGCGCACTCGCCGCAAGGCTCAACACGCCCGAGACTTCGTCCGCGACAATCACCAGCCCACCAACAGGGCGCAGCGCCCGCAGCAGCGCCACGCTCGCCACCGCCGCCGGCACGTGCACGGTTCCCGACGGCCAGTGCTCATGCAACGCCCCACCACCACCGCCCCCACGCTCCCCACTCAAACCCGCGCCCGCGACCTGCGGCCAGCCGATCGCCACCATCGCCCGCGCTCGCCCATGACGGAGCACACCCGCGCACCGACGGTGCATCGGAAGCGCCTCGGGCAGGTGCGCCTCGGCGATCAGCGCCAAACTCGCCGCCAGCTCCGCCCCGCTCACGTTCGGCGGCACCACCCCCGCCAGCGGACGCACCAGCGTCTCTACCGGCGAAAGTAAGTGCACCACCTGCACGCCCGAGCCCAGCCGCGTCAGCAACGCCGCCAGCGTGCCGCCGGCGCTCTGTGCTCCACCTTGGCCACCAGCTTGGCCGCCACCGCGCCCAACACCTCGCTCCCCGGCGCTCGCGATCTGCTCAAGCACACGAAGCCCGCCACCAACCCCGCCACCAACAGCGCCGCCGCCCACACCGCCAGCCTGCACGACCAGCGCGCTCCAACCACCCGCACCGCGCGTCACCACCGCCACGCGCTGCCCGCGCCGCGCGCCAGCCACCCCGCCCAGCGCTGTGCCGGCCGCAGCGCCCGCGCCGCCACCAGCGCCCGCAGGCTCGCCCGCTAAGGGTGACGGTCCCTCCGAGATCGCTGCGCTGCTTCGGCTCATCGAACCACCATACTCCGGATCACCACAGGGTCGGCGGAACGGTCCACCGACGCCGTCATTTCCACTTCCACCCCGCTCGCCGCGTCACGCCCGCGGCTGGTCACCACAAACACGCTTGACCGAACCTCCAGCACCGCAAACAGCCCCGCCAACGTCGCGCTGTCCATCCCCTGCGCGTCCAGCAGGTCCATGAACTTCTCGATGTCGCCGCCCTTGCTGTCGCGCAGCGCCAAGAGCCCATCACGCACCGTGGGCGTCACCACGCTGAGGTATTCAAGCGTCGCCTCGTCGCACGTGTTCAGGTTCAACTTGCCCGGGCGAAGCGCCGCCGCCTCCACCACCGTCGTCCGCTCAATCAGCGCCGACAGCTGCTCACTAGTCAGATCAGGCACCTGCACCTGGCCAGTTGCTCCGCCACCACGCCCGCCACGTCCGCCACGTCCGCCGGTACCCCGCGGCTGCGTCAGCGTCAGCCGCCCATCACGCTGAAGCTGCGCCGCAAGCTGGCTCAAAGGCGTCCGGATGAACTCCGCCATGTTCGGCGCATCGCCCGTCGCGTACGCCACCAGCGTCTGGGCCTGCTCGCTGCTCACGCCAAGCTCGGCCTCAAGCTGGCTCGCTTCCGTCGTCACAAGGTCCAGCGTCGCCAGCCCCTGCGTGTTGAACGGCAGCGTCACCGAGTCGCCCGTGATGATCGCCGACCAACCCGCGTCAAGCTTCCCGTCCGCGCTGTCCGGCGGCCACGAAAGGTCCCCATCATTCTCGTTGGCGTCCAGCCAACCGTTGAGGTTCCAGTCCTCACCCCGCAGCGTCAGCGGGTCCACACCCTTGACACGCTCAAGCTCCGCCAAACTCCGCACCGGCCCATTCCGCGGGCGATATGGCGACGTCAAGCCCACGTACGTCTCAACCTCAGCCCCCGAAAGCTGCGGCGTGTCGTCCGCGTCAATCCAGTCCACGATCGACTCGGCAATGTCCTCGCTCATCCCGGGCAGCAGCATCAGATCATCAACACTCATCAGGTTCACGTTGAGCTTCGCGTGCGCGTCGCTCGGCCCGGGCATCAGCCCCGCCGCCGTCTCGTGCCCAACCCGGTACCCCGCACGATCCAAACGCCCCTCCGCCACCGTCGCAAGGTCCTTGAGCAGTGACGTCGCACCCAGCGGCTGCGCCTGACCAGCCTCAGAAGACAGCCGCGCAATCACCGCTTCAACGCCCGCACGTGCCGCCCACTGCGCACGCACACGCCCCAGCGCCTCGCGTCCGGCGGCACTCTGCCGCGCCGCAACAATCTGCAACCCTGCCAGCGTAATGGCCGCCACCGCCACCGCCCACATCACCAGCGCCGTCGCAAACCCACGCGAATTACTGCCACGCGAACCCGTCCGCGCCGCCACCCCCGCTTCAGCACACCGGTCAACTCTCTGGTTGCTCTTGCTCATGGGCGACCTCCGCCACCGCCACCGCCACCGCCACCACCACCACCACCACCCGGTGCACCACCACCAGGACCAACTGGCGCAACCGGCCCGCCAGGGCCTTGCCCCGGCCCACCCGGACCCCCACCCGGACCCCCACCCGGACCCCCACCCGGACCCTGACCCTGCCCAGGCCGCCGCCCCGTCGGCTGCGTCGCGCCCGTCCCCGTCGGCTGCGTTGTCCCCGCCCCACCACCCGTCCCGCTCTGCTGTTCTTCCAGCGGCGCATCGCCACCCAGCACCGTCGCCGGCAGCGGCGTGCGGTCCAGCGCCACCACTCGCCGTGCAAACGAAACCACCCGCTCGCCCAGCATCCCCGTCCGGTCCGCCGCCGCCGTCACGCTCACGCGCACCGCCATCGGCAGCCCTTGGCTGTCAGAGTCCCACGTCCCCGTCCACGCGCTGCCGTCATACGCCTCAACCTTCAGCGACACCACGCCCGCCACCACCGCCGACGCCACGCCACCCGCATCGGGATAGTCGTCTGGGTACGGGTCCTCACGCCGCCACAAGCTCGGCAGCGCCTGCACGCCCCCACCCGCCGAACCTAACCCCGCCGCGCCCTCGCCCCTTTCCATTGCTTCCGCGACGCGATACTGCACCTCGTGGAAAGGGCCCTCGTTCACCTCCGGGTCGTTGCGGACCTGCCGCGACGCCGCCGAGTACATCAGCACATCATCGCGTGCATCCGGTCCCGACGGCCCGGGCGTCAGCCGCAGCAGCGTTCCCGAAGGGTCTGTATCGCGCGTAAGCCCCGCCAAATCCCCAGCAATCGCGCTCGCCGCCGCCGCCGCTCGCCCCTGCGCCTCGGCACGCGCCTCACTGCCCGCGCGTGACCGCGCCGTCCGTGATAACACCAGCCCGATCGACGCGCCAATCAACCCCACCAGCACCGTCGCAACAATCACCTCTACCAGCGTAAAGCCCGCCGCGCGACCCGCCCGCCCCGCGCACGCAATACCAACCGCGCCAGCACCACGCCCCGCGCCGATCCCGCGCTCAATCTGTCCGCCCGGCGCACTCATTGCACACGCTCCACCGGCTGCGTCGGCTGCCGATCGCCCTGCGTCGGAGCCGCCGCCTTGCTCCCCCCGCGCGAGGCCAGCAGCGTCTCGACCACCGCCGTCCGCTCACGCGCCGCATCATCCCACGCGATCGTCACCCTCACCTTGAACGGCTCGATCGCGCTGCCACCCGTGATGTCCAGCGCAAACCTGAACCGCTCGAACGGCGCATCGCACTCGCCACGCACCGGGAACGTCTTCGCGTAGTCGTCCGGCCCGCGCGCAAGCACGAGCGCGAGCTGCTCGTCGGCCAGCATCGCCGCCGCCGCCAGATCATCCCCGCGCCGCTGACTGCTCAGCGCCTGCCCCGACAGTGACAAGATCACCGACAGCGCCGCGCCCAGGATAATCACCGCCACAATCGCATCAACCAGCGCCATCCCCACACGCGACATCCCCATACGCGCAGCACGCGCACCCACAGCCCCACGCGCCCCGATCGGCACCAGCTCCAGCACCGCGCTCACGCCGCTGTTCACCACGCGCTGCCCCGCCGTCCTTGCTTGTCCAAGTCTTCCGCCTGCTCATCCACGCTCAGCGCCGCCCCACCGCTGGCTGCCGCCCGCAGCGTTGCGCCAGTGGCCGAAGACGCCAGGTCAATCTGCCAGACCCGGCCCTGATCGCCACCGCTCTTGTTCGCCACCAGCAGCAGCAGCGCCGGACGCGTCTGCGCAGGTGAAATCGTCACACGCCAGTCCGCGTCCACAGGCTGCGGCAAACCCCCCACCAGCACCTCGCGCACGCTCAGCACACTCAGCCGCACCGGGCGGATCATCGCGGTCGTCCGCCACGCGAGCGCCGACGGCACCCCGTCGCTGGGCAGCTCTACACCACCACCATCTCCACCCGCGCCATTGCTCGAGCCGCTACCTGCGCTGCCACCACCCCCGCCGCCCCCCAGCCCACTCAGCCCGCCGCCGCGCTGGTCCGCCGGTGCCAGCGTCTGCACACTCAGCTCGCCCTTGGCCGCGTCAAACGCCAGCGCCACGCTCTGGCGTGAGATCGCATCCCGCTGCGCAAACGCCGACAGCAACGACCGCACGCCCTGCGCCTCCACCTCGCCCTGTCGAGCGCTCACCCCAACTAGCCGCGGCACCACCAGCGCGCCCAGCACGCCCAAAATGATCATCACCACGATCACCTCGACGATCGTGAACCCACGCGCACAAAGCTCTCCGCGCCGCTCGGTCATGGCTTCACAATGTCCGTGTTCTCGCCCTCGCCCCCGGGCTTCCCGTCCGCCCCATAGCTCACGATGTCAAAGTCCGCGTTCCGTACCCCGGGCATCACCATCATGAACGCCCGACCCCACGGGTCCAAGAGCTGATCCTGGTTCTTCAAGTACGGCCCCTGCCACTTCGCCGCGTCCACGTTCGATGGCCGCTCCATCAAGAAGCTCGCCAGCTCCGCGCCCGTCGAGGGTTGCCCGCAGTCAGCCCAAAAGCTCTCCACCGCCGTGCCCAGCGCGTTCGCGTTCGCCGCCGCCGCCGTCCCGCGCGCCTGCCCGACGCGCCCGATCAGCCGCGTCGCCACGATCGTCGCCAAGATCCCCACAATCAGCACGATCACCAGCACCTCGATGATCGTGAACGCTCGCCGAAACCTGCGCCCCGGCCCGCGTTCGCACCCACGCTCGCGCCCTGCTACAACGCCGCGCCGTTCAACATTGCTCGCCTTGCGTCCCATCGGTTCACTCCATGCTCGCGGCTAGCCGCGTCGCGCTTCCACACCCCCACCCACCATGCTCAACTCCAACCACACTACCGCCGACCCCTACTGAATCGAATCCTGAATCGCCAAAAGCGCAAACAAGATCGACGCGATCACAAACCCCACCACGCCCGCGACAATCAAGATCAAAATAGGCTTGAGCGCCTCGGTGAAGACCCGCACACGCACCGCCGTCCGCTCCTCCAGCGCGCCCGCCGCCTGCGCCAGCAGCTCGGGCAACTTGCCAGACCGCTCTCCCAAGCTCACAATCTGCACCAGCAGCGGCGGAAAGTACCCGCAACGCTCCAAAGGTTCCGCGATCGTCTTGCCCGCGCTGACCTCCTCCGCCACGCCCGCCAGCGCCTTGCGCAGCGCGCTGTTGGTGATCGTCGCGCTCGTCAGCCGCAACCCGCCCAACACCGGGAGCCCCGCACGCACCAGCGTGCTCAACGTCCGCGTCAGCCGCGCCACCGCCGCCTCCGTCAGCATCGGCCCCACCAAAGGCAGCCGCAGCGCAAGCCCGTCCATCGCCAGCCGCGTGCTCGCCCGCGCCCTCAGCCGCCGCCAGCCAAACCCCGCCAGCACGCCCAGCGCCGCAATCAGCCACCAATAGCCCGACACAAAGTCCGCCATCGCCTTCAGCGCCAGCGTGCTCCACGGCAGCTTCACCCCTGTGCCCTCAATAGTCTTAAGCACCATCGGCATAATAAACGTTACCAGCACCACCACCGCGATCAGCACCAACGCAAACAAGAACGCCGGGTACACCAGCGCCCCCGTGATCGCACGCCGCATCGCCAGTGACCGGTCCAGAAGGTCCGCCGCCTGCGTCAGCACGTCGCTCAGCCGCCCCGACGCCTCGCCCGCACGCACCAGGTTCACAATCAACTCGTCAAAGGGCTTGCCCCAAGTCCGCATCGCGTCCGCCAGCGTGCTGCCGTGCTCAACCTTCTCGATCAGGTGCGCCAGCATCCGGCTCTGCGCAGGCGTCCGACGCACCCGCGCCAGCGTCCGCAGCGCCGGCACCAGCGGCAACCCCGCCGATAGCGCCGTACCAAGCTCACGAATAAACGCCGCCGTCTCAGGCAGGCTCATAGACCGCGAAGAAAAGCTTGCCGACAAACCCCCGCCACGCCCCGCCGACCGCGACCGCACCTCGTCTAGCCGCGACGGCGCCTCGCCCCGCGCCATCAGCGCCCGCACCGCGCTGGCGCGGTCAGACGCCTCGATCGTCGCGGTCGCACTCGAAGCGGTGTAGCTAAACGTCGGCATACCTGGGCTCAAAGCTCACAAGAGAACATGGTCACCTGGTCACATCGGCACATCAACCGTTCTTACTCACCGGCATCCTGCGTCGCACGCAGAACCTCCTCGACCGTCGTCTGCCCGCTCGCGGCCTTCTCCAGCCCGTCACGACGCATCGTTAAGTGAGCACTCGGCGCCACCGCCAGCAGCTCCGGCGTGCTCGTCCGACCAGCCGTGATCGCCTCGCGCATCGCGCCGGTCATCGTCAACAGCTCGTAGAACCCAAGCCGCCCGCGGAACCCCGACCGCTCGCACCTCTCGCATCCACGCGACACAAACGAGCTCATCCTCGGGAACAGCACGCGCTCAGACTCCAAGATCCGGTGCTGCAGCGCCTCCGGAATCGTCCCTTCCGCTCGGCACGCCGGGCACAGCCGCCGACCCAGCCGCTGCGCCAGCACCGCCTCCAGCACGCTCGCCAGCAAGAACGGCTGGATGCCCATATCAAGCAGTCGCCCGATCGCGCTCGCCGCATCATTGGTGTGCAGCGTGCTGAAGATCAGGTGCCCCGTCAGCGCCGCCCGCACCCCGATCTCCGCCGTCTCCGCATCGCGGATCTCGCCGATCATCACCACGTCGGGGTCCTGACGCAAGATCGCCCGCAGACCCGTCGCGAACATAAGCCCACGGTCGGGGTTCACAGGGATCTGATTGATCCCGCTCAGCTCGTACTCCACCGGGTCTTCCACCGTGATGATCTTCAGGCTCGGGTCGTACAGCTGCGCGAGCGCCGCGTACAGCGTCGTGGTCTTGCCGCTCCCAGTCGGGCCCGTTACCAGCACCATCCCGTGCGGCAAGTCGATCAACCGGTCCATCTCCTTGCGGTGCGCCACGCTCATGCCCAGGCTCACAAGGTCCAGGCTGATCGACTGCTTGTCAAGGATCCGCATCACCACGCTCTCGCCGTAGATCGTCGGCACCGTGCTCACCCGGATGTCCACCTTCCGACCCTCAAACCGCAGCGTGATGTGCCCGTCCTGCGGCACATACCGCTCCGCAATGTCCATCCCCGCCATGATCTTGATGCGGCTCGTAATAGCGCTCTGCAACGCCTTCGGCGGCCCGCTCTGCGCTCGCAGCAGCCCATCCACCCGATACTTCACGCTCAACTGCCGATCGAACGGCTCAACATGAATATCGCTCGCGCGACCCTTCACCGCCTCCAGGATAATCAGGTTTACAAGGTTCACCACCGTCGGCTCTTCCGCCATCCGATGAATGTCCTGCGCATCAACCGCCTGCAAGTTCGCCAGCAGGTCGTCCTCGCCCTCGCCGCCAGAAAGCCGCTGCGCCATCGCCGCCGCCGTCGCCCCATAGCTTGCACGCAGCAGCTCGCCCGCGTGCTCAACTGAAAGCTGTACTCGCTTGACAGGCCGCCCCGCGCTCAGGCTGATCTCGTCCGCCGCCGCATGATCACCAGGCTCAACCATCCCCACCACCAGCCGCGAACCCTCAAACGCCAGCGGCACCGCCCGCAGACGCGACGCCTGCTCGGGCGTGATCAGCCTCGCCGCCTCCGGGTCCACATCGGGCTTCTCGGTTAAGAGCATCCAGCGTGACGCACCCGCAGCACCCACACCTCGCGCGCCGGCCGCACGCGCATCACCGCCCGGCCCCAAGGGCTCGCCGCCGTGCCGACCGTTGCTCTTCGCCATCGCGCCGCCGTCAAGCATCTCGGGCATGGTTTGCTCATCCATCGAAACCGCGCCGCCGATCGCCCGACGGCGCGTCACTTACGTCCGTCCATCACTCACTTCGGCTGCGCAGGCGCGGGCGTCGCGGGCGTCGCAGGTGTGCGACCGCGACGGTTCTCATCCCCCGGGGTCGCGCCCGCAGGATTGTCGCCGCCGCCCTGCCGCATCCGCTGTCCGCCTCGGCCGCCGCCACCGCCTTGGTTGTTGTCTTCCATCGAGCGCCGCTCGGGCAGCTTCGCAAACTGCTCGGGGCTCAAGATCGCCTTGACCTTGTTGAGCGTCTCGGTCTCCAGGCTCTGCCGCGCTTCACGAATTTCACGCAGCGCATCGCTCTGGCCCATCCCGCCCATGAACATCCGCCCGACGCTCATGCTCGCCTCGTTCTCTTCCCACGCCTTCTCGTGCCGGCCGTTCAGCGCCGCCTCGTCGCGCCCGTACGTCTCACGAACCGCGCCAATCGCGTCGCGCTGCGTCGCCTCAAGCTCGGGCATCGCCACCGCCGCGTCCAGCGCCCGCACCGGGTAATACTCGCGGTACACCATCGGGAACGACTGCTTCTTGAACTCGCCGTCAAACTTCCCCTGCTTCTCCACTGGTACCAGGTTCTGGAGCTGCCGCGCAAACTTTCGGTTCACGTCACGCACCTTCACAGACTTCTCGCGATTGGCCGAGAACATCTCCTGCAACCTGTCCATCTCGCCGTTGCGCATCAGTTCGGCGGCCTGCCCCATCGCCTCCTCACGCGCCTTGTTCCGTTCCGCCAAGTCACGGTCAAGCTCAAGCTCGTACGCCTCGATCGTCGGCTGCACGTCCGACATCTGCTCCTTGCTCAACTCAAGGCCCTCTACCAGACGCACCAAGTCCACCCGCTCCCCCGCCACAAAGCTCTGCTGCATCGTGCCCTCACGCCGCCGCATCCGCTCAACCCGTGGCCAAGACCCGCTCTGCTCAGGGCTCAAAAGCCCCGAAACATCCGCCAGCACCTTCTGCTCCCAGCCGTCGCGATACTTCGCAAACGCCTGAAACTTCGGCGCCGCGTCCTGCCAGATGCTCGGGTCACGTGTCTCGCGGAACTGCTCACGCAGCTCGTCCATCAGCTTGCGCTGCTCGTCGGCCTTGGTCTGAAACTCCGGCATGTACCCGCTCAATAGCGCGTTGGCCGCCTCCTGCTGATCCTTGCTCAGGCCCACCAGCTTCGCGATCCGCTCCAGGTCCGCGGCCTCCAGAGGCGCGTCCATCTGGGCACCCATCATCTGCCCCATCCCGCCGCCGCCACGACGCCCACCGCCACCACCGGGCTGGGCGATCGCCGCGCTCGCCACCAGCGCCAGGCCGACCGTCGCGGTTCCAACCAGACGCAGAAGCTTGCTCGTGCGGGACATCATGGCTCGACTCCTTTATTCTCCTCGGACGGCCCAACGGCCCCGAGGCCTTGACTCTGTTCACACCACCCCAAGCAGCAAACCATACCAGCAACCCGTCTCATCAAACCCAACCCGTCCGCGGTCCCAGCCCATCCCTGACCCCGCACGGCAGCTCGACCCACCGCGCCCACTTTGCCGCCCGTGCGCGTAACGACCATCAGACGCCCGTCATTGCACAGGTTTCAACCGCCAACTTGACGCGCGGTTGCGGGCCAACCGTCACCTCTTTGCCTGAACCTTCGCCTCTGACTCCCGTGGGGCAGGATTTCATCCTGCCTCTGCGCCTCGAGTGGGGCAGGATTTCATCCTGCCCAAAGCCCTCACGCCCCAAACGTCACCGGCCGCCGATCCTCCATCATCTGCACAAACGCGTCAAACAGGTACGCGCTGTCGTGCGGCCCAGGTCCCGCCTCAGGGTGGTACTGCACACTGAACACCGGTCGATCCGTCAGCCGAAACCCCGCCAGCGTCTGATCGTTCAAATGCACATGCGTCGCCTCGCCACCCACACCCTTCAGGCTCGCGGCATCAACCGCAAACCCGTGGTTCTGGCTCGTGATCTCGACCTTCCCGTTCAGCAGGTTCTTCACCGGCTGATTGCTCCCGCGGTGCCCGAACGGCAGCTTGTACGTCTTCGCACCAATCGCCAGCGCCAACAACTGGTGCCCAAGGCAGATCCCAAACGTCGGCACCGAATTCACACCCCCACCACCCCCAACACCAACACTCCCGCCACCTCCACCACCCCCAACACCTGCACCGCTACCAACCACACCTCGCAGCGTCGCGATCGTCGCCTCAACCGCCGCCGGATCACCCGGACCGTTCGAGACAAACAATCCGTCCACCTCGCCGCGCGCGTACATCGCCTTGATCGTCTCCGCCGACGTGTCGTGCGGCACCACCTTCACCTCGCACCCGCGGTCCGAGAGGTTCCGCAGAATGTTGCTCTTGGCACCGCAGTCCAGCGCCAGCACACGCCAGCGCTTCTTGCCCGCGCTTCCACCAGCTGCCGCGCCGACGCGCTCCGCCACCGGCACGCCAGACTGCCCGCCCTGCACGCTCGGGCTCCACTCGCCCAGCGTCTGCGACCAGCTCTGTCCGCTGCTGCACCCAACCAGCGGCACCAGGTTCTGCCCCGCCATGCTCGGGGCCCGCTGCGCCATCTGCACCAGCTCGGCATCGCTCAGGCCCGCGTCGTCAGAGATCACCCCCTGCATCACCCCCGCCGTCCGCAGCCGGCGCGTCAGCGCCCGCGTATCAATGCCCTGCAGGCCCAGCACACCCGCCGCCGCGAGGTACGCCTCAAGGCTTGATGTCGAACGCGCGTTGCTGGGCCGTGGTGCCAGTTCACGCACAACAAACCCCGAGACCTGCACACGCACGCTCTCAACATCGTCCGGGTTGATCCCGTAGTTGCCCATCATCGTGCTGGTCATGACCAGGATCTGCCCCGTGTAGCTCGGGTCTGTCAGCGCCTCTTGGTACCCGCTCATGGCCGTGTTGAACACGACCTCCGCGGCGACCGCCAGCCCGCGCCCAGTGGCACCAAAGGCCGAACCTGTGAAGACCGAGCCGTCCTGGAGGGCCAGGCGGCCGACGCGCGAGCTGGTGGGCTTTGTCATCGGGACGCATGGTACCCGCGAACCACCCGCCAGGCGCTATCCTCGCGCGTGCTGGTCCACCTCAATGGCCAACTCGTCCCCACCGACCAGGCCCGCGTCAGCCCCTTTGACCGCGGCTTTGTCTTTGGTGACGGCGTCTACGAAGGCCTGCGCGCTTGCCGCCCGCCGAACTCTGCTCGCCGCGTCATCGCTCTCGATGGCCACATTCAGCGCATGGCGCAAGGGCTTGATCTCGCTGGCATCCCCTGGGACGCACAACAGCTTGGCCCGCTGACCGACCAACTCCTCGCGGCCAACGAAATCACCGACGCGTTTGTCTACTGGCAAGTCACCCGCGGGACGCCCGACCTCTCACGCGGGCCCGTCCGCGTACGCGTCCCTGCCGCCGCCATGACGCCAACGGTCTTTGGCTATTGCACGCCCCTTGCGCCCATCGACTGGGCCAACCCCGCGCCCGCCACCAAACGCGCCAGCCTGCAGCCAGACCTCCGCTGGCTCCGCGGCACGCTCAAAAGCATCAGCCTGCTGGGCAACGTGCTTGCCGCCATAGACGCCCACCACCAGCATCAGGCCGAAGAAGCGCTGCTGGTCCGTGATGTCGCTGGCCGCCAAGTGCTCACTGAGGGCACGTACACCAACGTCATGCTCGTGACGGCGGACGGCACACTCGTGACCCCCGCGCTGCCGGGCCGCACGCCGGACTCGCCTTTCGCGCCGCTGCTCGCGGGCGTCACGCGTCGCCTGCTGCTGCACGTGGCGCCGAGAATCGTGGAGCGCCCGGTCGATCAGCACGAACTGGCAGCCGCGCGCGAGGTCATGCTCGTGGGCACCACCACGATGGTCACCAGTGTCACGCACATCGACGCCTCACCCGTCGCCGACGCGCGCCCGGGCCCGCTCGCCCGCGCGCTGATGGCGGCACTGGTCGGCGCAATCGCGACCGGTGAAGATGAACGTCTACCCGGCTAAACGGCCAGAGCACTCTGGCGTTCCTGCACGGCCAGAAAGCTCTCGCCGTGCAGCAGCGCGAACGCCGTGAAAGTGCGCTCAACAGCAGGATTTTGCCCAGGATCCATGCCGAGGGCGCGGGTGGTACCCAGGGGTGGGTCGGGGCAGGCGTGGCTCATAAGCCAGCCACGGGGCTTTGGCGCGCGGGGTGGGCCGGCGCGCAACCCCCGCTTGATTCATGGCCGCAGCACGCCCACGCTTTCGCCCATGAGTGCCAGCGACGCAACCGGGCCCAAGCGCGTGACGGTGATGGGTCTGGGCCGCTTCGGCGGCGGGCTTGGCGCGGCCCGCTGGCTCGCCGCGCAGGGCTGGCAGGTGCTCGTCACCGACCGCAAACCCGCCAGCGAGTTTGCCGACGCGATCAAAGAGCTGCGCCCTTTGATTGACGCCGGGCGCGTCACGCTGCATCTTGGTGAGCACAAGGCCGAAGATTTTACTGACTGTGACATGGTGATCGCCAACCCTGCGGTGCCAAGGCCGTGGGAGAACCCGTACCTGCTGGCCGCACGCGGCGCGGGCGTGCGGGTTGAGACCGAGATCGGGCTGCTGATCGCGGCGCTTCCGGCGGGCATTATCAGCGTGGGCGTTACGGGCTCGGCGGGCAAGAGCACAACCAGCGCGATGATCTTTCACGCGCTTTCGGGGCTGTTGGACGCGAAGGGGGCCGCGCGCGTGTTCATGGGCGGGAATATCGGCGGCTCACTGCTGGAGCAGCTTGATGAGCTGCGCGACGGCGATGTGGTGGTGCTGGAGCTTTCGAGCGCGATGCTGCACTGGATCGGCCAGCGCGGCTGGTCACCACGCGTGGCGGTGTGGACGAACCTCGCGCCGAACCATCTTGATTGGCACGGGACGCTGGACCATTACGCGGGCAGCAAGGCCGAGCTTCTGCGGCACCAGCGCGCGGGTGATCTGGCGGTGCTGGGCCAAGGGCTTGATGACGCCGGTGGGCCGGCGCACGGCGTGGGTGCGGCGCAGCGCGTGACGGTCAGCGCTGGACTGGCCCGCGCGGTAAGCGTGCCGGGCGCGCACAACCAACTGAACGCGGCGATGGCGACAGAGGCGGCGCTCGGGGTGCTGAAACGCGTGGGGCAGGAACGTGCTAACTTGCGCGAGCGCGTCGAGGGTCTGGTCGCGGGCTTTACGGGGCTCGAGCACCGCCTGCAGCTTTGCCACATTGACGCCCGCCGGCGGCGCTACTTCAATGACAGCAAGTGCACGACGCTGGCAGCCCTCAAACAAGCGCTGAGCGCACTGGGTGAAGACCGTGCGGGCGCATCGATGCAGCATCTGCACGTGATTGTCGGGGGCGATGCGAAGGGGCAAGACCTCTCAGAGATCGGCGCTATCGCCGGAGAGATTGGCGGGCTCGCGTGCATCGGGCGTGATGGCCCGGCGATCTTCGCGGCGTGCGAGGCACGCTCGAACGTGAAGCTGTTTGAAACGCTCGAAGAGGCCGTGCCCGCGATGATCGCGCTGCTGCCCAGCGACGGCGTGCTGCTGCTAAGCCCGGCGTGCGCTTCGTGGGACCAGTTTCCGAACTTCGAGCACCGCGGGCGGCGGTTTGTAGAGCTTTGCCGTCAGCACGCGGGCAACAATCCGTCATGAACAGGCCTTATCGCTGGCGGGTGATCGGGTTCGCGCGTGCGGTGGCATTGATGGTGGCGTGCGCGGGGTTTGGTGCCTGCGCCGGCGATGGCGCTGGACGCAAGGACGAGCGCGCTGCTTCAGCCGGTGCAGCGAGCGCGTCGGCGAACGCCGCGCCGGCGGGCCCGGGCACTGCGCCGGGGCCAAAGCTGAGCTTTCCTGATCGAAGCGCAGTTGCGGTGGGCGGCGGCGATGTGCCTGCGCCTGGTGTGCCGAATGGGCCGATCGGGCCGGGTGGGCCGAGCGGGCCCAGTGGTCCGGGCGGGTCAGTCGCAAGCACAACGTCGGAAGGGCCGAGCAAGCCGGTGGAGTTTGTGGCGGGCCAGCCGCTGCGGCCGCGCGGCGTGGAGGCACCGGCGGATGAGCCTCGCGCGGTTGCGCCCGTGGCGGTGACGCCGAAGACCACAGATGTGCCCAAGGAGTTGGCGGCGGCCAAGGGGCGCTCTGCCACTGGCGTGCCGGGGCCTGTGGTTGTTGGTGGCGGGCTGATGACGCTGTTTCCGGGCGTGCGGGTTGATCGCGCCGCGCGGGTGGTGGAGTTTGACGCGACCGTGCCGATTGATGCTCACGACAAGGACGCGCCGAATGTGTACTTGGAGCTTGTGGCGTGCATGGCGGACACGCGCGAGCACGAGGCGCTGGTGGTCACGCGGGCGCGGGCCTCGCAGGTGCACGCGGGGCTGCTGCTGATCGGGCTGGAGGCGGGCAGCCCTGGACGTCTGGACTTTGGCCGCGCGGGGGCTGAGGCGAACGAGCCGGTGCGGCCTGTGGGGGCCGCGCCAGAGGGAGTGCCGGGGGGCGTGAAGCCGACGGTGGTGACGCCTCGTGGCCCGGTGGTAGAGGTGGAGCTGGCGTGGAAGGACGAGGGCGGAAGATCGCGTGTGAGCAGGCCGCAGGAGTGGATCAAGAGCGCGCGTGATGGGGCGCGGTTCCCGCGGTCGGTGGTGTGGGTGTTCGGCGGCTCGCGGTTTATTTCTCGCGCGGGCGCGGATGGCAAGGCGCGCGAGTTTTATGAGGCGGACGGCGCGGGGACGCTGATCGGGCTGGCGACGTTTGGCAGCGAGACGATCGGGCCGGCGATGGTGTTTAGCCCGGACGCGGGGGTGGATGAGCCGGTGTGGATTGCGGATGGTGCGGCGGTGCCCGTGGTGGGGACGGCGGTGGTGGTACGTCTGCGCGCGACGGGGGATTGGTTTGGTGAGCGTGGGGCGGCGGGAGGCGAGCGGGAGGTCGAGGAGCCGAAGGCGCGGGTGTTTGAGAACGTGCCGAGGTAGTTGGCCCAGCGACGAGGGCTGAGGGATGAGTGGTGGGCCTGTGGGCCGATGGCAGGATGAAATCCTGCCCCACGCGAGGCAAAGCAAGGTGGGATGGAATCCTGCCCCACGCGAAACAAAGCAAGGCGGGATGGAATCCTGCCCCATGCGAGGCAAAGCAAGGCAGGCGAGACTACAGCAGGGC
>Ga0105047_10004261_pt1 | contig 24963 bp, 19 predicted proteins | sample MAT04_FD_78384 | JGI IMG/M metagenome (GOLD analysis project Ga0105047, IMG submission 78384) | Freshwater microbial communities from Lake Fryxell liftoff mats and glacier meltwater in Antarctica - MAT-04 (megahit assembly) | ecosystem: Environmental > Aquatic > Freshwater > Ice > Liftoff...
AGGAGTGCCCCGTATTTTTTCGTGATGGAGGAAAGCAGATCCAGGTAGCCGGATTTCGGAAAAACGAGCCCGGCGTTGGCGGGATAGGACTCGACGATGATGGCGGCGATTTCCTCGCCCTTTTCCTCAAAAAGTTTCGTGAGGGATTCCGGGTCGTTGTAGGAGAGGACGATGGTTTTTTCCGCGAAAGCTTTCGGGACACCGGCGGAATCCGGCTCGCCGTGGGTGAGTGCCCCGGAGCCAGCGGCGACGAGCAGGGAATCACTGTGGCCGTGGTAGCAGCCGTCGAACTTGACGATGTAATCGCGTTTCGTGAAGCCGCGCGCGAGGCGGATGGCGGACATGGTGGCCTCGGTGCCAGAGGAGGTCATACGGACTTTTTCCACGGAGGGAACCCACTCACAGATGGTCTTGGCCATCTCGACTTCGTAGGGGTTCGGGATGCCGAAGGAGATCCCGTCCTTGGCAACCTGGTGGATCGTATTGGTGATCGTGACGGGGGCGTGGCCGAGGATGTTCGGTCCCCAGGAGCCGATGTAGTCGATGTAGGTTTTCCCATCGATATCGGTGATGCGGCTGCCTTTGGCGCGGCGGACGAAGAAGGGTTCTCCATCGACGTTTTTGAAGGCGCGGACGGGGCTGTTGACGCCGCCGGGGATGTATTGCTTGGCGACGGCGAATAGCTTGGAGGAGAGAGTGGACATACGGAAATTTCAAATTTCAAAGTTCAAAGTTCAAGGAAGAACGAAATCAGTGGCGCTTGAAGAGCTTGCGTGTAGTGTTCGTGAGAACAAATGGAGACGGACAAGAAACTGGCGATTCTGGCGGACGCGGCAAAATACGATGCTTCTTGCGCAAGCTCGGGAGCGAACAGGAGCGATTCGCGGACGGGCAAGGGCGTGGGATCGACGGGAGGGGCGGGAATTTGCCACAGCTACGCACCGGACGGGCGCTGCATTTCGCTGCTGAAGCTGCTGCTGACGAACTCGTGCATCTACGATTGCCACTACTGCATCAATCGTAGGTCGAGCAATGTGCGGCGGGCGGTATTCACGCCGGAGGAGGTGGTGAAGCTGACCCTGGATTTCTACAAAAGGAATTATATCGAGGGACTTTTCCTGAGTTCCGGCATCATCCGGAATGCGGATCACACGATGGAGCAGGTAATTGCGGTGGCGCGGACTCTACGTGAAATTCACGATTTCCGCGGCTATATCCATTTGAAAACGATTCCTGAGGCCTCGCCGGAACTCATCTAGACGGCGGCGCGGTATGCGGACAGGATCAGCATTAACATCGAACTGCCGACCCAGAAAAGTCTGGATCTTCTGGCGCCCGAAAAAAACCTGGCGCGAACGAAAGTGGCAATGGGGAGGATCCGCCACAAGCTGGATGAGGCCTCCGAGCGCAGGAAAGACGGGGATAGGAAGCTGCGTCACGCGACCGGGCAAAGTACGCAGGTCATAGTAGGTGCGGATTCCTCGACCGATGCGGATTTCTTGGAAAGGTCGGATGAGCTTTACCGGGCCTACAAGATGCGGCGCGTCTATTATTCCGCGTTCAGCCCGATCCCGGAGCCGTCTGCGATTCTGCCGTTGAAACCCCCGCCTCTGGTCCGGGAGCACAGGCTATACCAGGCGGATTGGCTGATGCGCCACTACGGATTCCAGACCGGGGAAATTCTCACCCCGGAGGCACCGAATCTGGATCTGGATCTTGATCCAAAGCTCGCATGGGCACTGCGGAACAGGCAGGATTTTCCCGTCGATATTCAGACCGCATCGCGGGAGGTGTTGCTGCGGGTGCCAGGCCTGGGCGTGAAAAATGTGAATCGTATCCTCAAGATCCGGCGCTTCACGAAGTTGCGGCTTGCGGATCTCGTGCGACTCCGGGTTTCCCTGAAAAAGGTCGAAGTGTTCATCATCGCGGCGGATCACAATCCTGCGAAATACCTGCTGGATTCGGATAGATTGAGGGCGAAGTTTGCGCCGAGGCCGCAGCAGTTGGAGCTTTTTTGAAATAGAAGTGATGAGGAGTGTCGATCCCGGAAACGATTTCGAGACCTGGCGGAAGGTGGCGAAGGATCTGCTCGCCGCGAATGTGCCGCCGGGAGAAGTTGTCTTTGAGAAAGAGCGAGGGCTCTTCGGGTCGGCTCAGGTGATGCAGGAGGAGGAAACGCCTTACCGTAGTGGGGCGGTGATAAAAGTTCCGCAAGCTTTCGCGGATCTTGCGCGCGGCGTTTCCTGTCATGCGGGCGAGGACCGCTGGGCACTGCTGTATCGCATCCTGTGGCGCATCGTGAAGAACGGGGAGCGGGAGCTTTGTGAAATCGCCAGCGATGCTGACATCGCGAAGGCAATGACTTTCCGGAAAAACGTGAGCGGGGAAATTCATAAGATGCATGCCTTCGTGCGCTTCCGCTTGGTGGCGACGGATGAGACGACCGGGCGGGAAACTTACACTGCATGGTTCGAGCCGGAGCACTGGATCGTCGAGGCGGCGGTCCCGTTTTTCAGGAAGCGTTTCGCAAACATGGACTGGAGCATTCTCACGCCAAAAGGCTGCGCTCACTGGAATGGGACGGATCTGGTTTTCACCGAGGGCGTCACAGCCGATCCCGTCCCGGAAGGGGATGCGATGGAGGATTTCTGGAAAACCTATTACCGCAGCATCTTCAATCCCGCGCGGCTGAAGGTGAAGATGATGCAAACGGAGATGCCGAAGAAATATTGGAAAAATTTGCCGGAGGCGCAGTTGATCGACGGGCTGATCCATGAGAGCAAGAGGAGGGTTCGTTCCATGCACGAAGAAGAGCTTCGCCCCGCGAAGGCGGCTCCGAAGAACCGCTATCTGGGCTCGCTGAGGGAAATGTCAGCCGCGCCTTCTTGCCATGGACCGCTGGAGAGCCAGACTCTTGCTGAGATGGCCGTGGCTGCCGCGAATTGCCGGGGATGCCCGCTTTGGGGAAATGCGACTGGAGCGGTTTTTGGTGAGGGACCTGGAGATGCTCGGATCATGATCGTCGGCGAGCAGCCTGGGGATCAGGAGGATATCGCAGGGAGAGCGTTCGTTGGTCCGGCTGGTAAGCTTCTGGATCGGGCGTTGTCAGAGGCCGGTCTGGATCGCGGGGAAATGTATCTTACCAATGCGGTGAAGCATTTCAAATGGACGCCGAAGGACACGCCGCGGGGGAAGATTCGCCTTCATCAGTCACCGGCGAAAAGTGAGATCGACGCGTGCCGGCCTTGGGTGCTGGGCGAGTTGAAGCGCGTGGCTCCGGAGATACTGATTTTATTGGGTTCCACAGCGGCGCGGTCCCTGCTGGGGCGGAACGTGAAAATCCGCTCCGAGCGGGGAACTGTGGATGCGCCGGAGATAGCTGAGAAAGTAATTCTGACAGTCCACCCCTCATATCTTCTTAGAGTCGGGGGCGAGAAAGAGAAGCGATCGGCATACGCCGCGTTTCTTGATGATCTAAGACTGGCGAGGGGCTGAATTCAGGCAGGATTTGGGCTTTCAAGTTCGGTTTGTAGCGTGTTCCCTCGTTTCGGAAAAATTTCTCATGACGACCGAAAAATACGTGCCGAAGCCGACACAGGAACATCCGCTGGCTAATATCCTCATCAACGTGCTGATTCCGGTGCTGGCGTTGAGTTACCTGAGCAAGGATCCGGGGATTCAGGAAATGCTGGGAAAGGCGGTGAAGCCATGGCACATCGGGCCGGTGAAGGCGTTGATCGTGGCGCTGGCGTTCCCGATCTGTTACGGTGTCTGGTTTTTCGTGAAGACGAAGAAGCTGAATTTTTTCTCCGGACTCGGGCTTTTCTCCGTGTTGCTGACGGGTGGGCTGACGCTTTTCCTTTGGAACAAGGACGGCACGGTGAAGGAGCACGCGGCGGTTCTTTTCGGGCTGAAAGAGGCGTCGATTCCCTTCGTGCTGGGAATCGCGATCATTGCCTCGCACTGGTCCAAGACTCCGTTGCTACGGACCTTCCTATACTCGGATTCGATATTCGATGTGCGAAAAATCGAAACCAAGGTGGCGGAGCTTGGGAAGGAGATCGATTACAGGAAAGTTCTGCTGAATGCGACGATCCTGTTCTCAATTTCGTTTTTCGTGAGCACCGTGATGAACTTCGGGCTGGCGATGTATTTCCTTGGCGATCTGAACCATGCGGCTCCGGATGCGCGCGAGATTTACAACGCGCAGGTGGCGAAGGTGACCGGGTGGGGCTTCGCGGTGATCGGGGTGCCCATCATGGCGTTTTTGTTTTTCACGCTGAGGAAACTGCTCACGGGACTTCGCGGCATAACCGGGCTGTCAGACGAGGAGCTGATGATGCCGAGGTGAAATTTCAAATTCCAAATTTCAAGGAAGAGGGGAGTGTGGCTGGCGCATGTTGTTCCATGCCGGTGGTCCGGCATCTTGCCGGGATAGCTTTCGAACCGTCATTTGCTAGCATTCGCGAAAAAGCCCGGGGCTGTTTAGCTCCCGGGCGCTTGAAGGCTTGTGGCGGAACGCCACTTTCACGGCCTGCCGCGGGACGCGGCAGCTACTCGCGATCTCAATCCACGAGGTTGTCGATGCGTTGGGCGAGCTGGATGTCAAGCTCGGTGACACCGCCCACGTCGTGGGTGGTGAGCTTGAGTGTAACCCTGGTGTGCTTGATGGTAATGTCCGGATGGTGCTGGGCTTCCTCGGCGATCTCACCGACGTCGTTGACGAAGTCGATGCCTTCCATGAATTCCTCAAACTCCACAGTGCGGGTGATGTAATTCTTCTCAGCATCCCACTCGGGACACTTCTTCAGGGCGGAGGCAAGTTCTTCTTCTTCTAGCAGGTCGGACATGGTTCTGGGAGTTGTTCTGAATCGTTCGGCCAAAGACTGGACGGCAGGTTTCCGGCTTGGCAAGCTCGTCTTTGAAGTTTTTCCAAAAAAGCGAACGAATCGGGATTTTCGAACGTAGGTTCGCATCGTGATAGTTGCAAAACGGTTTTCTGGTGGCAAACTGAGGAGATGAAGACTTCAATTTTGGCATGTTGCGCGGGGCTTGCGGGGATGTGGTTGGTATCCTGCGCCCCATCGACTCCGGAAAACCGGATCTCCGAGCGGCCGCAGGCTTTCCAGAGACTGAGCGAGAGGGAGAAGGATCTGGTGAGCCGCGGTGAGATCGCGAAGGGGATGGAGATGGACGCGGTGTCCATCGCATGGGGAGAACCGGCTAACCGGGTGGAGGGCTTGCGCGGTGGCCGGCGGATGGAACGCTGGGACTACGAGGGATCGCGGGCGGTTGTGACCAATCATTTCTTCGGCGGCTACCGGACGGGTTACTACGGACCCTATGGTTATTCCGGCTTTGGGGGTGGCTTCGGTCCGGAGATCACTTATGTTCCCTACCGCAAAAGCACGGTCTGGTTTGTGGGTGGCCGTGTTGACGAGTGGGAACGCATGAAATGACGCGGCAAATTTTTTTCACGGGTCGGGGAGCTTGCTATTTTCAGAAGGGCGTTCATCTTCGCGCTGACTTTTGAAAATATGAAAAAGCAGACGATACTGATGGCGGCGCTCGGCATGGCCGTGGCGATGGGATTTTCCTCATGTTCGATGAACAGCGCGGGAGGCGGACTGAGTTCCTACCAGTCCTATGACAGGCCGGCGAAGCTCCCTAAAAATCCCAGCGCGGTGAAGGTGAAAGTCTCTCTCTCCAAGCAGCGGGTTTACGTGATGGAGGGAAATGACGTGCTCATGGTCATGCCCGTATCCGTAGGGACAGCGAGCAGCCCAACTCCTACGGGAAGTTTCCGGATTTTCAACAAAGAGGCCAAGCGCCGCGCGAACACCCACGGCTATGCGAAGAGTGGCAACCAGGTGAAACAGACATACCTGAATAAAAAGCCCGCGGGTTGGGCTTTCAAGGGCACGCCGATGCCATACTGGTGCGAATTCAAGCCCGCCTACGGCTTTCACACGGGCTGGGTCAAGCACACACCATGCACCCACGGCTGCATCCGAATGCATGAGAACCTCTCGCCGAAATTCTTCCGCCTTGTTTCCAATGGAACCCCGGTTTCCATCTCCTACTCGCAGCCGGAAGACGCCGAACATGCGAACATCCCCCTCCCTCCCGACGCGGGTCCGCTCCCTGACTATGGCGTCATGACCTATTTCGACGACGGCTACTTCTCGCAACACAAGGCTCCGAAATACAACTGAGGATATTTTCTCTGAAAGCATCACGCCATCCGTTTGGGTGGCGTGATTTTTTTATTCCTTGGGAGCGGCTGGTGGTGGGGTGTCGGAAATGATGTTGGCGCGGAGGCGGTCGCCATCCTTGGAGATGATGACGAGGCAGCGGCTGTCCGCGAAAACGGGAAGGTATGCGGAGTAGAAAGTCTTCCACTCCTTGTCCTTGAGAAACGCAATGGTGGTGGCCGCCCCGTCGTTGGGTGGGGCGGTGATTTTCAATTCGGAATGTGCCCCGGGCTTGATCTGAACGGGTTTCGCCTTGGCTCCGATCTGGATGGCGATGTTTTCCGCGGTAGTGTTGATTACGATCCAGTCGTCAAATTTGGCCGAGCGGAAGGGATCGGGGATGGCGAGCAAGCCGGGCTTGGCATCGTTGAGCCAGCCGAGCAGGAGGATGGCCGGACCCGCGGGCAGCTTGACCGGTGTGGGTTTGGTATCCTTGGGCTTGCCTTTTTCATCAAGGTCTCCCGAGAAAACCGGCATCGGTTGCAGGCGTGTGGCGCGAACCGGGAGCGAAGGCTGGGCGGTGGAGAATACGAGTGGGACGGCGGTTTCCCCCTCCGCGACCCAGAGTCTGGGCAACTCTCCGCCCCCGAGCGAGAGGGTGCGGATTTCGAGATTTTCACTCTGGGCGAAGGCCGCGTGGGAAAGGGCAAGGGCAATTGGGAGGAATCGCATTTTTCGAAAATATAGTAGGGAACGTGGCGGAGTCGAGGGAAGTTCCTTGGCCAAGCGGAGGTTCAGACCTCATCCGGATGCAGCCAGCGGAAGGAGACGATCTGGAATTTCCTGCCGAAAACGCTGCTGGGAAGGGCGAGTTCGTCCAGGGTGGGTTTCGTCGCGGTGACTGGCGTGACAGGATCCGGGTAACGTTGCACCACGGCCTCGCACCATGCGGTGGCGGTGACGTTGCCATTGGTGGGGTTCCTGGCCTCGCCATAGGCGCGGATGGTGAAGGTGTCCGAACGGACCGTCATGTACGGGGCGAGCGCTTGGAGGACATCGCCCTGAAGAAGCTGGCCGGGGAAGCCAGCTCCCTGGCTGCTGCCGACCGGGAGGTTTGAGAAATTTCCGGAGGTCGTGGCACTTTTGGCATTGCCGCCCGCGGATTTGTTAACCGTGGCATCAAGCGCGGCCTGGAGTGTGCCGGACTTGCCGGTCTCATCGCTTTTGAGGCGGCGGTTGACGAAATTCCCCATTGTCAGGAAGGGACCGCGGATGCGGACTTCCTTGACGATCTCCGTGGCGATGTCGCGGACCTCCTGTTGGCTGAGTTCGCGGAAGCCGGTCCAGAAATCGTTGCTGCCACCCAGGCTGGAAGCGACCCGGGGAAAGCGGACAGCGTTCGTGCTCTGGTAGCCGGAGAGCGCACCGTTCGCGCCGATTTTTCCGACTGGCAGCTCACTGGTTCCGGTGAGAAACGCTTCCCAGGCATCCACCGAGGTGGAGTTCACGTTGAAGGAGCCATCGACGAGCAGGAGGCCGGCGTTGTGGAAGAATGAGCCGGAGGTGGCGTTGCCGGGAGCCTGTAGGGTCGCTTGGTCGAACTTCGATCCGGCGGGTTCGTATGGGATGAACCGGGGATTTGGGAGCTGGATCGAGCGGAGGAGGAGGCCTGGGAAATTCGCAGGGACTTCGCCGACACCGCCGTAGTTGTCAGCCTTCTGCGGGATGGTGGTGAAGGTGTAGGAGTCCCACAGGATCTCGTTGGTGATGTAGGATGCGTCGTAGAGATTGAATGAGCCGGAAATGGGGAAGCCTCCGCCGGCGGCGGTATTGCTGAAAGTGTCGGAAACACTGGCCTTCCAGTTCCCGAGCGGGATACGCGGGTTCGCGTAGGAATTTCCGATGATGTAGGATGGCTCGTAGCTGAAACGGCCTGCCGCGGCATGCTGGAGCTGGCCGAGCGAGACGAGATCCCGGCGCGGGACATCGAAGAGGATAACACGGTTCTGATCCGCGGCGGTCTGTCCGCTTCCCAGGAACGTGAAGCCTTGCGGGGGGGATGAAGTATCCGACTGGGGAATTTTCTCCTGTGCCACCCCGCTGAAATCCATCGAATGGGTGGCGACGACGTTGAGGCCGAGCGGCGAATCCCAGCGCGGGTTGCTCCACTGTGCGCGGATGTTCGCATCGATGAGAGGGCGCAGAGCGGAGTTGTTTTCCTTCGTGGTCCGAAGGGTGAACGCGAACGAGGCCATTTTGTTGCGGTTGAGTTCGCTCAGAGAAATGGATTGGGAGATGATTTTTCCCGGTCGGTCGCCGGGAACTCCCAGCAGCCCCGGTGTGGGGGATGAGCTTTCCACAGTCGTCGGGTCGATGGATCCGCCACCGCTAGGGATCTTGTCCCATGCGAAAGGTGTGTAGAGCAACTGGCTGGATTCCATATCACCTCCCTTGTGGTCGCAGCCGATCATGAAGGAGGGGACGGGCGAGTAGAATTCGGTTTTGAAATTCACTGTGGGAGGGAGATCCACCTTTAGAGTGTGAGTGACCCTGACGCTTTCGGACACCAGATTTTGCACCGCGTTGCTGTAGAGCAGATCGTCTGTATCACTCCCGAGATTCGCATTTCTCGCAAATCCCAGAAGCTGGCTTTTCCCGGGAGGAATGATCGCTTGGCCTGGGGCATGGACCTGGAGCTTGTTGGAAATGGTATCCACGCGTTTGAGATATCCGTCCACTGTGACGGCCATCATGGGAATATTCATCAGACGGGGACCCGAACCCGAATCATTGAAAACGTTGATCGGGATATTGTAGGGATTGTAATGGGAGGTCCAGAGCTGGGCGTGGGTGATGAGTCGGGCCTTTGTCGTGTTGCCGGCGGCATCCTTCTGGCTGGGCAGGTATTCAAGCCAACAGTTTTCCTGAAGGTGGGCGAGTAACGGCGCGATGGGATTGTTCACATATTCCGATCCGGCAAAAACCGTGGGTTGACCGTAAGGCCTCGCCGATCCGTCGAAGAGCTGGTGGGGAGCTTTGCTGGCGCGGCTGCTGTCAAAGAGGAAGGGTGACTTGCTGAAAGTCGCGACCTGGATCATCGGGGATCCGGGGTTGATGTATTTCTTGAGATTGTAATAGTCCCGGAAAATGGCCCAGTGGATGTAACCGTTGGATTTCAGTTCGCTGGAGGCGTTGAGCTTGTCATCGGTGATGAGGAGGTATTTCGAGGTGTTTCCTGTCGGGAAAACCTGGCTGAACACGGAGGGGTTCTCGAAGGCGATGGTGAGGTCTTTCCTGAGTCCGCCGTTTTTCGTATCGGAGAGGACACCTTGGGAGAGTGGGGTGTAGCTGAAAAACTTCGAGCGGATCACGGGTCGGGAAAGGCCGACGAATTCCAGGTCGGTGTTGGCTCCGATTTTCTGGAGCTGCTGGGTGGATGCGTTGAGGGAAGTCATTCCGGTGAGGATGGAAGGTCCGTAAGATGCGGCGAGAACACCGCCGGAAGGATTGGTGGGATTGTCGTTTCGGATGGCGGGATCGGAGGGGCGGAGCTGGGCTTTCATGCCGTTGTCATCGACATACCAAGCGTAGGCGCCGGTGGTTTTCCCTTTGTCATTTTTGACAGGAACCCGCCCGCCCTCGATGTCCTTGCCGCCGGTGAGGGTGGCGAGATCGAGGCTGCCTGCGCCGATCAGTTTCACGGGATCTTTGAGGCTGTTGTTAATATTCCCTCCATCAAGGCCGGAGATGAGCCATTGCACGTCGTTGCCAGATGGAGAAAGCTTCGTCTTCCCGTCCGAGTGGGACACGCCGACCCACCATGCCTTCGGGGTGTCGGGGGAAACGCTTCCGCCGACCCTGGAATCCTTGGCGAGAGTCTCCGCACGCGCGCTGGTCCGCGCGTCCGGGCCGAGATAGGTCTGGAGCTCGCCGAGCGCGATCATCATCGCCATGCGGGCGTTGGCCCGGGCGACCTGGCTGTTGTCGCTGTTACCGGTGTTCCGCAGTGCGACCGATGACAGGGAGAGCATTCCGATCGCGAGGATGGACAGCAGGATCATGAGTGTCAGCGTGACGACGAGGGCGAAGCCCCGCGGGTGATCCGCGATTTTTCGAATGGGTGGGGTTTGGGTTTTCATGAGGCGAATCAATGAGGAGCGGCGAAAGCGAAAGGACTTGTTCGATTTACAATACTGGAGGTGGATACTTTGTAATGTCACGAATATTCGTGACCATTTCGCAGTCTTTTTCGTGAAGATTTAGATCGGTTCAAACTGAAAAAACTCATTCCGAGGTATCCGTCAACGGGTATCCGTTCTGTTGAAATCCAGCTATCGGCTGTGTTTCGGATACATGCGGTGCGCCGAAGGAAAGAATCCTGATGGAACGATCCCGGATATTTTCGGAATCCCCTTGCATCGCCGGTGGATCGGTTGCCTTGTCCTCGGATGAGCAATTTCACAACGATCCTGACCCATCCGGGCAGTTCGCATAAGGACGAGTTTTTGGCCTGCTGCCTGTTGGTCGCCGCACACGATGCGCCGATCTTACGCCGGGAGCCGACGCAGGATGACCTCGACAACCCGCGGATGGCGGTGGTGGACGTCGGCGGCGAGCACGCGCCCGAGAGAGGGAATTTCGATCACCACCAGTTTCCCAAAGACCATCCGCCGACCTGCTCGCTGAGCCTGGTGCTGATGGACATGGGTCTTTATGAGGACGCGCGCAAGTATTGCGACTGGTTGGAGGTGGCGGAATGGTTCGATACCCGGGGGCCGCAGGAGACGGCGGCTTGGCTGGGGGTGGAGCGCGAGCTGCTTGCGAAGCTGAACTCCACGGTGGACCTGACTTTGCTGCGGCGCTTCGCCGCGATGAGTGAGATCCGCTCCGGCGAGCCGATGTGGGAAGTGATGCGCTGGGTGGGAATGGATCTCATCGGCTATCTGAAATCGCTGCGGGAAAAGCTCAATGAGATCGCGCGGGTGAGCGAGATCTGGGAAATCGGAGAGGGTGCGGAAAGCTTCCGGGTGCTGTTCCTGCCACGTAGCGAGAACGTGGCGGACGACGCCTCGGCCGGTCTGGCGAGGTTTGCGGCGGGACTTCCCGAGGAGCGCGCGGTGGTGGGCATGGTGTACCCGGACAGGCGCGGAGGAGGCTTCGCCCTTTCACGCTACAACGACCACCTCGGCTTTGATTTCACCCGGGTCGGCGGGGAGCCGGATGTTCATTTCGCGCACGCGCGGGGTTTCGTGGCGAAGACCTCCGCGACGGACCTTGGGAGGATACGGGAGCTGCTGGAGAAGAGCTGGAAAGCACTCGGGACGTGACAAGTCCCGGCCGGACGGCCAGCTTCTACCCATGAGTTCCATAACAATAGCAAGCCTCAAAGAACAGGCGGGGGAGGTGCCGCTGATCGCGTCTGTGAACGCGCAGTTGCAATCGCGCGCCGTGAAGACGACCAAGGGCGGGAAGCCGTATTTCGATCTCGTTTTCGCGGATGCGACGGGTTCGCTGAGTTTGAAAGTCTGGTCGGACACGCCGCTGCATTCCGAGGCGGAGAAGATCGCGTTGAATACAATCGTCCGGCTTGAGGGCGAGTGGACCCAGAACCAATATGGCGTGAATGGAAACGGCGTGAGCTGGGCGCGTCTGGACGACTCGGCCATCGCCGATTTCTTGGCGGGCGATCCCGTGACGCGGCGGAAGCAGGAAAAGGATTTTTCCGACATTTTGGCGTTCTGTGAGACGATGAAGGACCCGCGTTTGAAAAAACTCTGCGCCCGTTTTTTCGAGACGATGGGGGATCGTTTCCGGCGGACGGCGGCGGCCAGGAAGAACCATCACGCGCGGCGCGGTGGCCTCGTTGAACACCTTGCCCAGATGATGCGTTCGGCGGAGGCGATCTGCGGGGTATATCCTGAGCTGAACCGGGATCTGATGCTCGCCGGAGTGCTGTTTCACGATTGCGGGAAACTTTGGGAAAACAGCTACCCGGAGGACGGCTTCGGCCAGATCCACTCGCGCTACGGGGAAATGCTTGGCCATATTCCGCTCGGGATAGAGCTTGCGAACAAGCTCTGGCAAGACCTACTAGGTTCATCGGAGTTCGACGAATTCTCCGAATGCGAGCCGACCACGGACGACGTGCGCCTCCACCTCCTGCATCTCATAGCCAGCCACCACGGGCAATTGGAATTCGGCTCGCCCGTCCTGCCGAAAACCCCCGAGGCCCATGCTCTTCACTACATCGACAATCTCGATGCGAAAATGGAAATGCTCCGCGACGCCTACGCGCAAGCGGCCGAGGTAGCTCCTGGCATCTACGAACGGGTGTTTCCGCTGCCCACGAATCTGGTTAGGCCGCTCCGGGAGTTCGAACCGGCTGCGCAGGTGGATGAGGTGGCGAACCCGGAGCCGAATTAATCCGATGCGGTTGCCTCGTTATTCACCTCCTATAACAAACAGATCAACTGAAATCTATCGCGTCAATCTCCGTCCAAGCATTTTTTGTACTTGGAAAGTCCTATGTTAGCCTCGTAAACGAGTATTTCAAAGAGGAGGGAGAAAATTTTAAAATGGTCTCTGGGCGTGATTCCACCTGAGGCTTCTATTAAATCTATCAATAGATGTTTCGAAAGATCTAAAGGTCTTTCAATTATAACAGTATCGCCTTCTTTGAAAAGTTCTGCGCCACAAAGGCACTCCCTGACCATAGATAGACCAATTAAACTTGCAGTTGAGTGAGATTCGCGGGCGACTTCTTGGCCGACCAATTCTTTCGGAAGAGTTCCAACGAAAGGATTTAGATTGTGCAGATAAACGTATATTAGAGCCGCTTTTTTGAACGGACTTGCCTTCGAAAATCCTCCATTCGCTGGAAAATCGGATTTCTGAAGGTTGTTCACGAATCTCATTCCTAGATCTTCATCAATGGTGACCGTGGGAGACTCAAGTCCTTCCAACCAATCGTTCGCCCAAAGTAAGAAAAACTGAAATGCTGCCAACTTATCCTCGTCAAATAATTTTTCGAAACTTAGTTTTGCACTCACGAATTAGTCTTTAGATGATAGAGCGCGTCGAAACGCTGCGCCACTAGATCTAGCTACTTCGCGAAAATTGTCAAGCGTTTCAAAGACGCGGAGTGCTCCGGGTGCATTTGCCTGGTTACAGGGTTCCGGGGTCACAACTTTTACAGCCGTTTTCGTAAAAGCACCTGCGTCATCTTTTTGGACGGTTTGTAGACGATCCAGTACGATAAATCTTGGTTGTGTCATTTTTTTCGAGGAGGTTGAAACGGGAAGAGTGGGAAGATGCACCAAGTGCGAAAGGAAGTGCTTGAACCACGGACTGGTTATCGCAGCAAAAGATCTAGTCAACAAGTTTTTTTTTGTGAAGACCACCACAGATTGGGGCTATTTAGGGGAGAGGCACTATATGCAGTGTAATTTTTTTAATTCTATGCTACACATCGACAATACGGTCGTCAGAATATGATTCTGATCGTCTTGAATTTTGTCAGCACTTTTCCCCCGTCTAGTGGATTCGCCACCATCAACAAGAAAAAATCGGGATCTTAAATGGGTGAAAAAGCATTCCGTCTTGGACTGGATGAATCTGGGTTGAGTTGATCATTCAGGCGTTGAACACTCCAGCATATCCAAGAAAATTCGTCCGTTATTGAGAAACTTTAAGGAAACTATGAGTATTGCTCTTGGGTTGGTTGTTTTACAATTTTTCTCGTGCCTTTCGTGCAGGATGAAATGCCTCCAAGGCGCGGGAACTGTTTCGGTAACGGTTTCCGGGGATTAATCCCGCTGGGGACGCAACCAGAAGCGCAACGGAGAAACCCAGGATGCCATCGAGAAAGTGATGAACGATTGATCCGCTTCTTCCTCAGGCCGCAGCTTCACATCTTGGGATCCGCGGCTTTTCATTTCCCGAAAAAGACCAGACCCAGCGCGCTGATGAGGACGATGAACAGGATATTGAGAACGAAGCCGACCCGTATCATCGTCCGCTGCGGGATGCGACCGGTGCCGAAAACGATGGCGTTGGGCGGCGTGCCGACAGGTAGCATGAATGCGCAGGAGGCGGCAAGCGCGAGAGGGAGGACCAGACTGGATGCGGGGAGGTCGAATTCCTTCGCCATCGTGTAGAAGATGGGGACGAAGAGGGCGGCGGTGGCGGTATTGCTTGAAAGTTCTGTTAGGAAAATCACAAAGCCCACGACGGCGGCGACGATGGCCCAGAGCGGCCACGGCTCCATCGCGGCTCCCAGCAAACGCGCCATGAACAGGCTGGCGCCCGAGCTGCCGAGGATGGCGCTGAGAGCGAGTCCGCCACCGAAGAGAAAAAGGACTCCCCAGTCCGTTCCACTTTCGATCTCGCGCCACGATACCACGTTTGCAGTGGCGAGAGCGATCACAGCAACAAGCGCGATCCAGGTGTCCGCTTCCGCGATGCCCAGCAGCGGCCCGAGCTTCGCGCTGAAGATCCATGACAGGGCGGTGAGCGCGAAGATTCCGAGCGTGATGATCCTTGGCGCGGTGAATACGAAAGTTTCCGATTCATCCGGGAGATCGATTTCCCCGCCCTCCGCGTTCGAGGGTTTCAACATGAAATACAAGGTGGCGATCATCGCGGGTAGCAGGACGATGACGGCGGGCACTCCGAAGGCCATCCACTGCGAGAAAGTGATGCCCAGTTGTTTCGCGGCGATGCCGTTGGGCGGGCTGCCGACGATGGTGCCGAGTCCGCCGATACTGGCGGAGTAGGCGATGCCGAGGAGAAGGAAATGCGCGTTGTGCGCCTTTTTGCCCACTGTCTTGAACTGGTTGAGTATGCCAAGAGCGAGCGGGAGGATCATCGCGGTGGTGGCGGTGTTGCTCATCCACATGGAAAGCAGCGCGGTGCCGAGGAAAAGGTAAATGGACACGGATACGAATTTGCCTTTCCCAAGGCGGCCCAGCTTTTCCGCGATCCATCGGTCGAGTCCCTGCGCGGAGAGGGCGGCTGCCAATGCGAAGCCGCCGAAGAAAAGAAAGATCGGGGGAGCTGCGAAGGAGGCCAGCGAGGTTTTCACATCGGTGAGCATCATCACGGTCCCGAGAACCGGCACCAGCAGGGCGGTGACAGCGAGCGGCAGGGCTTCCGTCATCCACAGCCACGCGATGCAGACGAAGAACGCGAGACCCAGTTTCACCTTGTGCGGATCGAGTCCTGCCAGCGCGGCGTTGGTGTCCGAAAGGGGTAGGAAAAACACGATGGCCAGGAGCAGGGCGATGCCGGTTGCGATCTTCATCCGCCGATTCAAAACCGGATTCCCGCGCCCGAACATGAAATTTGACGCGGCCGGGAATAATCGCCAGTGTGGCGGGACGATGAAAGGAAACCGCGTGTTTGTGATCGCTTGCTCCGGCCTGGGGCTGGTGGCTTTTTCCCAACTGCTGATCGCAGGCATGGCGCTTGCGGTGAGGTTCGAGGAAGGCAAGCAGGTCCGGATCGTGGAGAAAGAAGTGGAGAAAATCGTGCCCATCCGCATCAGCGTTCCGGTGGCGGATGATCCGGTGCCGTTGACTGTCCGTCCGCAGCCGGAAATGCCGCCAGTGCCCCAGCCACATGAGTTGGCGGTGCCGAAGATCGCGGATCCGCGCTCGGAGCGGCTTGTCACGGAGGGGCGCAAGGCCCGCATCGCCGGGGACATGGGTGCTGCCATCGTGAAGCTGGAGGAGGCGCTCAAGGAATCCCCGGACGATCCGACGGTGCTCTTCGAACTTGGGATGGTGCATGAGTCGATGGGGGTGTACGACGAGGCTTCGCGGTATTATGAAATGGTTTTCCAGCAAGGCGTGTCGGGAGCGGGCGAGCTGTACCAAGCGGCGGCGGCGAAGCTCCGCGACGGCTTCGAGCAACCGGCTGACATGCTCGGTAAAGTCGCTCTCGGGCGGGTGCGGATTTTCAATGATGCGAAAGCCTCGGGCGGACAGAGGGTAGTGCTGACCGTGCCGGTCCAGAAAGCTCCCGGGGAGGAGATCGACGCGCAGCAAATGGAGGTCGCGGTCACCGTCTTTAACAAAACCGACAAAGGCCAGATCGTGCAACTGGAGGATAATACATGGGCAGTGCCCGCGTGGGTTTCCCTCCCCTTCGACTGGAACGGGGGTGAGGAAACGCTGCGGATGACCTACCAGATCCCGGAGCGGGACGAGCAGACGGCACACCTTTTCGGGGAGTTGGCCTACTACGGCCAGGTGGTGACCCTGACCTACAAGGGCGAGATTCTCGACGTGCAGGCATGGCCGCGCGATCTGGCGGCACGTATCGGACAGGCGCCTCCGGCTGGCGATCAGGGCGGGGATTTTCCCGAATTTCTCGAACAGGACATCCTGCCTCCGGGCTTCGATCCTGACATTCCTCTGCTGAATCCGCTTCCCAGCGAGTGAAATATCCGCCACTGAGGGCGGGTATGGATGGAGTGGACGAAAACAGCGTGAGCAACGGAATGACATTCGGCGATTATATGCCGAAGGAGTGCCTGGCGGAAAGCCAGAGCACCCGCACATGGCTTGCCGAGCAAGCTTCCGTGGGGCGCATGGTCCTCATCGAGGAACTCAAGGGAGAAGCGATGCACGAGCGCGAGTCCTTCCTTGCGGACGTGCGCGCGATGGCCGCGGTGGAGCATCCGCTGGTCGGATCGATCTATGAGGCCTCCACGGAGGACGGTCGCTGCTATTTCGCCCAGGAGCTGCTGCCGGGGGAGACTCTCCAGCAAAAGATGTCCGGGAAGGAGAAAATCAAAGCCCAACGTTTCGTCCACATTCTGAGGAGGATTTCCGAGGCCAACATGTACCACGAGTCCCACGACAACGCGACCTCGCCGGTCGGTCTTGAAGCGGTGCATGTGGACAAGCACGGAGTGATCCGGGTGCAGAATCTCGTCATCGCCGGAGGCCGTCTTCCTGACCATTCACTTCGTGACGTGCTGAAGCTCGGCAGCATCCTCGAGCCACTTCTCGATCAGAAGCAGCCCGGCGCGACCCGTTGCCTGACGCTGCTGGCATGGATGCGCGGAGAGGGGACATCCAAACCCCTCGGTTGGCAGCAGATCCGCGATTACTGCGAGCAGATCGAGCAGCAGCTCACCGAACCGTCCAGCGTCGTCGTCCCGCCAACTTCCGCGATACGTCCGGAGAAAAAGAACGGCTTCGTCTGGGTAATCGTGATCCTTCTGCTTGCCGCGTTCACGGGAATCTTCGCATTTTCAAAAAAGAAAAAACCAGCCGCTCCGGAAGTCGAGCTGCCCGGCTGGGTCAATATCGAGGGTGGCAAATACCAGACTCCCGATGGCCTGCGCCTGAACATCGCTCCCTTCCGGATTTCCGCCCACGAGGTCACTATCGGCGAGTATGCCAAGTTTCTTGAGACCCTCGAACTGCTCGCGAAGGACAACGAGGAAAAGATCTTCGACCATCCCGAACAGCCGGAGACGAAGAGAAACCACCTCCCTGACGACTGGACGAATCTGCTGGATGCCGCGAAGGTCGCAGTTAGCTGGAACGACCGCGAGGTGGACACATACACTCCCTTGGTCGGTGTCGATTGGTGGGATGCCTACGCGTTTGCGAAATGGCAGAAAGGCTATCTCCCGACTCAGGAGCAATGGCTCGGCGCCCTGATGGCGGGTGCGAAAGTCCCTTCCGCCGTGGAGATCAGCAACTGGCTCCCCGTGACGGCGGCGACTCCGGACCGCACTTCGAACGGCATTCTGGGTCTTGCCGGTTCCGTCGCCGAGTGGACCAGCGAGGCGCGCCCGAGTCCGTCCAATCCAATGGGAGAGTCCCTGTGGGTCATCGCGGGCGGCTCCTATCTGCATCCCGCGAAGGGCGCCATGACCCGCGAGTGGGTCGGCGACCGCTCATTGCGCCGCCCCGATCTGGGCTTCCGCATCTGCAAGGAAGCGCAGTGATAAGCTCCATGGGCCTACGAAAGTTTCATCAGAAAGCCTTCGGCATCCAGTGCGGAACCATCCGGCAGCGGATGCCCTCCCGGAAACACCCGCCCGCCATCCACGTACCAGCCAGGGAGGATTTTTCCCCATGAGCCGGGTTTGCTTCCCGCCTGCGGACGGTCTTCCGCTACCGGCTTCGGTGGATTTTCCATGGACATGGAAATGATTTTTCCATCCACCGCGAGGCAGGGGAAATGCGCCACACCGCTCCTCAGCAGCGGCACCGTCGATTTCCCGCCAAAATCAAAAAAGCGGATTCCGTCCTCATTGAGCTTTGCGGATTCGATGGAGTTTCTCAAAACATCGCCACCCACCCAATGGGAATCCCGGGATGGGGAAAACACCTTTTCCCTCATCACAGATCCCTTTGTCTGCCTCGCGAATTCCTCCAGAGCAGGCAGCAGGGCGAGTGCCGTCCCGTCATTTTCCAAAACGAAAATCCGACTCCCGCGCGGCAAAGCACCGAGCTGCGAAATCTGGTGCCCGTTGATCCGGGCCGGCGTGCCGCCCTTCGCGAAACGCCGCGCGACAGCCTCCGCCGAGGTCTTCATCAGCGCGGCCTGCACCAGCTTCCGGTCTGGCATTTCCGTGATCTCCTCGCCCACCGCGATCGACAGGTCGTATGGGATGCGGTGGGGGATTTTTCTGAAAAAGCGGCCTCTCTCGAATGAAAAGACAGAACCCCACGAGCCATCCACCCACAGCGGAAAGATCGGGCAAGGCGCTTTCCTCGCGATCAGCTCAAAGCCGCGTTCCAGCTCGCAAAGCCCACCGGTACGGGTGAGCTGGCCCTCGGGGAAAAGGACGACGACATCGCCGTTTTCCAAAGCCTCGATACTCTTCCGTATCGCTTCCAGCGGTTGGTCGCGGCGGATCGTGACCGCTCCGAACAGCCGCACCCCGAAGCCGATCACCCGGCTCGCCATGAACGTCTCGTCCATCACGAATCGCACCGTTCGCTCGCTGACCGCGGAGATGAAAAACGCGTCGGCGAAGGTGACGTGGTTCGGCAGCAGCAGCACGCCACCCGTTTTCGGAATCCGCTCCGTACCGGAAAATTTGATCCGGTAGAGCGATTTCACAGCCGCCAGACAGACCAGACGGATGAAATCCGCAGGCAGTATCCTCAGGATGAACCAGGTCATCACCCCGCATGAAAGCCCGATCGCCACCATCTGCATCCGGAAGCCCGCGAGTTCGGACATGCCAAAAAGCCGCGCGAGATGGATCATCCCCTCGATGGCGGCCACCGCGATGATGCCTCCGAAGCAGTCCTGGAGATTTACGGCGGACTGCAGCTCACCGCGTTTGTCCGCCGGATAGCGGTCCTGCATCCATGCGTTCAGAGGAGAGAGGAAAAGCGCGGAGGAAAACGCCAGCGCACCCAGCCAGATCAGGAACGCCCATCCCCCCGGCGTCATGAACGCCACCACCAGCGCGCACACCGTCATAAGTATCCCGGCAAGCGGCACCCAGCCAAGCTCGATTTTTTTCCGCAACAGCCACGATGCGACCCCGAACCCGATCGCCATCCCTAGTGAGGCGGCCGCCATGAACATTGAGGACAGCGTGCCGAACCCCTCCCCGCCCGCAGTCATGGATTTTGCCACTTTCACCGACCACAGGTTGATAAATGCCGCGAAGCCCCAGAAATAGGCGACCCCGAACGAAGCCCTCCGCAGCGCCTTGTCCGACCAGAGTTCCCCGAGATCCTTGAAGTGGCTGAACAGCAGTTTTCCGGAAAGTTTCTCCCTTCCATGCGCCGCGCCTTTTGGGATAACCATTGCCATCACCACTGCCGGAACCGAGCAGAAAGCGAGGATCACCAGGGGGATGAACGCCGCGTCCCATGCCTTTTCCGTGACCGATCCGAGCGAGACGTAACGCTTGTCATACCACCAGCCGGCCACGATCTGCCCGGCCAGAATCGCGAGCATCGCCATCATCTGCTGCACTCCCGCCGCGAAGCCAAGGTGCTTCGATCCGACCAGCTCCTTGTTGATCCCGATCTTCGCCGGGCTGAAAAACGCCGATTGCACCGCCAGCAGGAAAAACCCCACCAAAGCCAGCGGCATCTGGTGCAGGAACACCGCCACGCAGATCAGCGCGAGGATGGCCACCTGCGCGATGGCCGCTCCGAGGATCACGTTTTTTTTCGCGAAACGGTCGCTCATCCATCCGGCCAATGGTGCGAAGAGCACGAAAGGGATCGCGATCATCAGCCCTGCCGCCGACTCCACCGAGTAGCCCACCGCCCCGCCCAGCGGAATGAGAATGAACTGCGCCGCCTTGTCGTTGAACGCGTTCTGCGTCTGCTGGACGATCATGCTCCAGTAGCCCGCCCACTGCCTCCGCGTCGGTTCGAAATCGGGTTCCTGAAGACTCATCGGCTTGTCAGATATTGGAGCCCCAGCAATCGAGATTCTGGTTCATTTCCATCGCCGGATTCCGCTCCTTCGCCGTGCCAACGATCACCGCCGGCACCCCGGCCACGGTCGTGTGCGGCGGCACATCATTCAGCACCACACTGCCAGCGCCAACCTTCGCCTGAGTGCCGATTTCGACACGTCCCAGGATTTTCGCGCCCGCGCCGATCAACACGCCCGAGCGGATGATCGGATGCCTGCAACCGGTCGCTTTTCCCGTCCCGCCCAGAGTCACCTCATGCAGGATCGACACATCGTCCTCAATGATCGCCGTTTCCCCGACCACGAATGAAGTCGCGTGGTCCAGCAGGATGCCGCAGCCGATCTGCGCCGCCGGGTGGATGTCTGTGGAGAAAACCTCCGAGGAAATGCTCTGGAGATACAGCGCCAGCCAGCGCCGCCCGTCCTGCCAGAGCTGGTGGCTCACGCGGTAGGTGGTCAGCGCCATGAAGCCTTTGAAAAACAGCAGCGGCTCCAGCGGGGAAAAGCACGCCGGATCCCGCTCGAACATCGCCAGCAGATCCCTCCCACTGGCATGTGCTATAAATGGATTCCCGGAAATGATCTCGGAAAAAAGCGGCTCCAGCATCTCGCGGGGCATGTCCTCCCGCGCCAGCCGCCGCCCCAGTCTCGCCGCCAGGGATTCCGCGAAACTCCCGCGCGAAAGCACCACGTCCTCCACCAGATGCCGCAGCCCCGCTTCCTCCTCGCACAGCCGCTCCGCCTCGGAACGCAATTGCGCCCAGAGGTTTTCCAAATTCGCGGCTTTCCCCCGGCACAACTTCATACCACCCTCCTGTCCCGCCGCAGCTTTATCCGATTCGCCTGTGTAGCTCATGAAAATTTCCCAAAAATTAGAATATGCCTGCCGGGCCCTGGTGCAGCTCGCGAAGAGCTATGACGGCAAGAGTCTTACCCGCCTTGACGACCTAGCGCAACGCGAAGCTGTCTCCGCGAACTTTTTAGTCCAGATCCTCAACGACCTCCGCCGCGCCGGCATCATCGATTCCCGCCGCGGTGCCTACGGCGGCTACATCCTCTCACGCCCCGCGGAAAACATCAGCCTCCGCCAGATCGTCGATGCCGTGGAGCCAAGCCAGCTCCAGAACACCGCCCTCGATCAAGGCGATTCCGGCACCGCCGTCCGCCGCGCCTGGGAAAACGTCTCCACCAAACTAGCCGGGGATCTAGACGCCGTCTCCCTGGAATCCCTCGCCAGCCCGCCCTCGGATCCGATGTTTTATATCTGACGGGGCGGGAAAACCCGCAAACGCCCCCTTCGAGGGTGGGATCTGACAAGAAACTCCCGGACCCAATGATACGACTCGACGCGCAACGCAGCTATTGGGAAAAAGCGTTGAGCACGCATTCCCGGGAGCTGACGGTGGCCGGGGCGCTGGTTCTGCTGCTGGGGGCGCTGGCGCCGATCGCTCCGAATTTCTTCGAGTGGCAGCCGTTTGTTTCGCGCCTGAGCTCGCAGATGCCCGCGCTGGTGCTGGCGCTAGGCGTGGCGCTCGTGATCATGACGCGGCAGATCGACATCTCCATCGGCTCGCAGTTCAGCATGTGCGCGGTGGTCGCGGGGGTGACGGCGGCCTCGGGGAAGCCACTTGGGATCGCGATCCTGGCGGCGATGGGGGCGGGGGCGGTGATGGGCGTGTTGAACGGAGCCTTGGTCGCTTGGATGAAACTGCCGAGCATCGTGGTGACGCTGGCGACCTTGGTGATCTGGCAGGAGACGCTGAGGCTGTGGCAGAAGGGGCGGCTGCTGGCCCTGCCGGAAGGGATCCAGTGGTTCGGAATGAGCCAGGGGGCTGGGCAGGCGCTGGTGATTTCCACCGCGCTGGTTCTCCTCGCGGTGATGGCTTGGGGGATGCGAAACCTCTCCGTCGGACGTTTCATCCATGCGACCGGAAGCGATGCGGAGGCGGCCCGGCTGGCTGGGATCAGGCCGCGTCTGGTCACTTTCGGGGTCTTCGTTTTCATGGGACTGCTGGCCGGATTGGCGGCGGTGCTGAATCTGGTGCAGTCCCCGCAGGTGCAGCCGAACGGCGGTGAGGGCCTGGAGCTGAAAGCGATCGCGGCGGCGGTCGTCGGAGGGGTGGCGATCAATGGCGGGCGCGGGACTCTGGCCGGGGTTTTCCTGGGGCTGCTGCTGCTCGCGAATGTGAACCCCGCCCTCACCCATTTCCACCAGCCGCCGTATTGGGAAAAAGCGATACAGGGCCTGGTGATCCTGCTGGCGGTGGCGGCGGACGGGGTGCGGAGAAAAAAGCGGATGGATTGACTTGGTGGTTCGCGGACAATAGTTTCCTGACATGACCAAATCCCTCACCGCGATTCTTTCCCGCGAAGACGACGGGTTCGTAGCCCTCTGTCCGGAAATTGATGTGGCCTCTCAAGGTGACACTGTCGAGGAGGCGAAGGCGAACCTCAAGGAGGCCGTGGAACTCTTTTTCGAGTGCGCCTCGGAGACCGAAATCGCCGAACGAATCTCGGGTGAGTCCTACGTTTCAGCCATGGAGGTGCAGATTGCCTAGTCTTCCCGTGCTGTCCGGCGCGGAGGTCTGCGAATTCCTGCAAAGGCGCGGTTTCGAGCGAGTCCGCCAACGAGGCAGCCACGTCATCATGCAAAAGAATCTTGCCACGACGACTGTCACGGTGCCCGTTCCAAATCACAAGGAGCTGCGCCGGGGGACGCTGAGAGCGATTATCAGGCAAAGCGGCCTCGACGTTGAGGATTTCCGCAAATAATTTCCTCTGGAAGCATGACGTTTCCGAGCCAAGCCAGCCGAATTCTCGCCCGCCACGAAGCCGTGCTCCTGCTGGCCATCATCGTGGAGGTGATCCTGTTCCAGCTTCTCGGGAGAAATTTCCTGACTGGAGGAAACGTCTCGAACGTGTTCCGGCACTCGGTGGAAATCGGGCTGCTGGCGCTGGCTATGACTCCGGTGATCCTGAGCGGTGGGATCGATCTTTCGGTCGGATCGATGATGGGGCTGTGCGCGGTGCTTTTCGGGATGATGGTGAAAGGGCTGGGGCTTGATCCGTGGTTCGCAGGGCTGCTGGCGGTCGGCTTCGGGGCCGGGGGCGGCGGGTTGAACGCATGGCTGGTGGCCGGCCTGAAACTGCCTCCGCTGATCGTGACGCTCGGGACTTTTTCCCTTTTCCGCGGCCTGGCGGAGGCTCTGACAAAAGGCTCGGAATCCTACTCGAATTTCCCGCCGGGCTTCCTCGCGCTCGGCAACTCCGATGTGGCCGGACTCCCGGCGCAGGTCTGGCTTTTCCTCGGTGTGGCTCTGACGATTTGGTTTCTCGTCCACCGCACGACCTACGGCAGATCCCTCCGTGCCATCGGCTTCTCGGAGGAGAACGCGCGCTATGCGGGGATCCCGGTAGCGAGGAATCTCAGCACTGCCTACGTGATGGCCGGCGCGGTGGCGGGCCTGGCGGCGGTAATCCTGGTATCGCGGCTGGGCGAGGCGCGGGCGAACGCTGGCACGGGCTACGAGTTGCTGGCGATCACCGCCGTGGTGCTTGGCGGGGTGGGTATTTTCGGCGGATCGGGAAATGTCTGCGGCACGATCCTCGGCTGGATCGCGCTGGCGATTCTAAACAACGGCCTGACGCGGATCTCGGACTACGAGATCCTGGGGGAAAAGGTCTCCAGCGTGGCTCGGGAGCTTTCCGGGCTGCTAACAGGGGCGCTTCTGCTGGTCGCGCTGACCTTGGCAATGCTGATGAAACGGAGGGTGCGAGCCTAGGTTCCCTGAATGTGACGATTCTGTCACATTCGGCTCTTTGCAGCCCGCCGATTGGCAGTCACATATACGCGCGACCGGGGCTGCCACCCGTGATTTTCCCCAGCCAGATGAATTCCGACCCATCCTCCAGCCCGGATCCGAAACGGTTCGACGTCTCGAAGGCGACCCTCTGGTTCGACCGCTTCATGGGCTGGGCGATCCGCTTCGGCGGCATCGGGGTGATCCTCGCGGTGTTCGGAATTTTCTATTTCATCGGAAAGGAAGTCATCCCTCTCTTCAAACCTGGCGAGGTCGTCCAGACTTCCTCGGCGACCAGCGGGGTGCAACCGCTTGTGCTCGGCGTTGATGAATGGGGAGAGCTGCCATTCTTTTATTCGGGTGGCCAGACGGTCGTTTTCATCGATGGGGAAACAGGTGCCCGCAGTGAAATGCAAGTGCCCGGCCTGGAGGGTCTCGCCATTTCCGCAAGCTCCTATGATCCGGTCAACCGCCGCGTCGCACTCGGTCTGGAGGATGGGCGGGTGGGCTCGTTCATTGTCGATTACAAACGCGCTTTCGAAGACGGCGAGGCC
>Ga0105047_10004268_pt1 | contig 24941 bp, 28 predicted proteins | sample MAT04_FD_78384 | JGI IMG/M metagenome (GOLD analysis project Ga0105047, IMG submission 78384) | Freshwater microbial communities from Lake Fryxell liftoff mats and glacier meltwater in Antarctica - MAT-04 (megahit assembly) | ecosystem: Environmental > Aquatic > Freshwater > Ice > Liftoff...
AATGGCGACTCTGGGGTATACCTTGGGCGGGTCTGAATGAAACAGCGCCGTCAAAGGATATCCCATGCCACGCGTAATCTGGAAAGGCGCCATCAGCTTCGGGCTGGTGCATGTGCCAGTGGCCCTGTACCCGGCGTCCCAGGAGGTGGGCATCGACTTCGACTGGCTCGACAAGCGATCGATGGACCCAGTGGGTTACAAGCGCGTGAACAAGCGCACCGGAAAGGAGATCAAGGGCGACGACATCGTCAAGGGCATCAAGCAGGACGACGGCGACTATGTGATCCTGGGCGAGGACGAAATCAAGGCCGCGTATCCGAAGTCAACCCAGACCATTGAGATCGAGTCCTTCGTACAGGCCAGCGAGATCGCGTTCACGCTGCTTGAGACGCCGTATTATCTGGAGCCCATTGGAAAGGGCGAGAAGGTCTATGCCCTGTTGCGCGAGTCGATGATCGAGGCGGGTGTCATCGGCATCGCCCGCGTGGTGATGCGCACCAAGGAACATCTTGCCGCGCTGGTGCCGACAGGCGACGCCCTGGTGCTCAACACAATCCGCTGGGCCACCGAGATTCGCGCACTGGATGAACTGAAACTGCCTGCCGCGGGCAAGAGCGCCGCCGGGCTCAAGCCTGCGGAGCTGAAGATGGCAAAACAGCTGATCAGCGACATGACGGGGCCTTGGGATGCGCAGGCCTACACCGACAAGTTCAGTGCGGCGATTCAAGCCTTGGTGCGCAAGAAGGTGCAGGCCGGTGAAACGGAGACCGTCACTCCGCTGGAGCAGACCCCCTCCGAGGAGGGCACCAGCAATGTCGTGGACCTGACCGAACTGCTGGCCGCCAGTCTCGCGAAGCGCAAGCCCATGAGCGGCGCGGCGCGCAGCAAAGACAGTGGCAAGGTCGCATCGCGCAAGCCGGTCGCGAAGACGCCCCCCAAGAAGCGGGCTTGACGGGCCAACCTGTGACTTGGATCCGACCAGGATCGATCACGTTGTCATGCCTTCATCCCAATGGACGCAAAGAGCCAGAGTCGCCGGTCGCACCTTCGTGTTCCTGTGGTTCCTGATCGGCGGCGTTGCCCACTTCGTCGCTTTCGAGACCGAAGTCCGGCTCGTGCCGCCGTATATCCCGTGGCCCCACGCGGCCGTATGGGTGAGCGGCGTTTTCGAGCTTCTGGGTGCTGGCGGCTTGCTGTTTGCCGCAACGCGCCGGGCGGCAGGCATGGGCCTGTTCGCGCTGACAATCCTCGTCACGCCGGTGCATGTGTACATGCTGCAGCGGCCCGAACTGTTCGAGGTTCCTTACTGGCTGCTGGTGCTGCGACTGCCGGTCCAGCTGGCGCTGCTGGCGCTGATCGGCTGGAGCACGTTCGGCACGAATCCGGGGCGTGGACAAAACTGATGGACGGGGCGATCTGGGCGAGCGGTGTATGGGGGTCGGTCGATGCGCGGCATCAAACCCAGTAATTCCACAGTGGTGCACCGGCAAACCACAAGATGAAGGTGAGCGCGCAGACGATGGCTGCGGCATCGCCTCGCCGTTCTGCACAGCGACCGTACAGCAGCGCCAGCAGTAGCAACATGTGCGCCGTGATCCATGGCAGCACGGTGGGGAATGCGCCTGGCGCGAGGCCTGAAAATTCCACTGCGTAGGCCGCCGCCACGGCTGTCACTGCACTGGCGGCCGCCAGTGTGCTGGCCCGCGCAGCGCCAAAGCGCACCGCCAACGTACGCTTGCCGGCCTGTTGATCGGCCTCGGCATCGGGCAGGCTGGAGAGCATGATCGCCGGCAGGATCGACAGCCCGATCGGCAAGCTCAGCGCCCAAGGCAGCGCGTCGTGCCACGCGCCGCCCTGAAGCACATAGCCCCAGAGCACGACACACAGGCTGTGGGTGAATGCGACGTCGATCTCCCCCAGTCCGCGCCAGCACAACTTGAGCGGTGGCGCGGTGTAGCCCAATGCGGCGACCACCGTGACCAGCAACACCATGAGCGCCGCGCCGCTGTCTGCGCCGCGCAACGCCGGCACGGCGGATAACGCTGCCGCCAGCAGCAACATGAGAGAGGCTGCACGCAACTGGTCTGCCCGCAGCGCGCCATCAACCAGCACGCGCGACCCACCGTTGAAAGGGCCCGCCAGCTGGTTCACGCTGTCGCTCGCGAAGTCGTGGCGCTCGTTGCTCAACACCGTGGCCGCCTTGATGAAAAACAGCGCGGCGTAGCCAAACCAGTAGGTGCTCGACTGCCAAGCTCCGGCCGTTTGGGCCGCGGCAAGGGCGCCAACGGTGTAGGCCATCCAGCTCATCGGATAGAACTGCAGGCGCAAGGCGCGCAGCCAGGCCGACACCATGTCCAGTGCGCGCTGATGCGGTCGCAGGGCGCCACCGGTGAGCGAACGACCCAGCGCTTGCGCCTGGGTGAGCCATTTGGTGCGCTGCGCTGGGGTGGAGTGGTTAACCGCACCTAGCGCAAGGCAGCGCGTACAACGCACTCCGCAAACCCGGAGGACGCTGCGCCGCAGTGCCTGGTGGCCGGGCGCGCGCTGGATCCAGCGATACACCCATGGCGGCATGTCCAGTGTGTTCACCAGATGTGCGGTGCGACCCCGCATGAGCCCTTCGAGCTGGCCGTTGGGCTTCTCGCGGAAAGCGCGCCCGGGCAGCAGCACCCGATCGAGCAGGCCCTTCAGCCGCGCCGGCCCGGTCCCCCACCAGGTGGGGAAGACGAAGACCCAATGGTCGGCCCATTCCAGCGCGGCCAGAGCGGTCAGCAGGTCGGGCTCCAGCGGCTGGTCGCTTGGTGAGAGGGTGCGCACGTCGGGATCGAAATGCATCTCGGCCAAAGTCAACAGCTGCACTGTGCAATCCGCATCGCGCGCGCCCTTTGCGTAAGCATCAGCAAGCGCGTGGCAAAAGCTGTCCAGGCGCACATGGGCATTTATGACGACGACTCTCATCGGTGTTCGGGACGGCAACGATGGGAAGGGCGCGCTGGCGTCGATCACGTGGCGCTCTCCTGTGTGCCTGTCTGGCCGCATTGATGAACACGAATGCCACTCAGTCTGGCACGGCCGGCGCTGCGGATTTGTCGGAAAGCGTTACTGTTTGCTGTAGGACGAAAAGGCGGGAGGCTCGACCCCGATGCCGCTGCCAACGTTCACAGGCTTCTTCGGCGCGACGCTCAAGGCGAGAAACAACACCGCGCAAGCGGCCATCCAGGAGGCCACCACGCGCATCAGCACCAGCACCCAGGGCCGCTTCAGCGCTTCGACCACGCTCGAACCATTCGTTGCCCAGATACTCGCGCCCGCCCAGGTGCCCAACATGGTTGCGATCATCGGGCCGCCCCCGGGTCCATCGGGCGCAGACGCGATGCCGATGCCCAGCCCGACCCAGATCCCTGCAATCACATAGGCGGCGCGGGGCAATGGCTTTGCCAACGCCACTGCCATTCCGCTCATGCCAGCAAACGTTAGCAGGGCCACGTCAGTGTTCATCGGCCAACCAAACCCCGCGACCAACAGGCCAACGCCGCTGGCGATACACAGCGCCAGGAGCCCCGGGTGGGTCGCCTTCATGCCTTGCTGACCGATCAGCAAGACAAAGGCGATCAACGCTATCAGATGTGCGGGTTCGACAAGCGGATGAATGAATCCGCTCAGGAATCCATCCAGCCCGGGACCAGACCCGTGTGCCAGTGCTGCTCCGGGCACCAGCAGCAAGCCAACCAATGTGATCCATGTCAGTGGATGCACCTCTCGCTCCGGCGTCGGACCTGACGCCGCACCCGTCATCCAACGGCCTGCACCAGAAAAAACACGCCGATTCCCGCAATCAGCGCACCGGCGGCACGCACTGCTGCCCGACCCACCGACCAGCGAGTCAACAGACCCAGACCAATGCCACCCAGGTGCAACAGCCCGGTTGCGATGACGAAACCCAGGCTGTAGGCGATCGGACCGGCGGCCTGTGGCAATTCGGTTCCATGCGCATGCCCATGGAAAATCGCGAACACGCCAACGAGGACGGCAGCAACCCAAAGTGGCGGGCGCAAGGCACCTGCCACCATCACGCCAAGCACCATCGCGGACAGTGCGATGCCGATCTCCACACCCGGCAACGGAACGCCGAGCACGCCGAGCGCACCACCGAATGCCATTACCAGAGGGAAAACCACCGGCAGAACCCAAAGTGCGGGTACGCCCAGAAACGCACCCCATAGTCCGACGGCGACCATCGCGACCACGTGATCCCACCCGAGCAACGGATGCAAGAAGCCGCTGGTGAACCCTCCGACCATGCCAGCGCCCTCGTGGGCAGAGGCGATTGGTACGACGACGAGCAAGGCAGCGGTCAAGAGCATCTTGTGCAATGGATGGGTCATAGGATCTCCAGTGGTGGGTTGGCGAGACTGAGCGTGGCCGATTCTAGGTGGCGAGTCTCGACACGCATGCGGTATACGCACCATGGCTTCAAACGGATTCGAACGACGTAAGCGCACCTATCACGCGCCGGTCGTGGTAAACGGTACGGGCGATGCATTGGGAACTTCAACCGCCATGCGTTCATATTCGGCAATGACCTGCGCGCCCAGCAGCAGCAGCGTGGCTCCTACCTCCAGACTCAGCAAAACAGCGATGGCCGTGGTCAGGGAGCCATACACGATGCCGATCTGAGACAGCGTCGTGAAGTACCACACCAGCAGATGGCGCGAGAGCTCCCACAACAGCGCCGCCGCAACCGCGCCGAGCAAGGCATGGCGCCACACCAGGCGGCCGACCGGCATCACCATGTACACCGATGTGAGCACAAAAATTTCACCCGCGAAGCCGAGCAAGTACAGCAGCGCGCCCGACAAACCACCCAGCGACCAGCTGCGCCACAGAAACTCCACGTCGCGTTGTCCAATCGCCTGCAAGCTGCCTGACACCAGCGTTACCAGCAGCAGCCCCAGCCCGAGCGACAGGATATATAAATAGGGGATTACTGCCGAGATCAGGAAATGGCGACGCCGCACCTTTACGCGGTGGTGAAAAATCACGGACATCGCGTTCTCCAGCACCGTGAACGCCAGCGAACTGAAGAACAACATGCTGGCCAGCAGCACCCATCCCAGGACGTCACGATGCGCGAGGAAGTTGGCGAGTTCGGCCACGACGGCTTTGGACTGCCCCGGTACCAGCCATTCCATGTAACGGCCCACGGTCTGCAACAGCGCGCCCTGATCGACAAAGTGCGAGAGCGCGACAACCGTGAGGATCAATAGCGGCACGATCGACAGCAACGCGTAGTAGGCGACCGCGCCGGCCAACAACAGCCCCTGGTTGGCGCGGAAGGCCTTGAGCGTGCGCAGGGCAAATGCCCATGGTGCCTGCAGAATTTGCGTTGCCGGGCGCCCGAGAATGTACATAGCGACTAGCCTGCCACGGCATCCAGTTCCGGTCAATCAGACGGGGCCTCGCAAAAGTGCGGGCCAGGACTTCGTGGCACGCAGAACTTGTTTAAGCTCCGATGATAGCCAGCGGCTAAAGCCCAGGTTTGAGGATGACCTTGGTCCAACCGTACGACCGCTTGTCGAACTTCTCATAAGCTTCTGGGGCACGCGCCAGAGGCAGTTCATGCGACACGATCCAGGAAGGCTTGACTTTGTCGTGTTCGATCAGTTTACTCAAGGGCCGGTTGTAGGCTTTCACATTGGCCTGCCCGGTCCCGATGCTTTGCCCCTTGAACCAGAATTGACCGAAATCAAAAGCGAGTTGGCCCCTTTTGGCGAGCTTGTCCTTGGCTTGCGGGTCCTCGGGCAGGAACACCCCGACGACGCCGATCCGGCCCGTTGCCTTGACGGCGTGCACGAGATTGTTCATCGTCAGGTTCGGCACTTCTTCTCGGTGCATGTTGCAGCACTGGTAGCCGACGCACTCGCAGCCGCGATCCGCGCCCTGGCCGCCCGTCAGTTCCATGACGCGCTCGACGCCGCCACCTTCGGTGTCATCGATGGCAATCGCGCCCAGCTTCTCCGCGAGTTGCAACCGGTCCTTGTGGGTGTCGACCACCATGACCTGGCTCGCACCCTTGAGCACCGCCGAGCATGCCGCCATCAGGCCCACCGGCCCGGCACCATAGATCACCACACTCTCGCCGGCCTGGACCCCGGCCAGTTCGGTTGCGTGGTAGCCGGTCGGAAAGATGTCCGACAGCATCACGTAATCGCTTTCCTTTTCCTCCGAATCGCGCGGCAGCAACAAGCAATTGAAGTCGCCATACGGCACGCGCAAGTACTCGGCCTGGCCGCCGCTGTAGGGGCCCATGCCTGCAAAGCCATAGGCACCGCCCGCGCTGCCGGGGTTGACCGTGAGGCAGTAGCCGCTCAGTCCCCTTTCACAGTTCGCGCAAAAGCCGCAGCCGATGTTGAACGGCAGGCAGACCCGGTCGCCAACCTTGATGCGATCGACTGCGGGGCCGACCTCGATCACGACGCCGAGGTTCTCATGGCCGAGGATACGGCCCGGCGCCATACCGGTGCGTCCTTCGTACATGTGCAGATCGGAGCCGCAGATGTTGGTGCTGGTGATCTTCACCAGTACATCGGTGCTGCGCTCGATCTTCGCGTCGGGCACATCATCGACCGAAACAGTGCGCGGCCCGTGGTAAACGAGTGCTTTCATGTCGTTGCCTCCTTTGTCGGCTTGGCAGCGGCCTTGTTCTTCAGTTGCTGCCGACGTTTCAAAAGCTGGAGCGTCAAACTGCGCAGATCCAGCGTGGAACTTCGTGCCTTGAGAAAAATCTCTTCGCGCTCTTGCAGAACATGCTCGTCGATAAGCTTGCCGAGTTGCTGGACTTTAGCGTCATAGCCTGCGCCGTTCGGCTTCATGGACTCGATCCGGGCGATCAAAGCCTTGGCGTCCGTGTGTTCCAGCAGCGCCCCATCCATCAAGGCGTCGTCATTGATCGCCTTGCGGACCTGCGGATAGAAGATTTCTTCTTCGATCAGCGCGTGAACGGTCAGCGCTTGGCAGATGCGCAGGGCCAAGGCCTGCTTCGAGTCGGCCGGTGCGTCGTCTTCACACAATGCTCCGTAGTCGATAAACATCTTCTTGACAGCCTTGTGGTCTGCGTCCAGCAGGTCCACGGCGTCGTCGTAGGCAACAGGTTCTGTCATGCGGTACCTCGTTGGTGGTGGGTGGTTGCGACAATTCGTAGCCGAAGCTTGCCCGCGATGTAGGGTGTCCGTCTGTGCGAGACCGTACAAAAACAGGCGTGGCGAGTTCGGCCGAGAGCATGGCCTTGTTTGCGGGGTCCAGCGCATCGATGTCGACACTGAGGCCCAGAGAAAGTGTCTGCAGAGGCCTAACGCCGGCCGCCACTGCCTTGCAGAGGGCGCACCGCGACGGTCCAGAAGCGCTCGTGGCCGATAGTCTCGAAACGGAACAGCCGCTTGCCCGAGGCCGAGTTGCCGGTCTGGTGCGCCACGGCGACCTCGGCTGAGGTGTGACCGTCGAAGCCGGTGTCTGGCGCATCGGCGCCGCCGCCGGAAGCGATGAATGCAACCAGCAAAGATAAAATCGCGCAAGTGGGCAAGCGGGCGAGTGAAGAAAGCCGGTACTTCTATCGTGCTCCCAGTCGATCAACCGGAATGCGCAATTGCAGGTTTGAGCAAACAATCAGAGCAAGCGCCAGAGTGTCTGTGCGTCAACTTACATTCGCAAAACATCTTCATAGCATTTGCTGTGGCACCTGGCACGTTGCGGCTGCTGGCGCGCGGCCCGTCACTCGCCCCGCTTTATGACGCTGATCATGCCGTCGGCTTCCATGCACGCCAGCTTCACCTGGGCGCAGTCTTCGATGCCTTTTTCCCGCAGCTGGGCCATCAACTCATCCATCGTGATGAGTTCGGCGCGCATGTTCTTGCGCAACAGTTTTCCGTTTTCGATGAGGATCAATGTCGGGGCGTGAAGGATTCTCCGGAATGCCGGGAAGCGATGCGACGTCCATTCGAGCATGTAACTCCAGAAAAGGATAGTTCCGACAAGAATGGCGCCCTCCAGCACCGACTTGTATTGCGCCGCGAAACCGTTTCCGGCTACTTCGGCCAGAAGGACAATGACCAGGACATCCACCGTACCCAAGCCTCCGGTCTGCCGTTTGAGCACAAGCCTGAGCAATCCGAAGAGAACGAAGTACATGATCGTGCCTCGCAGTGCCAACTCCAGCAACGACATCGTCGGCGTGAAGAGGCCGTCCCAGTCAATTTTCCAGAACAGATCGCCCATGGTGACCTCCATTTCATGTCAATACGGGCCGGGAAATCGGGCATCTGTCGCGCCGGTTCTCGAGACAGGCAAAGATAGGCCGTGCGCTGCTGACGGTCTGTGAGTCACCGTACATAAGCCGCAAACTGACGCGAATCCGCCCACGGGCCAGTACTTTTCCTACACCGCGATCCGATAACGTCTGAAACCTGATGGGCAGCGGGATTACGACTGCGGTGATTGCTGGCCGTTATGGTTCAAGCTGCTTCACAACGACTGCCACGACTGTCCGCCACATGAACTATCCCAACCCGCAGGTTGCTTGCGCCAGTCATAGCGAAATGGCGAGCCAATTCACAGCCTATGTGCAAAACCCGACATTCCCGTGTGTCGGGGCACGATCCGCTTTCAACAAGGGGAGGGTGCGCTTCGGCGAATATGGCACGCTCGGAACGGGCAACGCGCCGGAGCTATGCGCCGACCTGCTCGCGTTTTCCAGCGAGTTCCCCGAACCCGGTCTTACGCCGGTCACTTTTATTGCGATGTTCGGCGGCGACTTCGCCACAGAGGCGGAATTCGCACGGGGGATGTGGGCGCAGCTACGTGCAGTGCATGCCTTTGACGAACTGACATTCGCGTGGGATGCGACCGTCAGCGCCGATCCGGCAAGTCCGGATTTTTCTTTCAGTGTGGCGGGCCGTGCTTTTTTCGTGGTCGGATTGAACCCGGCCGCGTCCCGGTTGTCCCGCCGTGCGCCGATGCCATGCGTGGTATTCAACCTGCACGACCAATTCCAGAATCTTCGCTCGAGCGGCAAGTATCAGGGAATGCAACAGGTCATTCGCGACAGGGACATTGCACTGCAAGGCTCGATCAACCCGAACCTCGCGGGCTTCGGTGAAAAATCCGAGGCGCGCCAGTATTCAGGCATTGCGCATTCGGCCGAATGGAAATGTCCGTTTCGCCAGGGCGAACCAGGGGCCCGAACCGATGTTGCTTGAAACGCATAACCCGGTGGTGCGCATCCCGCCGCAAAGCGGCCGCGCGTTCAAAATGCTCAGAGGCCAGGTGTTGCGGGTGACAGACCCCTGTGGCCAGCAGGTGGCGGATCTGTTTGCGTTCAAGGACGGCGAGTCGTCGTGCAGCCTGTCATCAGGCAGAACCATCGATTACGCCGGCAAGATTTACATGACGACGGGCAACGTGCTGTATTCGAACGACAGCCGCTCCATGTTTACCATCGTGGCCGATACCGTGGGCCGGCACGACTTCCTGCTGACGCCCTGTAGCCAGAAGATGTTCGAGATTCTTTACCAACACCAGGGACACCATCCCAGTTGCTTCGAGAATCTATGCGTGTCACTGGAAGGTTTTGGCATCGAGCCGCATCAGATCTCCACCACTTTCAATATTTTCATGAACGTGGCGGTCGATTCCGCAGGTCGGGTATCGGTGAAGGAACCGGTTTCAACCGCCGGCGACTTCATTGAACTGCGCGCCGATATGGACATGGTGTGCGGGCTCACGTCCTGCTCCGCCGAAAACTCCAACAACGGCAGCTTCAAACCCATCGACTACCAGGTACTGACCCGGCCATGCAACTGACGCGGCGCGCGGGCCTGTCCTGCATGCAAGGCGCCTGCCGTGTCGGCAAGGTGTGAGCATGCAGCCAATCATCGAAAAACTGTTGACGCTCATCAACGACCACGGCTGGGCGCCGTATTTTCAACAGGCAATAGACAACGCAGCAGCATGCAATGTAGCCAGTATCCAGGGCACCCGCACGACTGACGACTACCTGCGCCGACACGACCTTTTTCCAGCCCGTCAGGTCGCAGTCCAGCGAAAATTTAACCTTCAGATCCAAGCGCGCTCCTCCTACATGAAGCCCCGGCACCGGCCGATGCGAGCCTCGGCGTAGCACACATACTATATGTATTAGTCGGCTTCGTCGGCTAACAGTATCTAATTGTATGTTACTGTAACTAACTCTCAGGGATGAACATCATGAAATTCACTAAACACATCATCGCCGGCGCGGCTGCCCTCGCAGTTGCGGGATCGTTCGGCTTGGCTTTCGCGCAGACCAACGCGTCAGGCAGTACAACCCCGAGCGCCCAGACGGCAACACCGGGCGGCAACCAGACAACGACCGGCGCGCAGCGGCCCCTGAACGCGCAGGGCACGACCGGCACCACGGGCACGATGGGCACGAGCAATAGCGGCACCATGACGCAGCAAGGTACAACGGGCACCACGGGCACCACGGGTACCATGAATAGCGGTACGAGCGGCACCGCGGGCAACATGAATAGCGGCACCACGAACAGCGGATCAACCGCGACGATGAGCAACGACTCCACAAATGGCAATCGCAATACGACGGGCATGTCCAACAACCGTCGCATGAACGCTGACGGCACGATGTCGACGGAGCGTCTGGCGCGCGCAGACCGAGGTTGATCTTTGCACGGTTACGGCGTCAACCTATCATCACCGTGTATCGTTTGCCTGTGCAGGCCCTGGCGCAAGGTCGCCAGGTTTCTGCCGTACGTTAGCGAAAAGAGGGTGCTTATTGCTGGTCGGGGTGTCTGGAACGAATGCCTCGCGCGCCCCGTATCGCCCGTACCAGCGGCACAGTGGTCATCACCGACGCAGCGCCTCCCATTGCCAGTGGCAGCAGGCTGCCGGATATCTCCGTCATCCACGCGCCCATGAAGGTACTTGCCAAACCGAAAACATAGGTCAGAAAAACCTTGATAGGCAGGTGTGTCATAGCGCCGATTACTGTTTGTGGTGAGGCCATCAGTCTACGCAGCGCTTCGCCGCTCCAGACGTGGAATAAGTGGCATTTTGCCCGTCCAATAGTGCGCCTTGTCCCCCGCTCCCGCGCCGGGTCGCCGGATTTACATCGTGTAGGAGAAATCTCACAAGTCCCTGGCCTCGAGGGGCGCATCAACGGGGCGCAGCATCCGACAGCTTTGCGCCAGAGGCTCCGTCAAACTTCCTTCAGCCATCCATTGATGGCGCGTGCGCCGGACACATCGCTCAAAGCGCAGTGCCCGTCGTGTTCAAACATCTTGAATAGGGGAACCACACCATGAAGAACGACAAACCACTGATGACCGGGCTGTTCCCAGACCGCGAGAGTGCGGAACTCGGCTACAACTCACTTTCCGAGCGAGGCTACACCAAAGACGACGTGAATCTGGTGATGTCCGAAGACACCAAAAAGACCCACTTCACGGCTGCGGGCACTGAAACCGAACTGGGTAACAAAGCCGCCGAAGGCGCCGGCGTTGGTGGAGCCATCGGTGGTACGGTGGGCGCTATCGCCGCTGCTTTCGTTGCAGTGGGCACCACACTGGCAATTCCGGGTTTGGGCGTGGTGATCGCCGGGCCTTTGGCAGCCGCAATTGCGGGTGCGGGTGCCGGTGCAGCAACCGGTGGCTTGGTGGGCGCGTTGGTGGGCTGGGGCATGCCCGAAGAACGTGTCAAGGAATATGACGAAGGCATCCGTAACGGTGGCATCTTGATGGGCGTGCGACCGAAGAATGACGAAGACGCCAAGTACTTCGAAGAGTCCTGGAAAACCAACCGCGCGCAGGACGTCTATCGCTGAACTGACGTCTCGTCATTGGCGCAGTCACCGCACATCATGGTGACTTGACTCCCTTGCTGTCGTGCATTTTCGCCTTCAGGGGGAGTGGACGCGATCCTTCGCTGCCGCTCCCCCGAAGATGCTCGACAGCGGTCGACGTCAAGGGGCGAGATCATGTGACAGCCCAGAGGCTCTATGGATAGGACATGCGTGAGGTCGCACAGGCGGCGATGAACATCCCGGGGTGCGAAGAAAACGGATCAAGGGTGGTCTGGTGGTTGGCTTGTAGTCCTACCTCATTCGAAGGCCCGTTCCGGCCGACGACTGGCTGACGTCAGACGACGATCAAGTCATCCACTTTCATCTCGCACCCAATGAACCATGCTCCTGTCCTTCCCGTCAAACGACCCTCGCTCGCGCTGCTGGGCGCAGAACCCTTTCGCGCGGCGCTGGAGCTCGCTTCGCACAAGCTGGGCCAGCGCCGCGATCAGCGACCCGGCGACGGGCATCCCGTCGTCATCTTTCCCGGACTGGGTGCAGACGGGTCGTGGGTGAGCACACTGCGTGATCATTGTCAGTCGCTGGGGTATGAGGCGTTCGATTGGGGCCAGGGGTTCAATACCGGTCCGCAAGGCGAGCTCGACGACTGGCTGGCGAATCTGAAGGCGCAGGTGTCGGAAATGCTGGCGCCACATGCCAAGCCGGCGACCCTCATCGGATGGAGTCTGGGCGGAATCTACGCACGCGAACTCGGCAAGCTGATGGCGCCGCGCATCCGCCAGGTGATCACGATCGGCACGCCATTCAATGCCGATGCCGACCATTCCCACGCCGGCTGGCTCTTTCGATTGCTCAGCGCAAGCTCAACCAATATCGAAGCGTCCTTGAGTCTGCGGCTGCGCACGCCGCCTCGCGTTCGCACTACGTCCATTTACAGCAAGACGGACGGCGTCGTCGCCTGGCAAACCTGTTGCCATGACAAGCCGTCCAGGCTGGTGCACGACATAGAAGTCGACAGCAGCCATATTGGTATGGGCTGGAACCGGGATGTCCTGTGCGCCGTCACCGACCGCCTGGGCCAGCAAACCGGACCATGGCGGCGTTACGTCAAGCCCCATTGATGGGACGGTGGCGATCCTGCACCCGTCCCTTGCTCCCGCAAGACCTTGGAGAACACCCATGCGAACGACACATTTCGAGCAACACCGCGACCCCGGCAAGAGCGATCGCGAGGATCAGCCCGACGCGTTACCTGTAGAGCCGGATGAAGGACCCGTGCCTGCCGCAATTCCGGATGAGCCGGAACAGCAGCGAATGGTTCTGCCCCAGGGCGATCAACGGCCCGCGCAAGAACAGCACGGTGCATCCGCGACGGGCTGACATGAGCAACCCCTGGTTGAAGAAGAATCCGTTCATGAGCATGTGGCTCAGCGGTGCGAACACGGTGATGGGCAGCGCACGCGCGCAGGTCAATGCGGCGGCGAAGCGCGAAGCCAGCAAGGCGAGCGCGGCCGCGGCCACCGCTGCGGCGCAGCAGGTCGCCGAGTTCTGGTCGCACACGCTCCCCAAGCCGCCAGCGGCCGTACCCCGCAAGCGTCGAAAGCCGCGCTGAGTCCGATGCTTGCTGCGGCAGAAACGTGGCAATGGGACCGGGAACGCTCGGTGCGGATTCTGGCATGAGAGACGGCGACAGGTCGTTCCGCCGAGGTTGATACGCTGCTGCATCCCGGATGCCGTCGCGATCGCTGTGGATGAGAACGCGCGTGCTTTGGACGGATTCAATCGGCCCGACGGAACATCTCTTTTTGCAGGCCCCAATGGTCCATGGCGCTGGAGATGATGATGCATTCTGCGATGTCAACTCTACCGTCTGAGTTTGCAATGTCTATGCACAGGCGCAGCAATCGCTTCTGCAATGCGGGGTCCTCGATTTCGCCAACGATGTCGCGCAATATGAACTCGTCGACCGGGCAGGTATTCGGCATGCTCATTCGAGCGCCGGGCTCCAGGTCGTCGAATGCGTCATGCAGTACGGTCGAGAGCGCATCACGGTCGAGTCCGAGTTGTGCCTGTACATCGGCGCGGGCTAGCAAGTCCAGTTCTGCGGTAGCGACGTCTCCGTCCGCCAATACCGTCAGGGCGACGATGCGAGCGGCGGCTTGCGGGCTGTTGGTCGGGTATCTTCGCATGCTGAGACTCCTTGTAAGGGTGGGTTGTTCAGTCGAATATCTCGCTGAGCCATTTGGGTATCGGGACACTGGGGACAGTGCATGACTATTCCCTGGTTGGCGGCGGATGGGGATGGTTGCGGCGTCTTTCAGCAGGTGGCGCGATCAGGGGCCACTGTTTTCAGGACACCTTAGAAGCCGTCGCAACGCTATGGCTCAGGCTTTGGGTCGCGCGGTCGCGCTGCGCAGACTGAGCAGCATCGTCAGCGCCAGGACGCCCACGACAACACCGAGTGAAACCATCACGGGAATCTTGTAGATGTCGATCAGGCACATCTTGGTGCCGATGAACACCAGAATCACGGCCAGGCCGTAGTTCAGCAGATGAAACTTGTGGGCCACGGCTGCCAGCAGGAAATACATGGCGCGCAGGCCGAGGATGGCGAACACGTTGCTGGTCAGCACGATGAAGGGATCCTGGGTGATCGCAAAAATCGCCGGAATCGAATCAACTGCAAAAATGACGTCAGTCAGCGCAATCAGGCAAATCACCATAAGCATCGGCGTGGCGATCTTCTTGCCGTTCTCGACGGTCCAGAATTTCTCTCCGTCGTAGTGTTTGCTGACCGGCAGGACCTTGCGCAAAAGCTTGAGTGCCGGGTTGCCATCCAGGTTCGGCTCCTGGCCCGCTGCCCACACATCTTGATACCGGTGAGCACCAAAAAGCCACCGAACACGTACAGAATCCAGTGGAATTCGGCCAGCAGCCAGCCGCCGACAAGGATCATCACGGTGCGCAAGACAATCGCACCGATGATGCCGATCATCAGAACCCGCTTCTGGTACGCCGGCGGAACGGCGAAGTAGGTGAAGATCAGCAGGAACACGAACACGTTATCGACCGCCAGCGACTTCTCGATCAGGTAACCGGTCAGGAATTCAAGCGACTTGCTGTTCGCAAGAGCGACTGAGCCTGTGCTGTCCTTCACCGCCCACCAGAGCAGACCGTTGAACGCAAAGCTCAGGCCGATCCAGATCAGCGACCAGTTGAGCGCCTCCTTGACACCGATGACGTGTGCGCCTTGCTTTTTCAGGACGACAAAGTCGACGAAAAGCGACACCAGCACGATGGCGGAAAAAGTGGCCCAAAGCCACAACGGCGCAATTGTCTGCATGCAAGACCTCGAAAGGGCAAAGTTGAAAAACTTTCCTGAAGGTCTTGCGGGAGAGCGCCAGATGGCACCTCTGCATGTTCCGGCCAGCGCACCGCTGTGATGACGATGGCATGACGTATTGACGAAACATGCAAACCCGGCCGCGTTGGCCGGGGCTGCTACTCCCCTTGAGGAGCGCCGAGTTTGGCATAAAGTGTGAAAACCCCACCAGTCGTGCGGAAATTGCGCACGCTGCCAAGCGCGACCGGCGAGCACCGGTCGATGCGGGCCCTAAGGACTGCGTTTGCCTGCCGGCAACTCCATGACGAGTACCGGACCGGTCGGCAGACCGTTGGTTGCGATCTGGGGCTTGCCCTGTTTCAGGGCAACCGCGTCAGCCAGTATGCTGACAGCTTCATTCAACAGGATGTCCTTGGCCGAGTCCTGCGTCTTTTCTGCGGCGAGTGACTTGCCCAGATTGCGTTCATTCGCCTGCAGACCGTCGTCCGTGACGGCACTGGTTGTCCCCTGCATCGCAGACAGACGCTTCTCCTGAGAGACACGTTCCTTGCGCCGGATCACCTCATTGAGCGAAATGACATTGCTCTTGCGCAACTCCTGCGCCCGCGCGATGTTTTCCTGCAGGTTCTGGAAGTCCTTGTCGCGCCGAACACGATCTTTGTGCAGGGTCGACAGCGCGGGAACCAGGGCTTTGGCATCGCCCATCGGCGCATAGGTGGCAGCCTGGATCCGGGTCCACGGCAGGGCGTTGCCAAAACTCGATTCGCCGAAATCGGCAGCATCTGCGGCGCCCGGAAAGTCGATGTCCGGCAACACGCCACGCAATTGGGTCGTGCCGCCGTCGACCCGGAAAAATTGCGCGATGGTCAGTTTCAATTCACCATAGGTTGGCTTCGTGTTTCGCGCAATCTGGTCAAGGCTGGCCACGGTCTGGACCGTGCCCTTGCCGAAACTGGGCTCGCCGATGATCAGGCCGCGGCCATAGTCCTGAATCGCCGCAGCGACAATTTCCGACGCAGAAGCCGATGCCCGGTTGATCAACACGCCCATCGGCCCATCCCAGGTGATCGCCGTGGTGTTGTTTCTTTCCACACCAATGCCACCCTTGGCATTGCGCACCTGAACGACGGGCACCTTGCCGACAAACAAGCCCGTCAGTTCAACCGCCTCGCGCAGTGAGCCACCGCCGTTGTCACGCAGATCGAGCAGCAGGCTGTCCACCTTCTGCGCCTTCATGTCGACCAGCAGCGCAGCCACATCGCGGGTTGCGCTGCGGTAGTCCTTGACACCCTTTTGCCGGCCTTCGACGTCTTCGTAGAACGAGGGCAGGGTGATCACGCCGACGCGGCGCTTTGTAGCTCCCTGCGTCACCGAATAGACCTTTGCCTTGGCGGCCCGATCCTGCATCGTGATGGTTTTTCGGATCAGGACGACGGTCTTGTTCCCAACATCAGCACCACTGCCGACAGACAGGATGTCGAGCCGTACCGTTGAGTCGGCGATCCCGCGGATCAGTGCCACCGTGTCATCGAGCCGCCAGCCGACGACATCTTCCATCGGGCCACTGGCGCCTTGAGCCACACCCACGATACGATCGCCGGACTTCAGCTTGCCCGACAGACTGGCCGGACCGCCGGTCACCAGTTCCCGGATGGTCGCGTAGCCATCGATCTCGGTCAGTACTGCCCCGATGCCCACCAGCGAGAGGCGCATGGCAATGTCGAAATCCTCTGCTGCACGTGGCCCCAGGTAATTGGTATGAGGCTCGATTGCCATCGTATAGGCGTTCATGAATGCCTGAAACGCATCAGCGCTGGTTATCTTGCTCAGGCGCTTGAGCGCGTTGTCATAGCGCTTGTCCAGAATCCTGACGATGGCCGCGTCGTCCGTGCCAGCCAACTTGAGCCGTAGCCAGTCGTTTTTCACGCGTTTGCGCCATAGGTCCTGCAGTTGCGCCTCGCTGGCCGGCCAGGCCTGGTCCTTGCGGTCGATCTGCAGGGTTTCATCGGGCTGGAAGTCGAACCCCTTTTGCAACAACGTGCGGGAATGCGTCAATCGCTCGGCCGCCCGGCGTTCGTACTGGTTGAAGATGTCTATGGGGGCGCGCAGGTCTTCACTCAGGATGGCGTCGTCCAGCCGGGTGCGATCTGCGCCGAAACGGTCAATGTCGGACTGCAGAAAATAGAGCTTGTCGGGATCAAGTGCCTTCAGGTACTGGTCGAACATCTTGCTGGACATCGCGTCGTCAAGCGGCATTGCCTGGTAGTGGTAGCGCGTCAGCAGTTCGGCGGCCAGGCGCGCCGCCTTGGCCTCATGCGCTGCGGGCGTGAGCGCTGGCGGATACGGGACCTGCGCCAACAGGCTCGTGCCCGGTACGGCCAAGGCCAGGGATAACACGAGCCAAAGCAGTTTTTGTTTCATTTGCATACCAGAAGGGTTATGCGACCAGCCAAGCCGCTTTCAGATGACCCACCGAGCGTCGACAAACGGCTACCGGCGAAAAGGTCACTTACTGTCGGCTCAAGCGTAGCAGCAAACCCAAATCCATCGCGGTGCCGGGTCAAAACGAAAAACCCTGACCGCAAACGGGTAGGGCCGTCGCCGATTGCACCGGGCTGGCAACTCCCTAGAATTTGCCAGCCAGGATGTTCTGGCGTCACCTGCGAGACCGCATGAAAAAATTCCTTATGCTCCTGTGCTTGACTTTGAGTTCATTTGCGGCATTCGCCCATGGCTGCCCCGGCGAGATGAAGGCGATCGACGCCAAACTGGCCACCAATCCCCAGGTGGCCGCTGCCGACATGACCAAGGTGAAGGCGCTGCGCGCCGATGGCGAGAAGTTCCACAAGGAAGGCAAACACACCGAGTCGATGAAGGCCCTCGGTGATGCCAAGAAAATGCTGGGGCTTTAAGCCTGCAAAGAACGCTGCGCTGGTCCGCTGCGTCCGCGCTCAGCCCTAGACTGCGCCAGCAGTCAAGCCGACACGGGCAAGCTCCGGTATCGATGGATCACGGCGTGGAGGGTGTCGTGCAGTTGATGCGGCGTTGGCCCGATGTGGACGCGGTGATATGTGTGTCCGACCACGCGGCTTTTGGGGCCCTGATGGAGTGCCGGCGGCAGGGCTGGTCAGTGCCTGCCAAAATTGTCAAGATGGATTGGATGCCGCTGCACGGGCGCCTGGGGGCAGTCTGCTGGCAACGGATGCATCGGCGATTCATCGAGGCAAAGCCCAATTCAATGACAGCGGGGACAACGAAATGGCAGAGTCGCCCGAAGGTCTGTTCGGTCGGTGGGAGTCCAGGGTCTGGCAGGCGACCGGGCTGACCGGTGCCCGGGCCTTGCTGCTGCGTTTCGTGCGCACGGTGCTGATATTGGGGCGCGATGTCGCGATGGGGCAACTCACGCTGCGAGCGATGAGCCTGGTCTACACCACCTTGCTGTCCATCGTGCCACTGCTGGCGCTTGGATTTTCGGTGCTCAAGGCCTTTGGTGTCACCAACCAGATACAGCCGATGCTGCTGCGGGTGCTCGAACCGCTGGGGGAAAAGGGCCTGGAGGTGGCAGTGCGCATCACCGGTTTCATCGAGAACATGAATGTGGGCGTGCTCGGTGCGGTCGGCCTGGTGCTGCTGCTGTACACCTCGGTGTCGTTGATACAGAAGATCGAGGAGTCGCTCAATTACATCTGGCATGCACCCCGAACGCGGCCGTTCGGTGAACGTCTGAGCCGCTACCTGACCGTATTGCTGGTCGGTCCGATCCTGGTGTTTTCAGCGTTGGGCGTCACCGCCACGTTCATGAACATCGACACCGTGCGCGCGTTGATGGCGAACGATGCGCTCGGTCAGCTGATCCAGTTGATCGGTCGTCTGGTTCCGTACATGTTGATCATTGCGGCATTCACCTTTGTTTACCGCTTCATGCCCAATGCCCGGGTCCGCCTGTGGCCGGCCCTGGTGGGCGGCATCGTCGGCGGCATCACCTGGCAGACAGCGGGCTGGGCATTTGCGGTCTTCATCGCATCGTCGAACAACTACGCGGCCATCTACTCCGGTTTTGCCATTCTGGTGCTGTTCATGATCTGGCTTTACCTGAGCTGGCTCGTGCTGCTGTTCGGCGCCAGTGTGGCCTTCTACACCCAGCATCCGGAATACCTTTATCTGCGCGATGGTGAGCCGCGCCTGAGCAACCGCATGCGCGAACGGCTGGGTCTGTCGGTGATGGAACTGGTGACGCGCAGCTTCCTGACCGGGCAAGTCGCGCCCTCGCAGCAGGACATCACGCGCCAGCTCCGGGTGCCGGCCCATGTGTTGACGGTGGTGCTCGAAGCGCTGCAGCGGCGTGGACTGCTGGTGGTTGCGGGCGAGGAGCCGCCAATCTACCTGCCCGCACGAGACCCCGGGCGGATCGCGGTGGCCGAGGTGCTGGATTCGGTGCGTGCAGCAGGCGAGGACGGCTTTCTGTCCCCGACCGCGCTGCCGGCCGAGCCGTCGGTGGATGCGCTGGTGGCGCGTCTGCAGCAGGCGGCCAACGATGTGCTGGATGGCATGACGCTGCGCGACCTGGCCCCATTGGCGCCTGACGGTACACCGCAGCGGCAAAGTGTGGACGCGACCGGTGCGATGGCCAAGCCGGTTTGGATCGAGACGCGCGACGACCGTGCTGCAACGCCCCCGCAAAGGGCTTGACGTGAGCGGCTGGGGGGCGCTGGGCCGGCGGTTGCACGCACGCCATCCGCTACACTTTTCGGCTTCATCGGTCGGCGACCTGGCACATGCGCTGTCGCTGCCTGCCGCGCACTTGCTTCGCGAAGGAATCACCTTGGAAATTTGCGTCATCCGCATGCGGGCACTATTGCTTTTCGCTTTTCTTGCCTGGCTCGGGTCGACGGCCATCGCACAGTCATCGCCGGGCAATTTGCCGACCCTGGAGTCGCCGCTGGTGGGTTCGGGGACGCAAGCGGGGGTGGTGCCGACGTTGGCAGTACCGCTTGCGAACCCGTATGGATTGCAGGCTGTTTGGCAACAGGGCGACCTGGTGGCCCGTGGCACCTTGCTGGTGTTGCTGCTGATGAGCCTGGGCAGCTGGTATGTGATTGTTACCAAGTTGGTCGAGCAGGCCCGAATTACGCGGCAGTCGCGCGCGGTGGACAGCGATTTCTGGGCTGCCGGTTCGGTGCGCCAGAGCGCCGACAAACTTGCAGCCGACAGTCCGTTTCGCTACATTGCCGAGAAGGCACTCGATGGGGCCGGAAAACACGAGGGATTGCTTGGTGCCATCGACTTCAATACCTGGGTCACGATGAGCATTCAGCGGGCCATGGCCCATGTGCACAGCAGTCTGCAAGCGGGGTTGGCCGTACTGGCCACCGTGGGCTCGACCGCGCCGTTTGTGGGGCTGTTCGGCACCGTATGGGGGATCTACCACGCATTGGTGAACATCGGTTTGTCCGGGCAGGCGAGCATCGACAAGGTGGCCGGCCCGGTGGGCGAGTCGCTGATCATGACCGCGCTGGGTCTGGCCGTGGCGGTGCCGGCGGTGCTGGGCTACAACTGGCTGGTGCGCCGCAACAAGGCGGTGATGGATGGTGTGCAGGCCTTCGGTGGCGACCTGCACGCGGTGATGCTGGCCACGATGAAGAAGTGACGCGCGCAACGCGTCGCGGCGGCCGCCATGTTGTTGCCATCCATTGCGTCCGACGATGATGACGAGGTGCTGAGCCAGATCAACACCACGCCGCTGGTGGACGTGATGCTGGTGCTGCTGATCATCTTTCTGATCACGATACCGGTGGTGACCACGTCGATCCGCGTTGCGTTGCCGCAGGAACCTGCGCTGCAGAGGCATTCTCGGCCCGAGAACGTGATCATCTCGGTTGGCCCGTCAGGCAGCATTTACTGGTATGACACACGGTTGAGCGCGCCGGGCGATCTGACCGCGCGCTTGCACAAGCTTGCGGCGATGACGCCGCAACCCGAAGTGCAGATTCGCGGAGACAAGGCGGCACGCTACGAGAGCGTCGGCCAGGTGCTCGCCGCATGCGAAAGCGCCGGCATCTCGCATGTGGCCTTTATCACCGAGCCACCGGTACCCCAGCGCTGATACGCAGCAGACCACGACATGACGTATACCTGGAAGCCTGCACCATGATGCCGCTGTCGACCAACACACCTGGCATGGACGAGCCCGAACTGATGCTGCAGATCAACACCACACCGTTGATCGATGTATTGCTGGTGCTGCTGGTGATGCTGATCATCACCATTCCGGTGCAGCTGCATGCGGTGAACATGGCCTTGCCGGTGCGCGCTGTTGCCACCGCGGCTGAAATCGCGCAGACGGTCGAGATCCGCATTGACGCAATAGACCGAATCGTGTGGCAAGGCGAAACGGTAGACCCGGCTGAACTCGATCGCCGCATGGCAGCCGTTGCGCAACTGGCCGCGCCGCCCGTGCTGCATGTGCGTCCGGATCGCGCCTGCAGCTACGCGGTGTTTGCCCGTGTGCTGGCGGCTTCCCGGCGCCACGGCCTGAATCGGCTGGCCGTGCTGGGCAGCGAACAGTTCCGCTAGACGATGCCTGGCAAGCACGGTCATTCGCCATACTTGGCTGCCACGCGATACGGCGTGCTGGGTTTCGTCGTGCTGGGCCATCTGGCGCTGGGTGGGTGGCTGTTGCGGGGCATCGCGCCATCGGAACAGCCGATACGGCAGTCTCCGCTGGCGCCGACGCTGATCCAGGAGGTGATGATTGTGGCGGCTGCCGTGCGTCAGCCCGCCGCAACGGCGCGTGCGCGCGTCGAAGCGCCGCCTGAACCGGTGCCCCGTCCTGGCGCTCCGGCGAAGCGCGAAGTCCGGCCCGATTCGACGGTGATGACACCCGCACCGACGACGACAACGATACCCGTGGGTTCGCGGGTGTTGCAGTCCTCGGAGCCGGCAACCCTATCGGCCCCAGCTCCGGCGCCGGCCCTGGCAGAGGCGACCGTTGGTCAGCCAGCGACGTCGTCTTTGGCGACGCCTTCGGCGGTTCCGCCAGCGGGGTCAGCACCAAGTCCGGCCAGGTCCGCGTCGTCACTTCCAGCGCAGCCGCAGTCGCAACCGAGCGGCCCGTCCAGCACCGAGTCCGGCATTGGCGCGGTGAGCGCCAATATCGCTCTGGTGTGTCCGACACAGGTGGCGCCGGTGATGCCAGAATTCGCGCGACGCGGAGGCATTTCCGGTGTCGTTGAGGCCCGGGTCGTTGTGCTCGACGGTCTGGTCCGCGACGTGGAGATCCTGTCAGGACCGCCGATATTTCACAACGCAGTGCGCCACGCGATGCTGCAATACCGCTGTGTTCCCAATCGGACCGAGGTATTGGGGACACAGCGTTTTACGTTCCAATGAACCCTGCCGGTCGGCTCAGCCCGGCGTCCCGCCGGGGCAACACATGACACAGCCGCTACACCTCGACAGCGCGTCAGAGTGAACCCGACTCAGGGGGCGATGCGCCGATACGTGCGGACCTGCTTGCTCGCGACCCAGGACAGCGTGGCGGTGTTCATGGCCTGGAAGTGTGCCGATTGCAGATGCGCCTGGATCGCGGCGTCATCGTCATACAACTCGTACAGGAAGAACAGCTGCGGGTCGTTCGGATCGCGGCAGACGTCAAACTGCCGGCAACCCGGCTCGTCCTCACGCGAGGCACGCGCGTTTTCGGTTATGGCCGTCTCAAACGCGGCGACATGTGTGCTATGAATGCGGAACTCGACGATCAAAGCCAACATGATGTGCTCCCTGGCAATGGTTCAGAGTGAGTGAATGAAGCGAGGAAACCAGGTCGAAAGCCAAGGGATATAGGTGATCAGCAGCACCACGGTGAAGGTCGCTGCCATCAGCGGCCAGAGGTGCTTCGTGATTTCGCCGATGCCGACCTTGGCCAGCCTGGCGGCAACGAACAGGGTTCCGCCTACTGGCGGCGTATACAAGGCAATCGCCAGGTTGGCGGTCATCACGACGCCGATGTGCACCATGTCCATCTCGAAATGACGGGCCAGTGGCAGGAACAGCGGCGCCGACAGCAGCATCGCGGGCAGCGGTTCTATGAAAATGCCCAGCAGCAACAGGCAGACGTTGAACATCAGCAGGAACATCCAGGGCTCGGTAGCCACCACCTGAATCCAGGCGGCCATCTGCACGGCCACCTGCTCGACCGTGATCAGCCAGGCCATGGCGCCGGTGGCGCCGATTACCAGCATCACCGTGGCGCTGGTAACAAAAGCGTTGAGCAAGAGTTGCGGAATGCGTTGCCATTTCAGGTCATGGTAGTAGAAGAGCGACACCACCAGACCGTAGACCACCGCGACGGCCGCCGATTCGCTTGGCGTGAAGATGCCGGTCCAGATGCCGCCGATGATGATGACGGGCATCAGCAGCGCCGGACCCGCATCGCGCGTGGCCGCCCAGATCTGGGGCAGGGTCGAGCGTTCCTCGCCGTTGTCGCAGCCGGTTTTTCTGCCATGCCACATGCACACGGCAATCAGCGCGATCGCCGACGCCAGCGCCGGCAGCAATCCTGCCATCGAGAGGGTGCGCATCGACACGCCGGAGATGAAGGCGTAGATCAGAAATGGGATGGACAGTGGCATCAGCAAGGCGATGGTTCCGGCCACCGCCAGCAACGCCGCGGCGAAACCCCGCGAATAGCCGCGCGCCACCATGGCCGGAATCACGAGCGATCCGATCGCTGCGGTGTCGGCGATGGCCGACCCTGAAACGCCGCCGAACATGGTGCAGCTCATGACGGTGACCACCCCCAGGCCGCCGGGAAGCCAGCCGAACAGAACCCGGGCGAACTCGACGATCCGCTTGCCCACACCGCCTTGGGCCAGCAGCTCGCCGGCGAAAATGAAAAGTGGCACCGCCAGCAGGATGAATGGCTCTACGCCGCCGATAAAGGACAGGAAGATCGTCTCCAGCGGATGACCGAGGTCCTGCACCCAGATGATGCCAACGGTGGTGATCAGGATGGCGAACAGCAGTGGCACTCCGGCCAATGCGATGACGAAAAAGACGCCGAACAGGGTCAAGGCCAGCATGGGACTACTCGCTTGCGGGATAACGTGCCTCGCGTGGCACGCCACGCAGGATCTGCCAGACATCAAACGCCACGAAGAAGGCCATCAGCGAACAGCCGATTGCCATGCCCATGTACTGAATCGCCATCGGCCACTGCAGTACGGTCAACTGGTTGCCCCAATTGCTGTCCACCAGTGACCAGCCGTAGCGAACCAGCACCAGCAGCATGACGAGACATGCGGTCTGGACCAGCGCATCGGCCCAGCGTCGTCCGGGCGGTTCGAACTTGTCGATGAACTCGGTAATCGTCATGTGGGCACCGCGCTGGGCAGCGCAGGCCCCCCCCAGGAAGGTGACCCAGACCATCAGCAACTCCCCGAATTCCGTCACCCAGGCCAGGTCCTTGTGAAAAAGGTGCAGGCTGACATTGACGAACACCATGGAGGCCATCACGGCTCCGATGGCGATCACCGTCCAGTCGACGATGCGCCCGACCAGGCGCACCGGTAGCGGCGCGGCCGCGACTGGCGTGAGCAAGGGAAGTTGGTGCTCCATGACCAGTGACTACCTGGCGCTCTTGCGGACCATTTCCGCGTCTTTGAGGAACACGTCGACGTCGGCGCCGTATTTCTCGCGCGCCTTGGCATAAACCGGCTGCACCGCCTTGCGGAACGCTTCGACATCGGG
>Ga0105047_10004269_pt1 | contig 24938 bp, 21 predicted proteins | sample MAT04_FD_78384 | JGI IMG/M metagenome (GOLD analysis project Ga0105047, IMG submission 78384) | Freshwater microbial communities from Lake Fryxell liftoff mats and glacier meltwater in Antarctica - MAT-04 (megahit assembly) | ecosystem: Environmental > Aquatic > Freshwater > Ice > Liftoff...
ATCAGGTTGATCACGTTCATCACGATCGCCGCGACCATGTGCACGTGGGTCTGGCCGGTGCCGTCGAAGAACGCCTTGTACGCGGCGGTGATGACCATCGACGAGATGCCGATGTAGCGGATGCGCGCGAACGCCAGGCCCTGCTCGATCACCGCGGGGTTGTCGTTGAAGAAAGGCAGCACCTTCGGCAGCGCGAGGTAGCCGATGAACGAGAAGGTCACGCCGAGCACGATGGCGATCGGCGCGGCGCTCATCAGCGTGCGGCCCGCGCCCTCGTCGTCGGCTTCGCCGTGGCGGCGCGCGCTGAGGGCCTGGGTGCCGATCGCGATCGCGGAGAGGAACCCGCCGACCAGCCAGAACACCGGCAGCGAGACGCCGATCGCGGCGACGCCGGCGAGCGCGACATCGGACTCGAGCCAGCCGACGAACGCAGTGTCGACGACATTGACCGCGTTCTGGCTGACCATCGCGAGGATCACGGGGATGCCGAGGCGCGCCACCTTCTTGCTCGTCGGCCTATCCAGCCAGCGCCTCCTGAAGCCGAGCGCGAGAGTCGCGATGATCAGGGCGACCGAGGCGCCGAAGGCCACGCCGCGCGGGACGAGACCCAGGACGCCGGTCGCCCACACCGCACCGAGCACGGCGAGCGCGAGGCCGATGGTGGCGGTTCCTGAGCGGACAGAAGTCGGCAGCATCTCAGCTCGTCGCGCGCGCGCGCCGTCTCTCGAGGATGATCTCGATGATCGGAGGGAGCACGGACAAGATGATGATCGCCAGGATGACGTACTGGAAGTTGCGTTTGACCCAGGGCTGGCCGCCGAAGAAGTGACCGGCGACCGTGAAACCCACCACCCAGAGCACCGCGCCGACCACGTTGAACGACGCGAAGCGGCGGTACTGCATGCGGCCGATGCCCGCGACGAAGGGCGCGAACGTGCGGACGATCGGGACGAACCGCGCGAAGATGATCGTCTTGCCGCCGTACTTTTCGTAGAAGCGCTGCGCCTTCAGGAGGTGCTTCTTGTTCAGCCAGATCGAGTCTTCCCGACTGAACACTTTCGGACCCAGATAGCGGCCGACCGCGTAGTTGGTCGCGTCACCGAGGATGCCGGCGGCGATCAGCAGCACGATCACCGGCCCAAGCTCGACCGGCGTCCCTTCGAGCGCAGTGATCGCGCCGACCGCGAACAGCAGCGAGTCTCCCGGGAGAAATGGCGTCACGACCAGGCCGGTCTCGGCGAAGATCACCGCGAACAGCAGCACGTACAGCCACGGGCCCATCGTGGTGGCCCACTCCACGAGGTGCGAGTCGAGGTGGAGGAAGATGTCGACGAAGCTCTTGATGAGCTCGACCGGGCCGTCCATTCGGCTGGGGACTACCGCGAACGACGCGGCAGGGCCATTAGGATCGATCGCTGAGGAACCCAGGAACCCAGGAAAGTTCTGGTCGCCTCCGGGTCTCGTGCGAGGTCATCGCTGGGTCCTTGTCTTCCGGATCCAGAGAAGAAGAAACGCGCGACTTATTCCCGCGCCCCACTTCGACCAGAATCTTCCTGGGTTCCTGGGTTCCTGGGTTCCTCAGCGGTCCAGCCCAACGCCGACAAAGCGCTCAGGTGGCGGCGTTGATCACGGCGGCCGTGGCGACCGCGCCGAGGTAGGCGCCGAGGCCGAGCGCGACGAAGCGGCCCGCGATGTTGAGGCGATGGGCCAGGCGGTTTCGCCGCACGATCACCGCGCGCGCGGTCTTCTCGAGCGCGTCGTCGAGGTCCTGCGTCACCCAGCGCGTCTCGGTGAGGGTGCGCAGGCACATCACCGCGGCCACGAGGATCAGCGCGATTCCCAGCACCATCAGCAGCGACGGCACGAGGCCGGCCTTGATCATGTGCGCGCCGGAGAACCCGGTCACGGTGATCGTGATGCCGCAGAGGCCGATGAGCTGCTGCGCCTGCGTCTTGATGACCGCGAGCTGGTTCGAGAGGTACGTGAGGAGCTGGAAGGGCTGCCCGGCCAGCAGCGCTGCGAGACGCCGCGCCTCCTCCTCTTCGGAGATGCTCACTTCAGGACGCAGCGGCGGCGGCGGCGATCTGGACGTTCTTGCGGAGGCCCTCGCCGATCGACTGGGAGGTGAGCCCGCCCGTCTCGGCCACGACCGTGTGCACCAGGTGGCGCTCATAGCTGTTCAGATCGTCGAGCGAGAGCGGGCCTTCGCCGGCGAGCACGCGCTGGGCGACCTCGCGGGCGCGCTCGCGCAGGGCCTCGTCGCGGACCGGGTCCTTCTCGGGACGGGGGCGGTCGCGGCGATCCCCTTCGGGACCACGGGGACCACGTCCGCCTTCGCGGGGCGGGCCCCGATCACCTTCGCGCGGCGGTCCGCGATCGCGTCCACCTTCGCGTGGCGGGCGTGGACCACGGCGGTCGTCGCCTCCGCGATCGCGCGGCGGGCCGCGATCGTCGCGATCGCGCGGCGGGCGCGGGGCGGGGGCGCGGCTCGCTTCCGCGGCGCGCTTGGCCTTGGCGTCCGCGAGCTGCGCGGCATCCATCGCGCGCGCGTAGATCTTCACGGTGGAGGCGCCCGCGGCGAGGTGCTCGCGGTCGTACTCGAAGTCCACGCCTTCGCGCTCGCATCCGAGCAGCGCGGCGGCCTTCGACAGTGCCTCCTGGAGGTTGTCACCTTCGACCTCGACGGTCTGAGTCGTCATCGGGACGCATCTACTCGAAGCAGGGCTCCGGAGACAAGGGGATTGGCCACTCCCAGTGCAGCAAGGCCAGGGTGGACACCTCGTACTGGACCGCATCGACGTCATTCGGCAGCACCACGTCGACGCGGCTGGTGAGCTCGAGCGGACCGAGGATCTGGTGGAGCGCGATCGAAACGCGCTGGGTCTCGCGCTGGCGAAACGTGGGGTCGCCGGCCTCCGAGAGATCCCCAGCGGTGCCGTCGAGCACGCGCCACCAGCGCCAGCCGAGGGTGATCGCGTCGAACAGCAGGGCATCGGCGCCGATCTCCAAGCCGCCGCGAAAGGTCCCCGCCAGCGTGGGACGCGCGCCGATCGCGCTGGCCACCAGATCGATCGCGATCGGCGGGAGATCGAGCGGGCGCCCGCGCAGGATCGCCGCCAGGGCGAGGTCCTGCCGGGTGGGATCGAGCCCCGCGCGGCGCACCGGGTCGCTCGCGGTGTAGCGCTCGCCCCCGTAGTGGTCGAGGTAGAGCTGCCCGGACAAGGTGAGCCGCCGGATCCCGCCCGTGATCAGGACCCCCACCGCGAACTTCTCGCGGTGCGCCTCGGTCTCGAGCAGCTGCCAGTCGAGGAAGGCGTCGGCGCTCAGCCAGCGCGTTTGCAAGTTGACTTGCACTCCGTGCTCCATCGGCAGGCGCGGATCGCCCTCGATCGCGCGCTTTCCGCCGATCGCCAGCGGCCGATCGTAGGCCTCGGCGACGTCGCGCCCGTAGGCGAGGCGATTTTCGTGCACCAGCGCCGGATGGAAGCCGTGGAGCGGCCCGATGCTGCCCAGGCGCACCGCCAGATCGAGCGCCGCGATCGGCCGCGCGGTGAGCGTCAGGACTGGGAGGGCCCCCAGATCCTCCTCGAAGTCGAGGCTCATCGGCAGGCGCACGATCGCCCCCGCCTCGACGTCGACCGCGCGATGCGGCCGCCAGAAGAGCGTCGGGGTCACCAGCGTCCCGAGGTGGCTCCGCCCGACCGTGTTGGAGTGCTTCGGGAGGCCGTGATCGAGGAGCGTGGCGGCGAGCCGGAGCCGCAGCTCGAGCACGGGCGGCGGCGGTGGCGGGGTGGGCGGCATGATCGGGATCAGGCGCGGAGGCGCAAAGACGGCAACGGGGGCGACGGTGGCGGTGCTCGAGGTGAGCGCCTGGCCCTGCGCGGCGGACGCTGCGAACAGCGCTGCGACGAAGAGCCATCGCATCCCCCAGGCGTACCCGGCCGAGCCCCAGACGTCGATAAATTCACGCCCTCACGGCACGGTCACGGGGGGCCCACCCCTGTGGCCTGCCGTTTACTCCGGCGTCCTGGGGACTCCGCGCCACACCGACGTGCGCTATCTTCAGTTCCTGAGCGATGCGCTTCTCATCGGCCTCGGCTACCTGCTCGGGAGCATCCCCTTTGGATTGTTGCTGGCGCGCCGCTTCGCGGGGGTCGACGTCCGCGGGTCCGGGAGCGGGAACATTGGCGCCACCAACGTCGCGCGCACCGCCGGCAAAGGCCTCGGCATCGCCACTCTCGCGCTCGACGCCGGCAAGGGCGCGGTCCCGGTGGTCGGCTCGGCCGCCCTGGGCGCCAGCCTGGTCACCACCTGCGCCGCCGGCGTCGCCGCCGTGCTCGGCCACGTCTTCCCGGTCTGGCTGCGGTTTCGCGGCGGAAAAGGGGTCGCCACCGTCGCTGGGGTGTTCATGGCGCTCTCGCCGGCCGCGACGGGCGCCGCGCTGGGGGCGTTCGTGATCACCTACGGCATCGGTCGCGTGGTGTCGGTCGCTTCGCTCGTCGGCTCGCTGGTCCTGGTCGGGTCGCTGGTCCTGATCGACGGCCGGCCGCCGGTCTGGATCTCGGGCATCGCGGTCGTGGCGCTCGTCTTCGTGCGTCACTCCGCCAACATCAGCCGCCTGCTGGCGGGCCGGGAGGCCAAGCTGTGACGGGAGATTCGGTGGGGTCGGTCCCACATACTGTCGGCTCGCCGCATCACGTGGTCCCGCAACTCGATGCCGAACCCCTTGGCATCATTGATGCGATGAACGACGACGCGATGGTCACCGTTCATCAGATCCAGCACGACGAACAGGGCGCGCGCCGCGCCGCCACGATTGGGAGCATCGACGCTCGCCTGTCGGTGTGGGGGCAGGCGGCCCGCGACGCCGCCAGCCGCCGCGCGGAGGCGCTGGTCGAGGGCGTGCTCATCTACGTCGAGAAGGTCGGCCGCTCCGCGGAGACGCTGGAGTGCGGTGAGCTCGATCCGGCCTCGGCGCTCCTCGAGCTCGAGTACGCGTCGCTGGTGCAGCTGGCCGGGAACCTCCTGCCGGCCGCGATCGGCCAGTCCTGTCGCCTGCTCTGGGTGGACACCGACCGCCTGCGCGAGCGCCTGACCGAAGCCCTGGCCCCGCACGTCGAGGCCGCCCGGGGCGAGGTGCGCCGCCGCCAGGCGCTCTACCGCCGCCGCGCTCGCCTCTGGCAGTCCGATCCGGCGCGCCTGGATCGCCTCCGCGACGAGGTCGAGGCGATGCGCGTGCCGCGCTGTGGCGCTTCATCCGCCGAGCGCGTGGCCCGCGGCCTGTTCGAGAAGCACCGCGCGGATCCGCGCCTCATCGAGACGGGCGCCGACATCGCGAGCAGCCGCCTGAAGGTCCGCCCGGGCACGATCGCCCGCTGGATCGCCCAGCTGGACGAGCGCATCACCGCCTAGAAATCGCCGCAGATGCCCACGGCGCTGCAGGTCACGCCGTCGCAGCAGTCGGCGGCGGAGGTGCAGGCCTCGCCGATCTCCTTGCAGAGCGCGCCGGGTCCGGGGGCGCAGACGGGGTTGCCGTTCGCGTCGGGGCGGCAGTCGCCGCCGCAGCACTCCGAGGCGACCATGCAGGACTCTCCGTCGGGCCGGCAGGCCTTCGGAGCCCAGAACGCCGAGATGTTCATCGACGCGGGGTTCTGGCCCGGCAACCAGTAGCCGATCTCGCTCGCGTCCTCGCCGGGCGCGGGGTTCTTCTTGATCGCCGAGATCCAGATCTGTTGCCGGTTGGTGCCGGCGGTGCCCGCCGTCGCGTTGCCGTAGTCGCGGCGGCTCAAATACGAGACCCAGAAGTACCCGCCCTGATCGAAGGGCGACATGCGCGGCTGGAACGTGTTGTCCGCCGCCGGTCCGCCCGACGCGTTGTCGAGGCGCTTCAGGCCGGTGCCGTCCCTCCCGACGATGTAGAGCGCCGCCGCGCCGTTCTCGCTGCGCGAGCTGCTGCCGTGCGCGAAGACGATGCGCTGCGCGTCGGGGGTCCACGTCGGGTAGCTGTCGGCGGTGCCGGCCGGCATCGGGTTCGGGACCGCGCTGCCGTCGTTGACGCGCACCGGAGCACCGAACGAGTCGGCCGCGGTGACCGGCACGGTGTACACGCTGCCCTGCGTGTTGCCGCCGCCCCACGCGTCGAGATCGCCGACGTACGCGATCGCGCTGTTGTCGGGCGCCCACGCGGGGTGCGTCGCGTTGGACGGGAGCGTGCCCGCCGCGGGCGTCACGTAGGTGCCGGCGAACGGATCGACCAGCTGGAGCTGGCGGCTCGCGTTCTCGTCGGTCGTCACGACCATGCGCGCGCGGCCCGGCGTCTCGTCGGGGGCCCACGACGAGAACCACCAGTGGATCGAGCCCGCGTTGGCCGGGTACTCGGTCGGCGGGGGCGCTCCGGTGAGATCCTTCGTGAGATCGAGGACGCCGCCGTAGTTCTCGCCGCCGCCGAAGCGACCGGCCATGTAGCGACCGCTCGCCGACACGCTGTGGCAGCCCACGCAGCCCTCCTGCGGGTTCGGCATGAACTGGTTGCGCGTCGCGGTGCCGTCGTCGATGCGCACGATGCGTCCCGCCGCGATGTCCCAGTAGTAGATCGTGCCCGACAGGGCGGCGCGCGCGAACTTGAGCGAGATGGTGCGCCCGTCCACGAGCTGCTGCGTCGCCGCGTCCCAGCGGGTGACCTCGATCGTCGCCGCGACGTCGGGGTCCGTCTGCGCGAAGCGGCGCCACGCGGGCTCGTCGGCCAGCCAGTGGTTGCTGCCGTCATACGCGACGAACGCGGTGACCTGCACGCTCGGCTTCGAGAGGCGCACGCGGAAGATGTCGCCCGCCGCGCCGTTTCGCCACTGGATGTCGGCCGGGTACACGTTCTGCGGCATCACGGCGCCGTCGATCGGATACGCGATGTCCGCCGCGCGGGTGGGATCGATCATCGCGGTGCCGATGAAGCGGGTCGGCGCGGTCGGATCCGTGCCCGCGGTGATCACCGTGCGCTCGAGGCGAACGGTGAGCGTGGCCTCGCCGAAGATCTCCGTCGCGCCTTGGAGCACCGTGGCGCGGATGCGGACGACGCCGCCCGAGAAGCCGTTCGCGGTGAAGATGCCGGTGCCGTTTCCGATGTCGCCGGCCACGAGCGTGCTGGAGGTCCAGCGGGGCGTCGCGACCTGCGTCGTGCCGTCGGAGTACTCCACCATCGCCGTGAAGGTCTGGGTCGCGCGCGCGCCGTCGGTCGAGACGAGCGTCGCGGTGCCCGGATCGACCACCACGCGCACCAGCGTTCGGGTCGGGCCCGCGTCGTCGTGGATCGCGACGGCACCGTCGGTCCCGCCGCTCGGTCCGCCGTCCGCGGCCGCGCCGCCGACGCACGCGCCCGTGGTGCACACGCCGGAGCTACACTGGCTGCTGGTCGAACACGGGCTGCCGTTGCCGCCGAGCCCAGCGTCGTTGCTACAAGCCGCGGCGCCGAGGGCCAGCGAGAGGATCAAAAGGCGGAGGCCCGGGGGCGACATGCCTCACCTATACATCAGGCGTCGGAGTTCCGGCTTCAGGCCGTTTTACGCATCGCGCGCATGTCGGGAAGGTTCGCGCCGGACGTATCGACCTGGAGCATGTTCAGGATGCCCCCGTAGATCTCCGGCTCGTTCATGTGGCGGCCGGTGTCGGGGGCTCCCGTCGTGGGATCGAACCCGTAGGTCAGGCCCGTGGCGGTATCGACGCCGCCCAGCACGTGGTTCCCGTTCGCGAGCGGCGACATCAGCATGTAGCCGTTGTTGAGGTGGTGGCCGGTGCCGAAGTCATCGGCGTTGGCCGGCCGCCGCTTGTCGCGCCCGAACTCGGTCGCGACGTAGATCAAGCTGCGATCCCAGAAGCTCTCGCCGGTCGCGGAGTCGAGCTCCTCGCCCTTCAGCAGATCGGCCAGGCCGTCCGCGACTCGCATGATGCGTTGCCACATCACGGCCTGCGAGGCGCGATGCGCGTTGTGCGAGTAGTCGAACGCGAGCGGCGGGTTGGTCAGCTGCCGCGCCGGCACGTCGAGCAAGACGCCGAACGACGGCGAGATCGTCACCGTCACGCTCACCCGGTTCTTGATCAGCAGGAAGGCCAGCGCCGCCTGCGCGTCGAGGGGGTCGGTGAGAAAGTTGGGGAACTTCTCGCGCACCTTCATGCCGTCCGGCGACTCGAGGAGGCCGTACTGCGTCAGCGGGATCTGCGCCGTGTTGGGCATGATCATCAGCTTCTTGATCAGCTCCTGCGTCTCGAGCGCCGCCGACTGCGCGCCGCGCTGCTGCTTCCACAGCTCGAGGCGCGGGGACCTCTCGAAGGTCTGCGCGAACGGTGAGTTTCCGTCGACGCCCTGGTTTCGAATCTGGCGAGCCCGCTCGATCAGCGCGCGCGACGGCACGTCCAGGATGCCCTTGCTCCCGTCGAGCCCGAGCGGCCACACGCCGGCGTCGGCCACCGGTTCGTGGAAGCAGTAGCCCGGGATCGAGAAGTCGTTGCCGCGCTCGATGTACCCGTCGACCGCCATGTTCACGTTCGGCAGCGGCAAGCCCGCGCCGTACTCGTTGGCCACCGCCTCCTGCAGCGTGCGGCCCTTCCAGGCCTCGTTGCCGGTGAGCGAGCGCTTCTGCGCCACGCGGTGGTTCACGCTGGTCCCGTAGACGGTCACCGCCATCAGGTCCTGCTTGTGCTTGTTGATGAAGTTGGACTGGTTCGCCGTGAACGGGATGGGGATCGCGCCCGCCGCGCTGCGCGCCAGGTTCACCGCGCGAAACGGTGAGCCTGCGACGTCGAGCACTTCGGCGTCGGGGAACGTGTTGATCGTCGCGCCGTTCGCCGACTCGGTCGTGCGGATCGCCATCAGGCTGTCGATGATCGACGCGCCGCCGGCGCCCGGGATCACGATCAAGAAGCAGGGCTTCTTGGCCTGCTGCGCCACCGCGCGCTTCTGGTGGAGGAGAGCGGATACGCCGCTCGCGCCGCCAGCCGCGCAGAGGCCCAGCGCGCGGATCAGCTGTCGTCGATTGAGCTTGCCGTCGTAGTTCATGACCTGGGTCCTCTCAGTAGAACAGCGCTTCGAGGCTGGTCGCCACGGCGAAACAAGACAGGATCGCCCACGCCCGCGCCGGTCGCGGCTCGTTGGCGGCGGTGACATCCGCGTAGAGATCGAGCAGCACGCGGGCCTCGGCGTCGCTCGCTCGGCGCGAAAGGAACCGCGCATACAGCTTATCGATCGCTTGCCGCGGCTCCGCGGCGTTGATGTCGGCGAGGGTGTCGGGCCCGATGCCCGTGAAGATCACCGCGCTCGCCGGGGTGCCGAGATCGGCGTCGACGCGCCCCTTGCAGCCACCGAGCGCGATGCGCTCGATCGCCAGCGGGCCGGTCGCGGACGTGTCGGGGAACGGATCGTTGATGCCGAGCGTGTACGGCTCGACGCCGCCGAGCGCGATGCGATGCACCGTGAACGCGTCGTAGCGACCGAGCTCCTGGTAGACCTGCGCCGCCGGCAAGCCGAGCGCCTGCGCCATCTGCGAGGCGAGGATCGTCTGGCCCTTGAAGTGGACACGCGCCTTGTCCGATCGCGCGGGGCCCGTGACGATCACCGCAGCGTCGTCGTTGCCCGTCGAGGCGTCCGGGCTGCCGCCCATCGCCGCGTCGTCGTGCGCGACCACCGAGCCGTCAGGCCCGTCCGCGGTCGCATCCGGCGTGCTGGGCGTGACCGTGTTCGCGCTGCAGCCGATCACCGCCATGAACAGGGGTGCAATGAGTGACGACCGACTAAGGAACACCGTAAGCCTCCGTTCGCACCAGCGCGTGGAGCATGTCTTCCACGTGGTACGCGTGCGTGGTCTTGAGGGCCTGCCACAGCGTCACGTACTCGTCCCGCTCCTCGCCCTGCGGGCGCTTCTCGATGAGCAGGTTCCAGTAATCTTCGACCACCGCCTTCGCGAACTCATCGCTGTCCGCGGCGACGCGGCCCCACTCGACCAGGTTCGCGACCGGCTGGCCCAGCACGACACCCGTCTCGGGGATGCCGCCGATGCCCGGCGCGATATCGCTGAACGTGCGCTCGATGCGGCGATCGACGTAGCTGCCGAACGGCTGGTTATCGAGGCCGTCGTAGTTGCGGAACGGGTAGGTCAGCGGGTCGAGCGTCGCGTGGCACTCCTTGCAAGCGTCGGCCTGGACGCCGCGTGCGTCGTAGTCGACCGGCTCGCCCGAGACGCGCTGCAAGCCTTCCAGCTTGGCGATGTCGAGGTTGAGGTACGCGCGATACGCCTGCGCCGCAGCGGTGCGGGGCAGGGCCGTGAACATCACGTTGTAGACCAGGAACCACTTGGTGGTGAGCATGCCGACCCGACGCATCTGCGGGATGGACTGCGAGCCCAGCGACGCGACGCGCGCGTAGGTGGTCGGCGTGCCGTCGGTGCGGCGCACGAAGTAGTCGGCCTTCAAGAGGTCGCGCACGTCGCGGTCGCCGGTGTTGGCGAACATGAACAGGTTGTAGTCGTCGTCGTAGTCGGCGAGCGGGATGACGCCGCGGTTGTCGCCCGATTTGATCGCCTGCAGCGGCTTCACCTTGCGGTGCGCCATGCGCCAGACCACGCCGTCCTTACCGATCCAGTTGTTGGTGCGGAGGCAGCCGGTCAGCGCCGCGTCGATCGCGCGATCCTGGCCGCTCTCGTCGAGCCCAGCGAACGCCTCGCGATCCTCGAGCGAGGCCGCGCGGCCGCAGAAGTCGAGGTGCAGCTTGTGGAAGACGTAGCTGCGATCGTACTGGCACAGCGAGTAGTACGCGTTCGATCCCTGGCACGGCCCGGTGATGCGCGGGACGCTGCGCGCGTCGGCCGGCAGCGTGGACGCCGTGATCTCTTCGAGGTTCGTCGCGCCATCCATGTCGGCGTCGAGCGCCTCGGCCGCACGCAACGCGGGTACGAACCCGGTCATGAAATCGGCGTCCGATATGGGGCGCGGCGCGGCCGGCGAAAGCGCCGCAGCGACCTGCGCTCCATACGAGTTTCGATCGGGCGGCGACGTATGACAGTACGTGCAGGCCGGCAGTCCGCCGATGCACGTCGGCGCTGTCGGATACGTGTCGCAGAAGAGCGACGGTGCGAACGGCTTGGCGAGGGCTGGGCCCGACCAAGCGAGCGCGCACGCCGCGACGAGTGTGCCCAGGTGCCTCATGCGGGGCGTAGCGTGCACAAACGCGGTGCGTTGCGCCCGTCGGCCGAACGACCGAGGCGAGCGCGACTTACCTCTTGCAACGCGAGCGCCTCCAGCGGCAGGGTTCCGCACGAAAATGCGGGCTTCACAGTCGATCTCGAGCGCCGCGCTCGCCACCCTCGTCGCCTGTGGTGGCGGTTACACCGAGCAGGCCACCCAGCTGCTGTTCGAACCTTCGTCACCGGATTTTTGGGCGCTGCCGATGCCGAGCGATCTCCGGCGCAACGCCGACGGCGAGGTCGATCTCACGCGCTGGTCCGGTCGCTGGCGCCCGAACAGCCTCGTCGAGATGTGGCTGAATAGCAGCAAAGAGAGGCTGAAAGACGGGTGGGGCGTCAGCTCCGGCGCGTTCTTCACCTTCAGCGGCGAGCTCGATCCGGCCTCGCTCCCCGCCGATCCGCGCGCGTCGATGTCCGAGACGAGCCCGGTGTTCCTCGTGGACATCGATCCCACCTCGTCCGAGCTCGGCCGGCGCTTCCCGCTGAACGTCGAGTACCGCGCGAAGGGCGACCTCTTTTCGCCCGACAAGATGCTCGCGGTGACGCCGGTGTTCGGCTTCGTGCGCCGCACGAGCACGTTGTACGCGTTCGTCGTGACCGACGCGGTGAAGGACACGAGCGGCAACCCGATCGGCTCGAGCCGCATCTTCTTCGACGGCCTCGCGGGGAGCGGAGAAGCCGCGGCGAACCTCGCGCCGCTGGTCGCGTTCGCCAAGGACAAAGGCCTCGACACCTCGCACTTCGTCGGCGCGGCGGTGTTCAGGACGTTCGATCACAACGCCTTGCTGCGGAAGCTCGCGGCGTGGGCCGAGGGGCAGCCGCAGCCGACGCTGAGCTCGTCGGTCGCGGTCGGGACCAAGTACACCAGCTATCAGATCGTCACGACGCGCTTCGAGGTGCCGGTGATCCAGAACGGCTTCCGTCCGTACTCGACCATCGGCGAGGGCCGCATCGTGCTCGGCCCCGACGGCAACCCGGTCATCCAGGAGAAGCAGGCGGTCGATCTGGTGATCACGCTGCCGCTGACGCCGATGCCCGTGGGCGGCTACCCGCTCACCATCTATGCGCACGGATCGGGCGGTAATCGCTGGGAAGCGGTCGAGCGCGGGCCGAAGCCCGAGGTGATGGACTCGCCCCAGCCTCCGCCGCCCGGAGACGGGCCCGCGGAGTGGCTCGCGCGCCGCGGCGTCGCGACGCTGGCGCTCGATTTCCCGCTGCACGGATCGCGCAACGATCCGCCCGATACATCGGGCCTGGTGTTCTACAACCTGTTCGGGAACATCGACGCGACGATCGACAACTTCCACGTCGCGGTGATGGAGCTGGTGCTGCTCACGCGCCTCGTCGAGGCGATGCGCATCGACGCATCGATCGCGCCCGGCGTGCTGAACGTCGGCGGCGCGGCCGACGGCAAGCTGAAGTTCGACATGGCGCGCCTGACCGCGATGGGGCAGTCGATGGGCACCACGCTCTCGGTGCCGTGGGCGACGGTCGATCCGCGCGTGAAGGGCTTCATGCTCTCGGGCGCGGGCGGGATGCTGATCGAGATCGCGGTGACCGCCACCGAGCCGACGTTCCTCAAGCCGGTGCTCGAGAGCTTCACCGGGCTCTCGGAGAAGGGCGATCAGCTCCACATCGCGCATCCGCTGCTGCACGCGTTCCAGAACATCTGGGACTGGGTCGATCCGGTGGCGAAGGCGCCCTACGTCTCGAAGCACCCGCACGACGGCTTCGCGCCGCGGCAGGTGATGATGACGGCCGGGTTCCGCGACGGATACTTCCACCCGCGCAGCGAGGCCGCGCTCGCGGTCGCGCTCGGAGCGACGCAGGTCGGCGACGAGATCGAGCCGACCATCCCCAGCGTGCTCGCGCTCGACGACAAGATGCGCGCGCCGTTCCCGCTCAGCGGCGCCAGCGGCGTCAATGGCGCGACGGTCGGCGTGCTCGCGGTGGCCGCGCCGAACGAGCAGGGCCACTACGTCGTGTTCAATCAGGAAGGCGCGCGGCACCAGTACACGTGCTTCATCGCCTCGGTGGGGCCGGGCGCACCCGCGAAGATCGCCGCTCCGGCCGCGCTCGATGCCCCCTGCGCGCCCTGAGCCGGTGACTAAAACTTGCGGCCTCGATCGAGTGACCGCATCGTGGCGGCATGCGTGAACGACGTCAGGAGCGCAGCGAGCAACCCCAGGAGGCACTGCGCCTCTTCCTCTCTCGAGTCGCGGAAGATCGCGCGCTCGACGCGGCGATCGTGAGCGACGGCGACGGCCTCCTCATCGGCGGCACCGCCCGCAAGAAGGGCGTGGATCTCGAGGCGCTCGCGGCCTTGCGCCAGGGCCCCGGGGTCCTCGCGACGACGCTGCGCTACGCGGAAGCGACGCTGTATCTGGTGACGCAGGGGCCGGCCAAGGTGCCGCTCGATCTCGCGCGCGCCGCTGTCGGGCGCATTCTGTCGCTGCGCACAGCTTAGCGGTCGGCGCTGGTCGCCGTGGGCACGGTCGCCGGCGAGGGGCGCTCGCGGATGACCGGGACCGCTTGCTCGTCATCGTCGACCGCTTCGACGGCCGGCGGGCCCGAGGACGCGCGCATCAGCAAGAACGTCGCGCCGACCGCGAGCACGGCGGTGAACGCCAGAAGATAGCCGATGCGCGCCTGTGGGGGCGGCTGCGCGGGGACCATCGGGAGCGCGGGCTGCGCGCTCTCTCGCCCGGGGCCCATGGCCATCTGGGTGAGGGCGCGCGCGACCTCGTCGGCGCCGGCCGGGCGATCGTCGGGCTTCTTTTCGAGCAGCCGCTTGAACAGCGACACCATCTCCGGCGACGGCGGCGATCCATCGACGAGCTGATCGGGCAGCGTGGGCGCCGGCGTGTACACGTGGTGGGTCAGCACCGCGAGCGTCGACAGCCCATGGAAGACCGGCTTTCCGGCGAGGAGCTCGTAGAGGATGCAGCCGAGGCTGTAGAGATCGGAGCGCGGGTCGATCGGCGCGCCGGTCGCCTGCTCGGGGCTCATGTACAGCGGCGTACCCAGCACGGTGCCCGACTCGGTGATGCGGCCCGCGGTGATCGGCTCGTCGAGGATGCGGGTCAGGCCGAAGTCGAGGATGCGCAGGTGCTCGTCGCCGCCCGCGAGCAGCTCGACCATCAGGTTCTCGGGCTTGAGATCGCGGTGGACCACGCCCTTGAGGTGCGCGTCGACCAGGCCCTTGGCGAGCTGCGCCATCAGGTTCGCGGCGCGCCGCTCGGCCATCCGGCCGCCCTTGTCGTAGAGGGCGCGCAGCGTCTGGCCGTGCACCAGATCGAGCACCATGAACGGGCTGTTCGAGCTGGGGTCCACGCCGAAGTCGACCAGCCGCACGATGTTCGGGTGGTTCATCTGACTGACCGCGAAGGCCTCGCGATAGAAGCGCTTCACGACCCGCCGCTCCGACGTGAGATCGGGGAGCAGCACCTTCACCGCGACCTCGCGCTTCACGCCGAGCTGGGTCGCGCGATAGACCGCGCCCATCCCGCCTTTGCCGATGAGCTCTTCGAGGTGGTAGCGGCCGGCCACGATCCGGCCGATCGTCGGGGGCGCGCCGGTCGTCACGCCGACGGAGATCGTGCAGACCCCGTGATCGGTGCAGTACTCGGCGCCGACGTCGCGGTCGCAGATGGGGCAGTAGCGCTCGCCGCTGACCAGCGTCCGGTCGCCCTCGAGCGGGTCACCGGTCATCGCCGCTGCGGAGCCGAGGGCGAGGGCGGGACGGTCGTTGATCGAGTCCAGGCGTATGCCGACGTCGGTCGGTCCGTCCTCCTGAGGGGGAAGCGCGCCCGGAGGGGCCGGAGAGTCGGGGGTCCCCATCCGCGGCGAATTGTTCCATCCGAAGCCGAAAACCGGAAGGGGCAGGTGACCGAGATCAGAGCCAACCGTGCTCGCGATACCAGGCGAACGCGCGCCGCACGCCCTCGCGCTGGTCGACCTCGGGCCGGTAACCGAAGTCCTGCGCGGCCGCCGCGTGCGTACAGGTCCACGCTTCCTGGGCGCCCATCTTGGCCTTCTGGCGATTGAACAGGCGCGGCTTCTTGTCGATCGCGGTCGCCCACTCGCCGCCCATCGCGGCGATCGAGACCAGGGCCTCGGGCAGGTTCAGCGTGCGGGCCTTTCGCCCGGCCTCTTCCACCACGATCTGCTGGAACGCCCGCCACGTGGTCGGCACCCCGTCGCACAAGAAGTAGCCGCGCCCGATCGCCTGAGGGGCGGTCGAGGACTTCACGACGGCCTGGATCACGTCGTCGACGTAGATGGACGAAAACCAGCGCTCGGCGTTGCCGAAGAACACGTTCCAGCCTTTGGCGGCCGTCTTGAACAGCTCGAAGTAGTCCTGATCGCCGGGCCCGTAGACGCCGGAGGGCCGCAGGATCGTCCACGGGATTCGCGATCCGAACGATTCCACCACCTCCTCGGCCTCCAGCTTGGACTTGCCGTAGTGCTCGATCGGCTGGCGGGGATCGCTCTCCTGGAGCGGGCGCGCCGCGGTCGAGGGACCGTACGCGGTGAGCGACGAGAGGTGCACGAACCTCTGCAGCGGGCGGCCGCTCGCCTCGATGGCGGTCATGAGGTTCTTCGTCGGCATCACGTTCGCGCCCTGGAAGTCGGCATACGAGACGCCCTTGGTGGCGCCGGCGACGTGGAAGACGAACTCGGGCGACTCCTCGCGGAACAGCTTGGTGAGGCCATCCAGGTCGGCGTAGTCGGCCACGACCGAACGGCCGCGCTTCGGCGCCGGTGATCCGCGTCGACGTATGGAGACCACGTCGACCCCCGAATCGAGCAGGGCGTCGCGGACGCGGCCGCCGATGAAGCCGCTCGCGCCGGTGAGAATCGCTTTTCCACGGAGCTCGACCATGCGGCCGCTCAATGCCCGAGCGGGGCCGGGGAGACAACGCTGCCGTTTTTCCGCACCCAAGTTGACACCACTTTTTATGGCTGTTACCCGCGGCAATCCGTTCCGACGGAGAGACTGTGGAGATTTGAAAATGAACGACAAGAACCTCGAGCTCGAGCAGACCACCCCGACCCAGACCATCGAGCAGGAGCCCACCGAGACGCGCCTGACCTACGAGGCTCCGCACGTCATGAAGAAGCGCTCCGTGGCGAAGGTGACCTTGTTCTCGGGCGGTGGCGCCTCCGCCGGCGGCCTGACCGCCGCGGGCTGAAACGCTCCCCCGCGGTCGGCGATCAGGGCTCGAGGCCTTCGCAGGCCAAGATCGCCGTCAGCATCTCGATTTGTCGCTTGGTGCCGTGCTTGCGCAGCGCGATCTCGCGCGCCACGGCCTCGTACGCGCCGATCCAGCGCTCCAGCTTCACGGCCTGCTTCTCCAGGGTGTCGTAGCTCTCGTCGAGCCGCGCGATCCGGGCGTCGAGCGCGATGACCGTGGCTGCGCTCGGAGACCCCTCGATCGACCGCGCGATCTCGTCGGCCTTGCTGCCGAGGAGCGCCCGCGAGGTCTTCTGATAAGGGCTGGCCAGCTCGGGCCAGCGCGCGAGCACCTCGCGCCGCAGCCCATCGAGCGCGTCGTCGCGCTGCGACTCGAGCGGCTCGATCGATGACTCCACCAGCCGCAGCTTCTCCTCCATGTCGTCGAGCTCGCGGAGGGCCAGCGGCATGTCGAGCTCCGGCCGCCCCAGCTTCTCCAGCACCCACTTCGCCTCGGGGCGGGCGCGGGCGAGCACCACGGCCTTCGTGAAGTCGGGCGCGTCGTCGCTCCCGAGCACCGCCTGCAGCCACGTCTCGCTGCTCTTCACCGGCAGATCGACGGTGTCGTCGTTGAGCAGCGCGTACGCGTGCGCCTCGGCCAGAGAGACCCGTCCGTTCTTGTCCATGTCCGCGCCGCTGGCCCCACCGAGGGCCGCCGCGATGAGCGACAGGTACGCGCGCGCGTCGGGATCGGTGCCGTCGGGAGTGCAGCCCGCGGCGGTGCGATCGGCGGGGGCGGCCGCGAGCACGCAGCGCGCCGGGCGGGCCAGCGCCTCGGCGGGATCTGCGCCCACGTGCATGACCTCGGTCATCGCGCCGGAGTGGCACTGCCCCAGCACCAGCGCGAGGGGGCCCTTGGGCTTCTCGGCGTCGAGCTTCGCGGCCAGATCGCGGGCGGTCAGCGCGCCGTCGGCCCACAGCATGATCGCGGCGGGATGATCGCCGTCCTTCGGGCGACCGTGGCCCGCGCCGATCACGATCGCGCCGCGGGACGAGCGCGAGGCCTTGGCGATCGCGCCGAGCACGCCGCTGGGCGTCGCGGCGCCGAAGCCGGTCACGCGCGGGACGCGATAGAGCACGCCGACGTTGGCGTCATTGCCGAGCACGCGGCCCAGCCAGGCGCCGGTGCGATCGGGCACCTCGTCGTAGACCTGCACCGAGCGCGCGTCGGGCTTGCCGTCGTTGAACAGGATCGCGGGCTTCGTTCGGGCCAGCGCCTTGACCAGCGCGAGGACGTGGTCCTCGACCGACGCGGGGGTGGACGACGCGTCGCTTCCGCCGCCGAACACCACCACCGCCGGCCCTTCGGCCGGGATGAGCGGGAGCAACGCCGCGAGCGCGAGCGCCGAGATCACGCGGGGCGCGACGCTCCGGCCTCGGTGGGATCGGCGGCCGGGGGCGCCGCATCACCCGGGCGCACCGTGTCCGCGCCGTGGAGGCTCTCGGTGGTCGGCACCGGAGCGGGCGCGACGTGCTCAACCGCGGCGGGCGAGATCGACGTGGGCTTGCGCAGCGACTCGGGGGAGACCGCGCCTTCGTACTTCTTCTTGAGCGTCGCGAGCCGCTCCTCGATCACCACCATCTGGCCCTTGGCCACCTGGTAGAGCTGCTGGTTGGCGTTGGCGCGCTTCTCGGCCGAGCGGACCTCGGTGCTCATCCGCTCGAGCTCGCGGGCCAGCTTCCTCTCGCGCTCCGCGGCGGCGCGCTCGAGGGCCTCGAGCTGGGTCTCCAGCGCCTGCACCTTCTCTTCGGGGCGCTTGCCCTCGATCGGCGCCGGCTGCGCGACGGGGGCCGCGGCGACGGCCGGGGCGGGGCTCTGACCGGCGGGCGTCTCGAGCTTCTTCCGGGCGCGCTCGAGGGCCTGCATCGCCTGGGCCTCGCGTTCGGCGTCGCGAGCCTCGAGCTCGCTCATCCGGGTCCGCATCGCGGTCGTCTCGGCGTGGATCTTCTCGAGCGTCGCGGCGTGCTCGGCCTCCAGCTCCTGGTTCGAGATGCGCACGACGGCGGCCGAGACGTTCGATGACTCCGACGCCGGGGGCGTGCTGCCGGAACGCATCGGCTTGTTCGCCTTCTCGCCGGGAGCGACCGACTCGCGCTCGCGCTTCTTGCTCTTGGCGCGGGCCTCCAGGAGCTCGGCTTTCACCTTCTCCAGCTCCTCGCGCTTCTCGCGCGTGTCGGCGCGGGCCGTCTCGGCCTCGACGCGCTTCGCCTCGCGGGCCTCGTCGGCCGCAGCGATCCGGCCGCGGAGGTCGGTGGTCTGCTTCAGCAGCGTGTACACGATGACCGCGGCAATCAGGGTCACGATCAGTAATGCGAAGCCCATGGGATCTGGCCCTTATCCAGAGCGGCTGTCCGAGTCCATCTGTTATGCTCCGCTCGGATGGCGCTCCCTCCGGACGACCGCCGGCTCGCCGCGTACCTGGTGGAGTCCGAGACCCTCCCGCTCGACCGGCTCTTGCCGGCGATCGAGGAGGCGCACTCGAGCGGTGATCTCAGCGAGACGTTGATCCGACGCTCGCTGCTCGAGCTGCCGGAGATCGATCGCCTGCGCGCCGAGGTCGATCGCATCCGCCCCTCCAACTGGCGGAAAACGTTGGACGACGGCACGGGCCATACCCTCGTCACGGACGTCAGCGGCCTCCTGAGCAGCACGCCGTCGAAGCCGATCACGCTGAAGGAGCGGGCCCGGACGGTCGAGATCGTCGACGGCGAGCCGCGGGCCCGGCACTTTTTGCCCGAGGTCTCGCTCTCCGAGCCGCCGACCGCCGAGGAGCGCTACGCGATCGCCGGCGAGATCGGCCGGGGCGGGATGGGCCGGATCCTCCGCGCGCACGACAACGTCATCGGCCGGGAGGTCGCGCTCAAGGTCATGCTCGACTCGAGCCCGGCCGCGGAGATCGATCTGCGCCGCTTCTGGATGGAGGTGCAGGCCACCGGACAGCTCGAGCACCCGGCGATCATCCCGGTGCACGACGTGGGCCGCCTGCCGAGCGGCGAGCTGTTCTACGTGATGAAGCTGCTCAGCGGCCGCACGCTCGCCGAGGTCATCAACGGACTGAAGCGGGGCGTCGCCGAGGTGGTGGAGGAGATGCCGCGCACCCGTCTTTTGACGCTGTTCCAGCAGATCGCGTACGCGATGGCGTTCGCGCACGCGCGGCGGGTGATGCACCGCGATCTCAAGCCGGCCAACATCATGATCGGCCGCTACGGCGAGGTGACCATCCTCGATTGGGGCCTCGCCAAGTTCGTCTCGGTGTGGAGCCTCGCGCCCGACGCCGCGCCGCCGGCGCCGATACCGCGCTCGCCGAAGATCAGCGGATCGGACACCGCCGAGGGCACCGTCACCGGCACGCCGCAGTACATGGCGCCCGAGGCGGTCGAGGGCCATCCCGAGCGCATCACCGAGAAGGCCGACGTCTACGGGCTCGGTGCGGTGCTCTACGAGATCCTCACGCTCGAGCCGGCGTACGCCGATCGTGGCTTCGTGCAGACGCTGCTCGACGTGCGGATGGGCGCGTTCGTCCCGCCCCGCACCCGCACGCCCGAGCGCGGCATCACCCTCGAGATCGAGGAGCTCTGCCTCCAGGCGATGAGCGCGGATCCGCTCGACCGTCCGAGCGCGAAAGAGCTCGCCGACCACATCGGCACGATCCTCGAGGGCACCAAGGAGCGCGAGCGCCGCATCGAGGAGGCCCGCACCCGCGTGCGCGAGGGCAGCGCGGCGCTCGATCGCTGGCGCATCCTCAAGGAGGAGCTCGGCGAGCTCGATCACCGCGTGCGCGAGCTCGCCAAGTCGGTCGCGCCGTGGGCGCCGAGCGCGGAGAAGGCGCCGGTCTGGGAGCTGGAAGATCGCGCGAGCCGCCTGCGCATCGAGGCGATCGGCGCGTTCGAAGAGGCGGAGGCGGGCTTCCTGCGCGCGCTCGGCGAGGTCCCCGACGATCGCGACGCGCGCAACTTCCTCGCGACCCTGTACTTCGATCGCTTCTCGGAGGCCGAGAAGACGCACGACATCGAGGGCCAGCGCTACTTCAGGAGCCTGGTGACCCGCTACGACGACGGCGCGTGGCAGAAGCTGCTCGCCGGCTACGGCACGCTGTCGGTGCGCGCTTCGATTCCCGGCACGGAGGTCTCCATCGCGCGCCTCGCGGCGATCGATCGGGTGCTCAAGCCGATGGCCGCGCGGTCGTACGGGCAGGTGCCGATCGACAAGATCGAGCTGCCGATCGGCAGCTATCTGGTGACGCTGACGCCGCCGAAAGGGAGGGTGGTGCTGCGGCCGGTAGGCCTCTCGCGCCTCGAGCACGTCGACGCTTTCATCCGCATCCAGCCCGACGAGGCGCTGGGCGACGAGTTCGTGCACGTCCCGGCGGGCCCCGCGATCCTCGGCGGAGATCCGGTGGCGCACGGATCGCGCGAGCGGCGCGTGGTGCACGTGCCCGACTTCGCGATCGCCAAGTACCCGGTCACCTGCGCCGAGTACCTCGAGTTCGTCACCGCGCTCGCGACGGAGGACGTCGCGACGGCGATGCGCCGCGTCCCGCGCGCGCTCCCGACCGGCGGGCAGCTGTGGAGCTGGAACGGCAAGGCGTTCGACTTCCCGGCGGCCTCGTGGGCCCCGCGCCTCCCGATCGTCGCGGTGTCGTTCGCCGACGCGATGGCCTACGTCGCGTGGCGATCGGGCCGCACCGGTGAGCGGCTGCGCCTGCCGAGCGAAGACGAATGGGAGAAGGCCGCGCGCGGCGTCGACGGGCGCTTCTATCCGTGGGGCGATCACTTCGATCCCAGCTTCTGCAAGATGAAGGACTCGCGTCAGGGACCGTCGCCCGAGCGCGAGCCGGTCGGCGCGTTCCCGATCGATCGCTCGCCGTACGGCGCGTTCGACTTCGCCGGAGGCGTGCGCGAGATGTGCCTCTCGAGTGATCGCGGCGAGCCGGTGATGCGCGGCGGCTGCTGGCACGACACCGGGCTCTTCTGCCGGCTCGCGTTCCGCCACCCGACGAAGCACGACTTCGTGAACACCGGGCTCGGCTTTCGCTGGGTCAAAGACCTCGATTAGAAAGCCACGCCGATCGCGCCGTACGGGCGATCGAGATCCGCGCTCGCCATCCAGCCCAGATCCAGGATCAGCTGCATCGGGTCGGCGATCCGCACCTGCACGCCGACTCTTCCGAGGAAGATCACGCCGCGGGCCTGCGGATCATCGCCGAGGTAGCCGAGCGCGTGCGCGCCGAGCCGTGCGGCGGTGACGTCGTCGAGCGGGATCGTCGCGTCGAGCCCGAGATCGGCCTCCCACGTGTCCTCGCCGCGAAACGCGATCGCACGGCCAATGCCGACCGTGAGATGGAGCGCGTCCACGAGCCGGAGGCGCCCCACCGCGAGCGCGCGAAACGCGGCGAAGTCGCCGGCCAGATCGAGATGGGCGCCGAGCGTGAGGCGTTCGCTCACCACGACCCGCGCGTCCAGGGCGCAAAAAGGTGAGCCGGCGGTGACCTCGCCCTCGAACGACGCCGCCGCGATGATCAGCGCGAAGAGCTGGCCCACCATGAGCCCTCCAGCGCGCGGGCGATGTCGTCGGGCGTCGTGCTCGCGTGGACGCTGATCCGCAGGCGCGCGAACCGCTCGTCGAGCCCAGCGATCACCGAGTGCGCGCTGGTATAGCCGGCCTCCGCGGTGAGCGCCTGGGTGTGCGGCGAGTTCCCGCCGAAAGGATAGGCCACCACGGTCACGCGCGCGCCGGTCCCGGCCTCGATCTGGGCCCGCGAGTCGCGCAGCTCGCGCAGCACGTCTTCCTCCTCGAGCGCCTTCAGGTTGCGGTGCGTGACCGTGTGCGACTGGATCTCCAGCCCTTCGCTGCGCATCGCTCGCAGCTCCGGCCAGAGCAGGTACGGGCCCTGCGCGTCGATGAAACGCGTCGCGGTCGCTGTGCGAGCGGCGATCACGAACAGCGTCGCGGACATCCCGCGCGCTTCCAGCACCGGCCAGGCGTGCTCCTGGAAGTCGACATAGCCGTCGTCGAACGTCAGCGCGACCGGCCGCGGCGGGGACGCGCGATTACCCGCCTCGATCGCGTCGAGCTCGGACGCGGTGATCGGCGTGTAGCCCTCGGCGAGGAGGCGATCGATCTGCTGCTCGAAGACGTCCTGCGCGACGAAGCGCGGCGGATCGATCGGCGCACCGACGTGGTGCCAGAGCAGGATCGGGATGGCCGGCTCGCACGCCGCGCAGGCGAGGGCCAGCGTGGCGAGGAGCAGGCGCACGGTGCTCTAGCGCTTGTTCCGCCGACCCAGGGAGACCAGGCCGAGCACGAACAGCGCGCCGAAGAGCGCGGTCGACTCGCTCGTCGTGCCGCAGCTGCAGCCGGAGCCGGCGGGCTCGGGCTCACCGGTGACTGCATCGGCAAACGTCGGACCCGCGTCGGCGTTGACCGCGGCGGCGGCGTCGCGGTTGGCGACGGGCGCGGCGTCCGGGTTTACGGGCGCGGCGTCATCGGTCGGACCGGCGTCGTCGTTCGGCGCCACGGGCGTGGCGTCGGGATTGGCAGCCGGCGCTGCGTCGGCGTTCGCAGCCGGCGCTGCGTCGGCATTCGGGCCGGGCGCCGCGTCGGGGTTCGCGACCGGCGCGGCATCGGGCGACGAGACACCCGCGTCGGCCGCGCAGACCACCGGCGTGCGCGGGGCGAGGCGCCAGATTGCGCCGTCATTCGCGTTGACCAGGTACAGCGCGCCATCGGGACCGTTGGCGAAGTGCACGATGCCCTCGGCGTTGGTGATGATGTCGGTGGACGAGTTGGCCACGACGCCGTCGCGTGTGGCGTTCGGCATGATCGAGAAGACCTTCGAGATATCGGCGGTGTAATCGGAGAACCAGTAGCGGCCCTGATACGGGGCGGGCCACGAGCAATCGACGGTGAACTTGCCGCCGGAGATGCTGCCGGCGCCGTTGCCGTGCGGGTACTCGAAGACCGGCTCGACGCAGGTGGTGCCGGTCGCCTGCGGCGTCGCCGTCTGGCAGGAGCTGGTCGCGTCGCCGTGCTGGCCTTCGCGGAACGGCCAGCCGTGGTGCTGTCCCGGCCCAGTCGAGATCGTGATCTCCTCCCACGTGACCTCGCCGACGTCGCCGATCCAGAGCTGCCCGTTGATCGGATCGAACGTGAAGCGCCACGGGTTGCGGAAGCCCCAGTTGTAGATGTCGAGGCGCGGCGCTCCGGTCTGCGTCTGGTACAGCGGCGCGTTGCAGCCGTTGGTCTGGCTGTTCTCGGGGCGCGGATCTGCGCCGCACGCCGGGACCGCGGCCACGCCCACCAGCGGGTTGGTCGGCGGGATGTTGCCGTCGCGATCGACGCGCAGGATCTTGCCGTTCGCGTTGGTGAGGCAGGTGGCGAAGTAGTTGTCGGCCTGGCCGGGGGCGCAGTTGCAGTTGCAGCCGGTGTCGCCGACGCCGATGTACAGGTTGCGATCGGGGCCGAACGCGAGGCCGCCGCCGTTGTGGTTGGCCGGTCCGTACAGGCCGCGGACGATGGTCGTCATGTTGGCCGTGTCGATGATGTTGGTCGCCGGGTCGATGGTGGCCCACGCGACGCGGTGCCGATCATTGGCCGGCGAGCCCGACGCCGAGAAGTAGAAGTAGATGCGGTTCGACGTGGCGAAGTCCGGATCGACCGCCACACCAAGCAAGCCGCGCTCGCTCGAGACGTCGACCGCGATCGAGCCGGCGTTGATCAGGTTGCCGCCGCCGGCCGGTCGCACGCGCAGCTGGCCGCCCTGGCGGATGATCACCATGCGGCCGTCGGGCAAGAACTCCGCGCCGACCGCGCCGTTGACGCCGGTGACGAACCGGGTGTCGAGCACGAGGTCCGCGGGCACCAGGTTCTGGGCGCTGGCCCAGATCGCCGGTGCGAGCGCGAGGAGGGACAGGCCGAGGCGTCGTCGCATGGTCGTCCCTCTACCACGTTCGGATCTGGCCTGGTCAATCGCCGCGGGCCTTGATACCTCGCGTCGATGAGCGCCATTGCTTCGTTGATCCTCGCCAGCGCGCTGATCGGCCAGGAGCGCCGCACGCCGGTCGTGCTGGTGGTGGAAAAGGCCGGGCCGGCGGTGGTCAGCATCGGCGCCGAGATCGTCGATCAGAACCCGTTCCAGCGCGGCGCGCCGAACGACGACTCGTGGCGTAACTTCTTCGGCGATCGACGCGAGCGCGAGCGCGCGCAGGGGCAGAAATCGCTGGGATCCGGGGTGATCATCGGATCCGACGGCGTGATCCTCACGAACGAGCACGTCGTCGCGCGCGCCACCTCGATCACCGTGACGCTGCGCGATCGCCGCACCTTCGAGGCCGACGTGGTGGGCGCGGATCCCGCCTTCGACATCGCGGTCCTCAAGATCAAGAACGTAAAGGACCTCCCCACTGTCGCGCTCGGGACGTCGGCGGATCTGATGCCCGGCGAGACCGTGGTGGCGATCGGCAATCCGTTCGGCCTC
>Ga0105047_10004271_pt1 | contig 24927 bp, 17 predicted proteins | sample MAT04_FD_78384 | JGI IMG/M metagenome (GOLD analysis project Ga0105047, IMG submission 78384) | Freshwater microbial communities from Lake Fryxell liftoff mats and glacier meltwater in Antarctica - MAT-04 (megahit assembly) | ecosystem: Environmental > Aquatic > Freshwater > Ice > Liftoff...
CCGGCGGTGATCGGATCGCTGTCCGAAAACATGACGAGCGCCGGCTTGTTCCAGTTGCGCAGCGCCTCGCGCGTGCGCTTCATCACCGGCACGGCCTCGTCGGTTGGCGCCATGGGGACTAGTAGCGGAAAGACGATGGCGCCGATCTTGTAGGTTTTGTCCGGAAAGGGCGCTTCGTAGGCCGCCAGGACTTCCGCCGCCGGACGCGTGACGCACGCGCCGCGGATCACGCCCGCGACCGGCAGGTCATCGCTGCTATTGCAAAAGTTGCGCCACGCCATGAAGGCTGCCTCGCTCTGCACCGCCGCCGGCGTCTGCGGTGGATCGCCCGTCGGTAGGCCGGTGTTCATGATCACCAGGCGGGCGAAGCGGTCGGACATATCGGCGGCCAACGCCAATCCCAGCAGTCCGCCCCAATCCTGGCAGACGAGCGTGATGCGCCGCAGATCGAGTGCTTCGATAAAGCGAGCGAGCGCGTCGTAGTGCATCGCGTAGGTGTAATCCTCGCGCGCGGTTGGTTTGTCAGACCGGCCAAAGCCAATCAAATCGGGCGCTACGACGCGCTGCGTCTTGGCCAGCGGCGGCAGCATCTTGCGATAGAGGTAGCACCAAGAGGGTTCGCCATGCAGGCACAGCACCGGATCGCCCTGGCCTTCGTCCAGATAGTGCATCCGCAATCCGTTCACGTCGACATAGTGGGGCGCGAAGGGAAAATCCGGCAGGTTCTGAAAACGCTCGTCGGGCGTGCGAAGTGCGTGCATGGCAAGATTTCTCCCTGGCTGAAATGCTGGGCGTGCAAAAAGTCTAGCGAAGTTCGCAGCCGGGTCAGACACGACCGTTTGCGCTGCGCTGCTATTAGAGTATCCCAGCCAGAGGACCGCCACGGGCTGCCAGTTGATCCACGCGCCGCGTGACCTGCGGATCCTCGACCAGCGGCGGCGCGTGGTGGGGCTTAATCCGCGCGTCGATCACCAGGGCCCCACGACAGCCCCAGTGCTTTTGGTCCACGCTTGCGTCCATGCCGTCGATGTCGGCCGCCGGGTTACTGCGAGTGAACGTGACCCAGACAAAGTTGTTGAGACTGGCGGATGCGAAAGAACTGTCATCGACAATAACGATCAGCGGAAACGCGCAGATCGCGTCGCTGACCTGGTAGTGCGCGCAAAACCGCGAGATCGCTTCGTCCCGCTCGCCCGTCGGGCGATACCCGGGACCCTGGACGAGCAGCACGCCGGGCATGGCCAGACGCGGCTCGCTGAACCCGTCAGGCAGGCGCATATCTGCCGGGATCTCGCGCGGTAGTTCGCGCAGCCGAGGGCCGGCGGCTGCGATGACCACCTTGGATCCTTCGTTCAGTCCGGCGCCGGAATAGTCGAGCGTGTCGATCGTGGTGCGGGTCTGAAAGTGGAGGTCGCGGCGCCAATCGACCCGGGCCAGCACATGCTGCAAGAACGCGGCCAGGTCATCGATCTTAGGGGTCGGCGCGTCTTCTTCCGCGGCGATGATCAGGTATTTGGCCAGCGACATCTGCCCTTGGCCCAGAATGGCGTTGGCTTGCGTGAGCAACTCGCGCGGTTGCCGCTGAGTGGCGTACGGGACGTAACGCTCGCTACCGATAGCCAGCAGCAACGGATGGACTCCGGCGGCGTCGACAGCATGCACCGCGCGAACGCCGGCGATCAACGTTGGCACGACAGGCCCAGTCAGCTCATGAATGAACTGGCCGAACGAAGTGTCTTCTTGCGGCGGCCGGCCGACAGTTGTAAACGGCCAGATGGCGCCTGGTCGGTGATAGACCTTCTCCACGCGCAAGACCGGAAAATCGTGCGCCAGAGAGTAGTAGCCTAGATGGTCGCCAAAGGGCCCTTCAGGCAATTGACGATTGGGATCGATGGTTCCGGTGATGCAGAAATCTGCTTCGGCCGGAATCGGCAGGCCGTTGGCTGGTTGCACGAGCGCCACGCGACGACCGCCCAGCGCGCCGGCGAACGCGATCTCCGGCAGGCCTTCTGGCAGCGGCATCACCGCGGCCACGGTCAGCGATGGCGGACCACCGACGATGATATTCACGCGCAGTGGCTGACCCAACCGGATGGCGGCGGCGTGATGGACGCCAATGCCGCGGTGGATCTGGTAGTGCAGGCCGATCTCGGCGTTGGGCTGGTATTGATTTCCGCCCAACTGCACGCGGTACATGCCGAGATTGGATTTGCGCCAACCTGGCGCGTCGGGATCTTCGGTATAGACGATGGGGAGCGTGACAAACGGACCGCCATCGCGCGGCCAGGAGACGACCTGCGGCAACTGGCCGATGGTGGTTTCGTTCCGCAGCACGGCGCCTCGACGGACGCGTTTGGGGAGCATGTGAAGTCCCGCCCGCGCGGCCGAGAGATACTTCCATGGGCGGCGCGTGGCTCGGCTGGGATCGACCTTCAGATCGATCAAGCCGGAGACGCCGGCTAGCGAATCGCGAAAGATATAGCGCAACCGCGCCAGCGAACCAAACAGGTTGCTGACCATGGGGAAGGGGGTGCCGCGAACGCGCGCGTAGTAGATTGCCGGGCCATCGGCGGCGTAGACGCGTCGCTGGATTTCGGCCGCCTCCAGGTACGGATCGATCTCTTCTTCGATCCGGATCAACTGACCGGTGGCGGCCAGATCCGCGACGCAATCCGCTAACGTGCGATAGCCCATGCGTTTCGCGCTCTGTCCTGTCCGAAGGATCGAATGTGCAACGTGCCGCGCTCCCATGAGACGGCTAACGTCATTCTACTCTTTCGACGGGAGAGTGGATCAGGGGGCCAGGTCGAAGTCGCGGAGCGTGCGGCCCAGATAGATGTGATCGAACAGGGCAAACTCGCCGTCGACGGCGCTCAGCGCCAGTCCATTGAGCGTGAATTCACCGTTATCGGCGAACAGATCGCGGGTTACGACAACCCATTCTTCCGGGAGCTTGTCCGAAACGCGAACGGCGCCATCGAAGGTCTCGCCGGCGGCGGGGCCGGTGTCATAACGAAACTTGGCGGGCGTGCGATTCGGACCCCATAGTCCGTCGTGGTTCATCTGCAGGCAGATGCGTTGTCCGCCGTGCTTCTTCCAGGCGTACTGGATGTAGCGGTACTCTCCCTGCTTGGGCTTGCGGCGAATTTTGACGCCCAGGCCGGGGAGCGTGGCGTTGTAGCGTTGATCGGGCGTGACCTTAACGCTGGCCGCGCCGGAAAGTTTGTCGTCCATGACCAGCGTGGCGGTCCCCATGCCTTCGGTCAGATTGGCGACAAACTCGGGCTGATCTTCGAAGATTGCCAGCGGTGGCTCGGCCGGTTGGGCCGGCGTGCAATCTTTGAAATCTTCTTCGCTGCGCGCCAGATAAATGTGATCGAACAGCGCCGCTTCGCCATCGGCTGGCGTCAGGGCGAGGCCATCTAGTTGAAACTCGCCAAAGTCAGCAAACAGATCGCGCGTCACCACGGTCCAACCGTACGGCAGTTTCTCGGAGACCTTGAGCGTTTCGGCCCCCAGCGGATTGGCGGCGGGTCCGGCCTCGTAGCGATAGGCAGGCTTCCCTTGTCCGCGCGCCGGACCCCACGCGCCATTGGCGCTGAGTTGCAACAGCACGCTACCACCACCGAGTTTTTTCCAAGCGTAACGCAGGTAGCGATATTCACCCTCGCCCGGCTTCTCGACGATCTTCACACCGAGGCCGGGCATCTTGGCGCGGAACTTTTGATCGGGCGTGACACGCAGCGCCGTCGATCCGGAGTAGACGTCGAGCGCTTCCAACGTGAGCGCGCCGTTTCCTTCGTTCAATAGATTGGTGATGTGCGGTTCGTCTTCGAACAGTTTGTAGAGGGCCGGCGGCGGTCCACCGGCGATAACCTTGACTGCGACGGGGACCTCGTTCGAGCGAACGGAGAGTCCTGCCGATGGCTGCGCGGTGGCGACGAGCGACACGCCCGCCAGGTCACCGAGCGCCGAGTTAAACGCGAACTGCACGGGGAGCGAGAACTCGCTCTTATCCGCCGGCACTTCCACCGCGGGGGCTACAAAATCAGTCGGCAGTCCTGCCAGTGTGACAGTGACGGGATGAGCAAAGGCGCCGACGCGTTCGATCGTCCCTTTCAACTGGCCTGTCTCGCCGCTGCCGGACTTGGCTTCGACCTTGGGCTCGCCGGTGATCGCTACTTTCAGCGGTTGCACGGTCGCAAGGCGGATGGCCGGGGTCACGGCGCTGGCAATGACACTCTTGCCATCGGCCGAGAGGAGCTCGCCCTTGATGGCGACGTCGTACGGAATGGCTGGCAGATCCGCCGGGACGATGATCTTGGCCTCGCCTGTTGCGGCGTCGGCCGCTAGTTGCGGCGAGCCTTCCAGGCGGAGCGTGCGTTCGATGTCTTCGACGGTTTTCTTTTGAGCGTCTTTGCCAACTTCCTTGGTCGGCGGAATCTGGCTGGTGATTAAAGTCAGCCGCACCACTCCGGCGGCCGGCGCCACGCGGGTGATCTTGAGCTGCGCCGGTAGCGCGCCCCCCAGCGGCAGCGCCGTGGCGGGCGAGACGCCTTCCCACTGGATGGCCAGCGAAGAGGCCGGCGTGATGGCCATGGCAATTTCGTTCCGCAGCCCTGGCTGGTTGCGCGTGGCGTCTGTGGGGGCGGCCAGCGCGGGACGAATCCGCGGCGCGGCGCCGTCTGCATTGACGCCGGTGATATTGCAAATGCCGGGGCCGAGTGGCGCCTCGTTGCCCAGCACCGTTAGGAGCGTGTCTGTGGCGCCGGCCGGAATTTCATCGTTGACCAGTGTCACGCCGGCCGGCAATCCGGCGACGGAGAGCTTGATGGGTCCGTTGTAGCCGGTGCGCGCTGCGCGAACGCGGATCAACTCCGCGCCACCGCGCGGTGTCTGGTGCCGATCTTCCAACAGCGTCAAACGGAAGTCGGGCGTCTCGACCGGCGCGATCTCAATCCGATAGAGATAATCTGGACCGCCGCGATCGAGCAAGTCCTTCAGGGCGACCACAATCTTGTTCACGCCGTCCGGAATCTTGAAGTCGAGACCGGGGTCTGTGGTCGTGGGGCGATCGTCGCTCCCGGCCAGTTGTTCGCCGGTTTCCTTGCGGATGGAAAGAACGCCATCCAGCGGCGCCCCAGCGCGCGCGGCTTGCACGTCAAACCGTAGATTCTGACCGGGCACAACGTCCAGGATGTAGCGATCTTCTTCGCGCGGCGCGGAGAGGCGGCCATTGATCACGCCTGGCATGGGCGCTGGTTGCGGCGCGGTGGCGCCTGCGGCGACGGCTTGCTCAATAACTTCCGGCAAGTCACCGACGATGATCTGCGGGCGTCCGCCGGTGAACACGCCTGTTGGGGGCCAGGTGGCGGAAGTGGCGAGGGCCGCGCCCGTCAGGTCGGTCTCTGTTTTGGTTCCGGCTGGCAGATTGGCGCCGACCAGTTCGAACGAGTTCTTGGCTCCGCGCTGCGCGCCGAGCGGGTATACCATGTCGGCAAATTGCAGGTCGCCGATCTTCAGGCGGAAAAAACCAGGCTGCTCGCCACGATAGAGCGCGTCGTGCAGTTCCACGGTGTAGCGGCCGTCGACCGGAAGCTTGGCCACGATCCGCGCGTCGCCGGCGATCGATGGAACCAATTGCGACCAGGCGACCTGCACGTTGCGCGGATCGGAAAGATGAAGGACTGGGTTCAGCTTGCTGCCGAGGCGACGCGCTTCGACGTCGATCACAATCGGCTGACCGGCCTTGCCTTCGAACGTCGTCCGCAGGATCTGCTCGCCGGCTAGTTCGCCATTGAGCGCGACGGGCATTTCGCCCACCTCGGGGCCAAAGGCTTTTTGTGGGAGCGAATCGATGCCGATCGCCACGCCGCCGGAGACGCCATGCTGGTTGGCGACGCGGAGTTGATAGATGCCGGAGGGAATCGCGGCGTCGAGCGTGATTTCGATTTCGATCTTGGTCGGCGTGGCAGGCTGCTTGAGCTCTTGCTTGGCGATGGGCGCCGCCAGCATGATCTGCGGCTCCGCGTCGAGCTCAGTCCCTTCGATCACCAGCGTTGTCGCGCCGCCGGCGCGCAGGCCGTGCAGCGACAGCCGAGTGATCGATGGGGCCGCGCTTGCCGTCGTTGCCAGGGTCAGCAGCAACAAGCAGGGAAGGACCTTGCAAAATGCGCGGACCGTGTTGCGAGATGCAATCGAAGTCGAACGCGCAAACAACAGCGAGAAACAGCGATGGGGCGTCATGGTGGGCCTGCGGTGGGGACGCTCCGCCACACGAGCGACACGCCAGACAACATCGCTTGCGCGACGGTTTGGCGGCCGCCTACGAGAAATCTCGTCTGGCTGCGGGGCGCGGATTAACGGAACGGGTCATCGTCCGGCGCTGGCGCCGCGGCAGGGGCCGCGGGCTTGGCGGGCGCGTCGAACGGGTCAGTTGCATCAGTCGCGGGTTCGGCCGGCGCCGTGGCGCCAGGGATTGCTTTGTTGGGAGCGACGGGTGGGACGCCGGGCGGTAGCTGCTTACCAGCAATCGCTTTGCCAGCAGCGGTCTTGCCATTTACGGCCGCGCCGGGCGCTGGTTGTTTGCCAATAACACGTCCAACGACGGGCGTGGCGGCTGGCTTGGCGGGAGACAGGGCCGCCGATTTGGGCGCCGCGCCGGCTGCGGGAGTTACCAGCTCAGGGCCAGGGGCGAATGGGTCTGCCTCGTCGGTCGGAGTAGGAAGCTCGTCGGCGGGTTTCTCAGTTGCAGCAGCGTCGGCTGCGGGAGGCGCGCCGGCGGGGGTTGCTGGGACATCGCCAAATGGATCCTCGGAGTCGGGCGCTGCGGGCGCGTCTTCTTTCGGCAGATCCGTGTCGCTGGCGGGCGCCTCGTCGGCCGGCATTGCATCGGCTGGAGCGTCTGCGGCCGGCGCGTCGCCAAATGGATCTGCGTCCGCAGGCGCGGCGGCGTCGGATGGTTCTGCAGCGGGCTCATCGGCCGGAGTCTCGGCTGGCATTTCTGGTTCGGCGGCGGGCGCAGCGTCGCCAAACGGATCTGCGTCCGCTGGGGCCGCGGCCGGGGCGTCTGCCGCAGGCGCTTCATCAGCCGCCGGCATTGCGGGTTCTGTTGCCGCCGGTTGGATCGGCGCGGCCGGAGTGGCTGGTTCACCAAATGGATCGGCGTCATCGGCCGGCGCTGCGGGAGTCGCCGCAGGTGCGTCCGCAGCGGGCGCGGGCGCCGACGGTTCGTCGGCAGGCGCGTCGGCAGCGGCCGGTTCTGTTGCAGGTTCATCCGCGGCAGGCATCGCCTCGTCCGGCGCAGCATCCGCCGGCGCGTCCGCGGGCTCAGCCGCTGGTTCAGCGGCAGGCGTTGCCGCGGGAGGCGTATCGCCAAACGGATCGGCGTCGTCCGCGGGTGGAGCCGTCGGCGCTGCGGGCTCTTCGGCCGGGGCCGCTGGTTCTTCCGCCGGAGCGTCCGGCATTTCGGCCGCAGGCTCATCCGCGGCGGGGGGCGCAACGTCGTTGAATGGATCGTCGGCGGCCGGCGCCTCTGGCGTGGCCGGTTCTTCGGCCATCGGCTCCTCGGCCATGGGCTCTTCCGCCATCGGTTCTTCTGCCGCTGGCGCTTCTGCCGCTGGCTCTTCGGGCAGCGCGGGCTGGGCTGGCTTGCGCGGCGGTGCGCGGGTGACGCCTGGATCGTCCTTCAGGAGGACTTCTTTATCCGCGCGGGGAATTCGCTCGTAGCGCTCATAGCGGAGTCGCTCGATCTCGCGCTGGGCGATCAAACGGGCTTGCGAGCGCTGACGCTCCAGCACCACTCGATCTCGACCCTGCACGCGCTCGAGCGCCCGGCTGACGTCGTGAAAGCGCGAGTTGTCCGCCGTCTCAAGCTTGGCGCCGCGCGAGAAGTCCAACATGGCGTCCGGCTCGCGGCCCAGGCGCAATTGCGACAGACCGCGGAAGTAGTAGACGCGGGGGTCCGTGCTGCCAGAGTCCGCGGCGGACGTCAGAATGTCAAAGGCTGCCCGGTAGCTGCCGCCATAGTAGGCGTGGACGCCGTCGCCGTACAACTCATCCAGGGGACCATTCTGCGCCGACGCCGTCGCCACAGCGACAAACATGCCGGCGCACGCCAGCACGGCCGTCGCCAATCGCAGGCGAGGACGCGATGAGTTTGGCGAGGAAGTGCGCCAGGTTGGGATACTTCCCCAGGCTGCAAACCGAGACATCATCTCTAGCTCCGTAAGGAATCCGGGACATTTCATTTTTACTCGAGAGAGCGCCGGCGATTGCCTCTTGTCGCCAACCACACGCTCGGAAGTCGCACTCAAGCTAAACACGCACGCGCCCGCCCGTCCTATTTGCCCGTCCTATTTGCCCGTCCTATTTGGACGCCGGCAACTTCTTGACCATCAGATTCTTATAGTGCACCACGCTGCCCGGATCGTGTTGTTGCAGGGCGATGAATCCCTGCTTGTGCGTGTGGTCTTTGTCGATGTAATCCACGACGACTTGATCGTTGATTTTGATGATGATGTGATTGCCATCCGCAATGATGTGCTCAGTCCACCAGGTGTCGTCTGGGATTAATTGCTTCTTGACGTCGACAAAGTTGTACAGGCTGCCGGTCCGCTTGGGGTCGCCGGAGCTGTTGTTGACTTGCGCTTCGTATCCGGTTGGCCAGCCCACGCCATACTTGGCGCGAAAGTACATGCCGGAGTTGCCGTTCTTGTTCAGCTTGACGTCCGCCTTGAACTCCAAGTTTTCATACTCTCGGTCATTGAAGAACAAATGGCTGCGTGGACCGCGGCCCACGATCATGCCGTCTTCGACCTTCCAATCGTCCGCGTTCTCGTTGGCTTTCCAACCCGTCAGGTCTTGGCCGTTGAAGATCGATACAAAGCCGTCTTTGTCGGCTTGCTGATCTGGTTCCTCGGCCGACGCGACCGCGCAGTATCCACCGAACAGCGCGACTGCCAACATTGCAGCGCCGAGCAGCGTCGCTGGGACACGGCTGCTAGCCAATCGAGCTACTCCGCGGCCTTGCGAAGTCGTTATTCTGCGCACGTGGATGATCCCCTAGGTTGGTAAGACTAAACCTTCAGTGTGACTTTGACGACTGGGATTGTAAACCGAAAACCGGGCCGTGTCGCACAGAAAACCAGCGGGCGACTTCGGCGTCCTTTCTCCTTGGCCCAGTGGAAGTTGGGTCTGGCTGCGCGGGGCTAAACCGAAGCCAGATTGGCAGCGCCACGGGGGCTCCGAACCGGTCGAATCCGCGTAAACGGAACCATGGGTACATCCGCAGGGCCGCGGATTGCCATTGCGCCGCCAGTATGCCCACCGCCGGTTGCTGATTACTTAGCGCAGAACCTATTGGCAGCGCTTCTAATGGCAGGCGCTGCACGCTCTGGCGACGGTGGCCCTGGCTTCCTGGCCCAGCAGGCCGGTGGTGCTCGAGGCGTGGCAATCCGTGCAGCAGCTCAAATGGGTGTTTTCGACCGCGGCCAGTTGGATCCCGGTCGGCGAGTCTTCTTCCGCCGTCGGCAGCGTGGTACGTCCATAGCGGACGCAGGCCGGCGGTAGTTTGAGCGCCATCAGCCAGCGGCGATTAGCGTCGCGCGTTTCGCTAGAGCTATTGGCCGCGAAATGGGGCGGGTCTTCGGCCGACGCCGCGGATCGTTCGATCAGCCCGCGAGATCCGGCCGCCGCCGCCACGCCTAGCAAAACGGCGGCCGCGAATTTCAGCAAGCTGCTGCGCGCAGGGAGAATCTGAACAACGCGTGGCGCCGGCGCGAAGGCCCGCTCAGCCTGTGCGACGGCGTCGTGCCCTAGCCCCCAATGGTCGATGGCGCCTTCGCGGAAGATTTGCGCGCCGGCCTGGCCGCGATAGCCGGGGAGCGAGCGACTTTCGTCCGGGCCGACTGCTTCCTGAAACAACTCGACCGCCGGGCGAAGCGCCACGGCCAGCCGATGGCATTCCGGGCAGTGATGCAAATGCGCTTCGACCGCCTGGTCTTCCCATCCGCCGGATGGAAATGGTCCGCGCGTCAGCACGTCGAATACGTCATCGCACGTCATCGTCGTCATTCCTCAAACGGTAGAAATAGGTGCGCGGAGGATTGCCCTTCGCGCGCGCCGGTTTGCAAGCCACCGGCCGGGTCGGAAATCATCTGGCTCAATCGCAGCAGTCCACAACGGACGCGGTTTTTGGCCGTGCAGAGGCTGCACTCCATGCAGGCGGCGATCTCCTGAAACTGCAAGCCGCCGAAGAATCTCAATCGCAGGGCGTCCGCCTGCGCATCGCTCAGTTGGGCTAGCAGGGCGTCGAGTTGCTCGCGGCGCTCTTGCGCCAGCAGTAATGACAGGGCGGCCGGCTGGGGATCTGTCGTCGCGTTGGTCAATTGGGCGTGCGCTTCCGCGGACGCGCCGGCGCCGTCATTCGCGCGGCCATCTAGCGATTGATATCGCGGGGCCCGCGCTTGCTTGCCGGCGTGTCTGCGGCATTGATTCAACAGTATGGTCCAAAGCCAGGTGCGAAACGCGTATTGTTCGTTGTAAGTATGTTTCGATCGGAAGGCGGCGAAGAAGGTCTCTTGCACCACGTCCTCGGCGGCCTCGGCGTCACCCAGGCGGCTGACGGCCACGCGGCGCAGCGCCGCTTGATAGCGCTCGACCAGACAACCAAACGCAGCCCGATCCCCACGCGTTGCGCGACGCATCAGTACGACGTCGGTATCTGGGATTGGTTGGTTCATGCGAACACCTAGGCTGGCGGCGCGAAGTCCTGTCTCCTGGTTGGGGACAAACTCCGCAAGCGGACGGGAACCGTATTCTGCCAACGCCAGGGGGCCCCTGGCAACAAGAAAGTTGCGGAGGAAACGGCCAGACAGTGGGAGGCAGATTCCGAGCAGACGAAAGACACAGGTATTCAGCACTTTTGTCGCGGATAATTGTCGAAACAGGGCAAAGGGACAATCCGAAGCTCCAACAGGGGGCGGCCGAAGGAAGCCTAGGACTGAGCGCAGCGCCGCCCTGTTTAACAGTCACGCGGATATGTCGTCGTAGTTTTATGCCAGCGCGCAGCGCGAGACTGCGATCCATTTTGGATCGACGCAGCTTGAACTTCAGGAACGCGAACGAACAATCTCAGCTGGCGCCAAAGATCGAATCGACTGCCTTCGGGTTGAGCCGAGCCAGCAGTTGGCTTGCCAGCGGACAGTCGGTCGGATCACCGTCGAGCATTGCCGACATCTTCTCGGCCATCGACTTCAGAGCCGTCGCCAGGTTCGTCGTTGAGATCGACGGGCGGACGGTGGTTGACCGCTTCCAGCCGAGGTTCACTTCCAGGCTTTGTCCGCCGCGCGTGATCGATACCGTCCGTAATGGCGTGGTCACCCGCCCGACGCCGTCGGCAATGATCAGTTGCACCCGGTACTGGCCGGTGCGGATTCCGTCCAGCACGTCAAAGCTGTACTGACCGCGGGCGTTGGTCAGTGTGGTCGCAACGATTTCGCCGCCGTTGGCGTTGACCAGTTGCACGGTCTGGCCGGACATGCCGCGCTCGTTGCGGTCCTCGTGGCCGTTGCCGTTACTGTCGTTGAAAACTGTGCCGGAGATTGTTGCGCGGAAAAAGAACAGATTGTCCTGCACGTTGGTCAGGTCCGTGTTGCGCCGGACGATGTCTGCCAGCGTGGTGTTTTCCAACTGGGCGAGCATGCGGCCGGAGAAGGTTCGCTCGAACCAAAAACGGTCGCCATCGCGCAGCCGCTCGAACTGGTCGGAGATTACCGCTTGGAGCGTTGGCCCGACGCTGGCGCCGCGGACGTGATCTTCGGCCAGCGATCCAACCCACAGGTCGATGTTATCGACTGTGCCGTAGAGCGCCTGGAGCTTCTGCTGCGTCTCTGGATCGCTGGTGATCTGGTCGAACGAGGTGACCCGCGGCAAACCGTAGCTTGCGCGCACTGTGTTGTAATCGGCCAGGCCATGCTCGCGACCGCGCTGAATGTTCAGGCTCGCCAGATCCATGCCACCGGCGCCGGGCAGGCCAAACAAAAAGTTGCGGACGCCGTCGACAAGACGCGTATCGAGCTCCGACGAGGGATCCGACGCCAGATACTTGATGATTGAATCAATGCTGTGGTCGTCCAGCATATGCGGATTGAAGAAGGCCTGGCTGAGCGGGATTTCATCTGCAATCGCCACGCCGCGATCGTCCAAGAATTCGATGTCGTCCCCCAGCAAGCTGTGCCCAAAGCGGAAGGCGGCGCCTGAGAACTCGTTGGCGATGCCGGGGTTGACCGTTTTGTCGTAGCCAGAGTAATCGTCTACGGCGTTACGTCCTAGCACCGCGGGGAGCCACTGGTTGAATGTGATCGATTGAATCTCGGCGATCACAATCGCGCGGGCTTGCTGGTAGATCTGCTGATCGCTCAAACGCGGATTGTCGGCGCCGATCTTGTCTGCCCAGTAGTTGTGTTCGCGGACAAAGAGCGTGTGGATCGAAGTCAGCTCGACGTTTTCGTTGGCACGGACGTCGCCGGCGGCAAACATGTGATCGTTGGGATAGATGCGCGCGTCGTTTGCCATGGGCAGCGCGCCGTCCGGAAAGGTTGCCAGGTCGTTCTTGGGCAGCAGGTCTCCGGCGCTGGTCTTCAGTCGGCCGCCGCTCAACGTGCGCAAGGCGGTGGCCGTGGACTGGTCGGAGCCGTAGACCATCGACCCATCCAGAAACGCCGTGATGACGTTGACTTGTTCGCGCGGCGAGGTCACGCCGGTGGTTGGATCGTAGATCGAGCGGCTGAGCGGAATGACCTCGATTCCGGTCCCCATTGGGTCGAACGACGGATCGCCTGTGGGGACGGAGACGAAAAACGATTCCTTGGCGCCGATGGGGGTCAGATCGATATCGTGATCGATGAACTGCCCCCAAGCGTAGATCATGGCCGAGAGTTGGCGATCGCTGGGGATGTCGATCCCGGTCTGATCCGAGAGCGCGTTGCTGAGGACGCGCGCGCTGGGGCGGTCCTCGCCTGCGGGGATGGAGAGTCCATCGGCGTAATCGGCCGGCGCCGTGCGCAATAGCGTTGCGCCGGCGCTCCCCCAAGAGGGGTTCGCAACGTTGTTGCCTGTGCCGTCCAAGGCGTAGCGCGCCGCGATGGTGGCGAAGGAGGAAGTGGGCGAAGCGGTTAGTAGAACGCGGCTCTCAAGTTGTTCGACAGTGAGTTGTTTTTGCTTCTGCATCGTTAATCCCTAACGAATCGAAGCCCCTGAAATCGTGGAAGCGAATCAAGAGTGGTCAGCATCTAGCAGTGAAATTCAGCGCAACGATTGCTGTAGGACGTGTGTTTGGTTCCATTCTTGTTAAGCGAACAGGGTCTGGGCCAGGTCCGCGCTGCGCTCAATGTGCTGCGCTGGACCAACTCCGCGCGTGGAGAGATTGTCAGCGAAAGTGGGGCGTCGCTGGGAGCCGATCGTCGGAAGGGAACCGCTGGCGATCGGAATCAGATTGTTGAAATCAAGCGCTGGAAGGAGCGCGAAAGGACGAGCTATCAAACGCAACTTTCTGCCACTTGCTCGACGAGACTGGCCAGTACTACGCGAGCGACGCCCGGCGAGGCGCCCTGGAGGCCACGGCAGTCTAGTGGCTGGCTACGGCGCGGACAACAAAAAAGCTAGCAATTGAATGGATTGCCGCGACTGGAGCGTCCTTCGTCGAGGCGGAGCGCCGGCCGGAGGCTTGCTAGCTTTTGAGACCGAATCGTCCGTGGTTACCGCAAGCGGCGGTAGACCAGTGGGTCGCCGCGGAACAGCTTTTCGCCTGCCTCGGTCGGTAGGAACTCGGCCAGTCGCTTGCTGTCCGAGGTCAACTGTACGTTCTTGATCTGCTGGCCCTCGCGGGTGACTGTCCCGGCAAGATCGCCGCGGTCGATTGCCTTGGCCGCTTCCTGCATATTCAGAAAATAGATCGCCAGCCGGACGTCGTTGACTTGGAACCGCATGAGTAGATAGGAACGATCGCCGGCTGGCTCCGTCGGATAGCTCAGTTCCAGCGGCGACACGATATTGGCGTAGCGATTGTTGACGAGCTTGGTGATAAAGAACCGCCCGCCGATCGAGCCGTGCAGCACGGGGCGACCCTCTTGTTTGGCGTGGCTCGCCAACTGAAATCGCATCAACCCTGGCTCTGGCTTCTCGGCCCCTGCGGCAAGGGCCTTATCGGCCTCGGCCCCAATGTGCAGATAGGAGACGTCGTCCTCGTCTTCGCGAATCCAAACGCCACACAGGTTTGGCTCGAACTCCGCTTCGCTCAGATCTGAGACCGGATGCTTCGACTCCGGCAAGCAGGAAGTGAACGTCAGTAGCGTCAACAGACAGATCGAAATTCCGATGCGCTTATGCATGGCGACCGCCTTGCCTGAGAGGTATTTGATCTTCGAGCGGCGAGATTGCGGCCGCCGCTGAGAAATGGGCTGCACTTCTATTGTAGCACCGGCGGAGCCGACCTGTTGGGCGTCGGATTTATTTCCGCAAGCGGCGATAGGTCAGCGGTTCTTCGAGAAACGATTTCTTACCGGCCTCGGTCTGCAGGAAGGCAGTCCATTCTTCGCTGTTGGCGGTGGCGGTCACTTTGGGGAGCGCAAAGGCTTTTCCAGGCGCAGGCCGCTCCACGGTTCCCGGCAGGAGCTTCTTCTCAATTGCTTTGGCGATAGGGTCCGGATCCATCAGCCAAATCTTGAGCGTATCCTCTTCAACTTGATAGCGAGCGAACATGAACGCCGGCGCGTGCAACTGTTCCTCCTTGCGATCGATATCGAGTGGAAAATAAAAATTGGCGTAACGTTCGGCGCCAATTTGGGTGACAAAGAATCGGCCACTGCCGGCGCTCTCCAGCGATGGCGGTTTACCTTTTGCTTCTTGGTGATTGACGTTCGCAAATCGCATCATGCCTGGTGGCGAGCCTTTACCCTCTTCCGTAATTCCGTCCGCGCCGATGTGCGTGTAGGTGATGCTACTGGCGTCTTTACTGACCCAAACGCCGTAGAGGCTGGCGTCTTGTTTTGCGGCGGCTGGGTCCGAGAGGGGATGCTTACTCTCGACACACGACGTGAGTGTTGTCACACAGAGTGCGCCGGCGAGCAGAGTGAGTAGATTGCGCATTGCAATAACCTCCGCGAGAGAATGTTGCCCTGGAATCGAACCGCCAGTATCCAGTATATCGATCCCCAACGCGAGTTACCCCGACGTATGTCATCGCAGCCGGCGATAATCCATTGCCGGCTCCGCGCCAAAGAGTTTGTCCCCAGCCTGCGTTTTGAAGAAGGCGGCAAGCTCTTCGCTCGTGGCGGTCAGACGAACTTGCGGAATGTGGAAGAACTGGAGCGGGGCAGGTTTGCTGACTGTGCCGGCCAGCGCGCCGCTCTCGACAACCTTCGCCAGTTCCCGTGTGCCCAACATCCAGATCTTAAGCGTGTCGCGATCGACCTTGTACTTCATCAACCAGAAACCCGGCACGTCGCCTGGCTCAGGCGGCGGCTGGTCCATGGGATACAGGCTGGCGTAGTGGTTGTCGCCTAGTTTGCAGACAAAGAAATTGCCGCTACCGGCGCCACCTATCGTCACGCCTTCGTCGGATGCTAATTGTTCGACCAAGACGTAGCGCATCATGCCTGGTGTCGGTTTCTTGGCGCCCTTGGCAGCGATGCCTTCGCCAGCGATATGCAGGTAGTTCGTTTCACTTTCTTCGACCTGAACCCACACGCCAACCAGTTTGGCATCCTGCTCTGCCGTGTTGACGTCCGATATCGGTTGATCGGACCCCACGCACGAGGTCAACGTCGCCAGGCAAAACACGCACACCAGCGAGCAAGCAATACGGCGCATGGCAATGCCTCTGCAAATAGCGAATCGAATGAAACAACCGCTAGCGGCGCATCTCTATTCCCATAGAGCCGCGCCGGCCCGGTTTTATTCCGCTGGGGGCTTTTCGGCCGGTTGCGAGACGAACCGGTAGCCGGTTCCGCGGACGGAAAGGAAGTGGAGCGGCTGGGCGGAATCTTCTTCGAAGTAACGCCTGAGCTTCAAGATGAACTGGTCGATGGTGCGGGTTGTTACTGCGCCAGACAGCCCCCAGACGTGGTCCAGCAATTCCGAACGGCTGATGACGGAGCCTTCGTTCTCGATGAAGTAGCGGAGTAGCTTCATCTCCATCGAAGTCAGTTTCAAACTGCGATCGTGGACTGTGACCTGGAAGGTGTCGAAGTTGATCTTTGCGCTGCCAAACTGAAACTCGTCTCCCAGTTTGCGACGCGCAGGCTGGCCTGCGGCGCGCGCGCGGCGCGAAAGCAGGTTGCGGACCATCGCCAGCAACTCGTCCAAATCGAACGGCTTGTGCAGGTATTGATCCGCGCCGACGTTCATCCCGCGAATGCGATCTTCTGTCAGCGTGCGAGCGCTGAGCATCAGAATCGGGACGTCGTTGCCGTCTTCGCGCAAAGATTCGCACACGGCGTAGCCGCTCATGCCGGGGAGCATCAGGTCCAGGATCACCAACTGCACGTCGGCCGGATTCTCTTTGATGATCGCCAGGGCCGATGGACCGTCGGCCGCGATCGTAACGCGATAGCCTTCGGCCTCGAAGTTGTACTTGATGCCGATCGCCAGATGGCGTTCGTCTTCGACGATCAAAATGTGTTGGGCGTCTGCCGTCGCCATGGTTCGATCCTTAGCCATCACGCGGCGGACTGCTGGGTGGTGGGGACGTGGCCCGGAAGCTCGACCTCGAAGACGCTGCCGCTTTGACTGCCACGCCCTCGGACGGTGACCGTGCCGCGCAAACGCTTGACCAGCGTCCGAACGATAAACAGGCCCAAGCCTGTGCCGGTCTTCGATCGCTCCAACTCGCTGCCGATGCGGAAGAACCGTCCAAAAACTTTGCGGCGCAGGTTGAGCGGAATGCCGGGCCCGTTGTCGATGACGCGCGTCACCACCACGCCGCCGCCGGCCACCCAACATTGCAGCAGCACCTCGGGCTTGTCGCCAGAATACTTAAGCGCGTTGTCGATCAGATTGCGAAAGATGATCTCGATATCGAGCGGCTGCGCGTGGACGATCGCCGGGCTGAGCTCCAGCTTGATCGTGTCATGCGGCAGGCCGTAGTGCGAGCAACCGGTCACGGCGCAGCGCCGCAGCAGTTCTGAAAGTTCCACGTCGACGGCTTCTTCGGCGACGGGCGCCTGGTTCAGCCGCGCGGTGTCCAGCATGTGGTTGATCAGCGAATCCAGCCGCTCCAGATCTTCGAGCATGAAGCGGTGAAAGTCGACCTGCTGGGCCTCGGTCACGCTGTGCCGAGAGAGGGTCTGCACGTAGAGCTTGAGCGAGGCCAGCGGCGATTTCAGTTCGTGCGTGACGGAGTCAATAAAATTGGACTGCCGCTGATTGAGCCGGATCTCCTTGATCGCCAGCACCAAGTAGATGACAACGCCCACCAGCACCAAGGCCAGAAACGTGGTCCCCACGGCCAGCGCCGCCCACCAGTAGCCGGTGGACGTGGTGCGATTGGCCGCCACGATAATGACGGCAATCCAGCCAATGGTCAGGGCGACCAGCAGCAAGATCATCACCACGCCCAGCGTAATGGGCCAGCCAATCGAGCGACGAATCAGCATGGAGGAAGTCTAGGGACGGTTTTTATTGAGGGACGAATGTAATTTGAGAAGCGGCAGGTCTGCCGGAGCAGCAATCCAAGGCGCACGGACAACTATCCAGCGTAACCCTGCCGTGGGGGCGCGGGCAAGTCCGCGCGGATTGGGCGGTTGGGCTTAGCAGCCTGTTGATTTTCTCGACAGGCTGCGACCTCACATGGATGTGAGGACAAAATAGCGACGTGAGTCGTTATTTTGCGAGCCTCGCGAAGCTTGCTTTGCGCCGGGCGAGGTTGAAAAACGCCACGACGGCGTTTTTCAACAGGCAGCTAGAACACCGATGAACTTGCGCCGCTGGAGCGATATTCGTGCGGTTAAGTCGACTGACGCCACGCGGTCGCTAGAATGCGGGCTCCTGCAACTGACTTATCGCGGAACTCAGCAACATGCAAAAAGAAGTCACCACCTATTATCTACAGATCTTGGATCGGGCCGACCTGAAGCCGCCGCGGGCAACGGCCGAGCCGCTTGAGATTCGCCAGGTGAAGATCCCGCTCCCAGAGCTGAATCGCATGATGTACCTGGCCGTGGGGCGCGACTACCACTGGCGCGTGCGGGATCAATGGTCGCGCGAGCGTTGGCTAGAGTACATGGGCCGGCCCGAGCTCGAAACCTGGATGGCGTACGTGCAAGGAACGCCGGCCGGATACTACGAGCAGGAGTTGCTGGCGACGACCGGCGCCGAGGTGGTCAACTTTGGCATGCTGCCGCAGTTCGTCAAGCAGGGCTATGGTGGGCAGATGCTGGCCCACGCGATTGAGCGTGGCTGGCAGCGCGGGGCCTCGCGCGTCTGGCTCCACACTTGCACGCTCGATCATCCCATGGCGCCGGCGCATTATCAGGCGCGCGGGCTGAAACTCTACGACACCAAGACAGAGCTCAAGGAAGTGGACGACGGTCCCGGCGCGTGGCCTGGCGTGTAACGACGACATCGCCCATGGGCCACGCGGATTCCTGACCGTCGCACGCCCGCGCGTTATGCGGCGCGACGAGTCGCGCGCTGCGCGGTCTGCGATTGCAGCAAATCCGCCAGAACTTGTTGCACCAGGCGCTCTCTGGCCTGCGCTGCGATCAGGATGTCGACGCCACCGGAGGGACCTTTGTGCCAGGCCATCACGCGAGCGACTTCGAGCGTTACGGCCGGTTGGGCCTTTGCCCAGAGATAGCCGCGCGCTTCGCTCCGTGTCATCCGCTGCACCGCCGCCGCGCATGCCTCTCGCAACGGACCGTACAGTCTGCTGCTGATCTGTTGACTGAGATCGTCGACCAAGCGCGTGGTGGTCGCGCGGGCCAAAAGCGTAAACAGGCGCATGCTGGCACGTATCCTTATCTGCGAGAAACGTTCGCGTGGGCGCGCTGTTCCGAGAGCGCCCGCGCGGTCGGTTGTTCGATCACCCAGCGGGTTGATGGGCAGCGGCAAACAACCTGGGCGTGCGAAGGAAAACCGTGACCCAGGCGCCATCGACGGACAATTCGCAAGCGCGATTGCCCGCCGTGATGTCGCTGGATCTTGTTGACCTCAAGCATCCCTAAGGATCGGATCGAACCGCAGCCGCGGAATCTTCAGTTGTTCTGCTAGCGTCGGCAGATCCTGCCGCGCAATTGCTTGCCCGCCGGCAATCGGTGGAACTCTGCGCAAGAGAGCCGGAGATTGCCTGCGCGCTGGCGGCCGGCGAGTGCCGCTCAATGCCGCCTGCGGATCGACCACGACGACAGAACGACTCGACGAATTACGTCAGGAATCGATCGCTAACGGCGGATACGGCCAACGAGTTTTGGGACGCTGCCTGCATGCGGCACATACGAACTGCCCGCTCGCGGCGAGTAGATGCCAGCCAGCGGATAAGACCAGTCGGCGCATAAAAACAGTCGGCGCATAAAAAAGGCCACCGGGTGGGGCAGGAACCCGGCGACCGCAGAGTGAGACCGAAGTCCCTCTCTGTGCTTTTATCTTAGGAGTGAAGTCCCGCCAAGGCAATGAAAAAAACATTCCATTTCGGTAAGCAAGCACAATTAGAATGTCGAATTTGCGCGTCCATCGAGTTACGCCGGAAGTGAATGAGATACATGCCCCTAAGGAGTGGTAGTACAAATGGTGGAACTCATCGTTTGCCGTTCGACAGTGCAGCGCATTGGCGTCGTCAAGCGTAGTACATCATCCGACACTCGCGATGATCTGCCCGACACAGTCCGTAGCCTGTCGCTGCTCGCCGACCACGCGCGCCGAGAGCCGGCTTGCAATTGCTGGACGATCGCATCCGCGCAGCAGAAGGAATTGCCGCTACGCGCGGTTCCGGTGGTGCATGATGGCGCGCGGTCGATGGTCGGCGTCTTCGCTCGGTGGCGTCATGGGGCGGCGTCGCATGAGGCGCCATGTCTTAGTCGCCTTAGATCGCGCGCGTGGCGTCGCGCGGTTTGACCGCAGTCATAATTGGCGGTCTCAGTCGATCTCGCCGCTCGGCGGTGCGCTTTGGACAGCGCGGATCGAATCGCAAGTGTGTCGCAGGCCGAGCGGGGCGCGGCGGGCCGATGCCGTCAGGCAGAAGGCGGCATGCCAAGCACGATGTGCCGCCGAGCATGTCGTCGAATGCGCCGCCGCGCGATTACAAATGGCGAGTCGAAGCACGCGGGCCTCGCAAACCGTTGCGGGCGTCTGCCAAGCGTCTGCCGCGCGTGGCGATCTCGCCAACGCGAACGCCCCCCCGATGCGGAGCGACCGTCGCCGCGCGGACCCACCTCTGGCGGCGTGGCTAGCGTGCGGCCGACGCTGCTCGGACGTCCCTTGACCCATCAGACCTGTTCCCCTAAGTTACCTGGGAATCTTGGGCCCTTTGCTAGGGGTCCCGGAGCGATTCAGGCTTTTGGGTCCACTTTGATTGGCCCGGGGCTATTCAGGCGCTGTAGCCAAGTGGCTAAGGCAGCGGATTGCAAATCCGCCACCGTGGGTTCGACTCCCACCAGCGCCTCTTTTCTTGCGCCCTTGGCGCCTTATGCCGGGGCGCTGCGTTCGCCCGATCAATCCGCCTCGCGGTCGATCTTCCAACTCCAGATGCGGCCGCGGTGGTCCTCATCTTCGCCGACGACGATCAATTCGTTCCCCTTGGGTGAGAACGAAGCCTGCGTGATCTTTCCGGATTCTAGGGGCCAGTGAAGCGATTCCTGGCCAGTGCGCGCGTCCCACAACATGACAGTCGCTGGGTCCGAAACGCAGACGGCCAGCGTCTCTCCTTGGAACGCCAATGAGCAATCTCGCAGTCCGGGCGTCACTAAGCGTTGCTTTTCAAAACCGTTTTTCAAATTGATCAGCCACGCGGCGCCCTTGTCGCCCGTCGCCAGCCAGCGGCCGTTGGCCGAGGCCGCCAGATCTCCGACAGTACCTTCCAGACGAAAGCAATGCTCGCCTGTCATGGCGTCCCAAATATCCAAATGATCGCAGACGGTCGCTATATATCGTCCGTCGCCGGTAAAGATGGATGTATGCAGAGCGCTAGGAACTTCGATCTCGCGTAGAATGACTTTGCGATCAACGTCTACAATTGCCAGCTTGTTCAGCCCGGTCGCTATCGCCAGTCTGTGTCCCGCGGGAGCCCAGGCGATTACTTTGCAGTGGCCCTCGTTCTGCGCTGCGGAAAAGATCAGCTGCCAAGGGTCCAGGCGATAAACGTTGGTAACATCATCCGACGTGGCGACCGCCAGCAGGTCGCCATCGGACGATACCTTCAGGCTTGCGATGCGCACTTCGCTTAGCTTACGCTCCCACTCCAAGCTGCGCGTCTCGCTGTTCCAGGCTCGCAGCCAACCCGTGTAACCACCGGTCAGAAAAGCACCGTCTGGACCGACGTGCGCTGCGGATTGAATGAGATCTTCTTGGAGCGGAAATTCTCGCGGCGTGTCGTCCCGCATCGACCAGATCCGAATCCCATCCGCGCCGGCGCTTGCCAGGCGAGATCCATCTGGCGCCCAGGCTAGCGACCAGACGCGATCCGTGTGTCCTAGCAAAACGCGGGTTGAGCGCTGCTGGCGAACGTCCCATAATTTGACCAGGCGATCGCGGCTTCCTGAAGCAAGCAAGCTGCCGTCTGGCGAAAAGGCGAGCGCCTGAATCCGGTGGCTATGTGCCGTGTCGAAGCACTCCGGGAGATCTAGCCGATCGAACGTGCGGTTCCACATCGCAATCGACTGTGTACTTCCGGCTGCTGCGAGATTGTCGCCCGTCGGCGAGATTGCGAGCGCGTGCCAGACCTCGGATGCTTTTCTGTAAGTCGGAAGTCTCGACCAATCGCTAATGCGCCACGTGGCTACGCGACCTAGCTGGTCAACGGCGATCAAGAATTGTCCGTCTGCCGAAAACGCCGCCGCTGAAATAACGCCGAAGTTGGCAAAGTACTTGATACCGTCGCCATCGGCCACTTGATAAACTCGCAGAGTTCCGTCGTAGCTACCACTGACCAGCAGTTTTCCGTCCGGCGAAAAGGCCAGGCAGAGAACGCTGTCCTTGTGGCCAGTGAGCAGACGCCCCTTCTCGCCCGTGTGCGGATTCCAGTAGCGAATGTGCTGGTTGGTGTCGCCAGTCACCAGAAGATTGCCATCTGGCGAGAACGCCAGGCATTCGATTTCGTCCGCGCCGTCGCGCAACTCGTGCAACTGCCGACCGGTTTCCGCGTCCCAAATGCGCGCTGCGCCATCTTCTCCGCCGCTAGCCAGGAGTCGGCCATCCGGCGAGTACGCCACGGCATGGACCGGCTTGCCGTGCCCCATGATGTTCAGTGTTTTGGGCTCGCACAAACCGCGAATGTAATGCCAGGCGAACCCGCGCAGGTCTTCCTGGCCCGGCTTGGGGCGATGCCGATCGAGCAGATCCATCGCTTGCACGATGTTATTCGCCAGATAACCTTCTTGTGCCAATCGGACGTCGGCCGCATAGAGTAACCGCCGGCTGGCTGCCGACTCTTGTTCTGCGCGCTCGCGCGACACTTCCGCACGGGCCGCTTCGCTGCGAAGCCGATCGTTGTAAACCAGTACGATTCCGAATACCGAGAGGAGCGAAGTCATTAACACACCCAGCAGCGCAGCGATCGCGGGCCGGCGTCGCGCCCACTTCAGCAATCGCGCGGCGGCGCCAGGTGGCCTGGCTTCGATCGGTCGACCGGACAGAAATCGCTCCAGATCTTCGGCCAAATGCTGCGCACTGGGATAACGATCCGCGCGATTCCGCGCGAGGCACTTGAGCGTGATTGCGTCTAGATCGGCGGGCACAGCCGAGCGGTGGGCGCGCGGCGACCCAGGCTCCTGCGAGAACAGACGCCGCAGCGCGTCCAGGTCGTTGGCGCCTTGATACGGCGCCGAACCCGTCAGCAACTCGTACAGCACGGCGCCCAGCGAGTAGACGTCCGCGCGCGAATCGACATCGCGCACTCGCCCCTCAACTTGCTCCGGGGCCATGTAGGCCGGCGTTCCCAACAGCGTGCCGGTGCGGGTCTGATCGCTTGCGCACTCCAGCAACTTGGCCATGCCAAAATCCGTTAGCTTCGGAACGTACGACTCCGCGTCCGCGGAATCGACCTCGCGATTTTCGTCGAACGAATTCACTGCTTGCGGGGCAAGCATGATGTTGCTGGGTTTAATGTCTCGGCGCAGAACGCCGCGGCTATGCGCGTGTTGCACTCCTTGGGCCACTTGTCGAACGAGTGTGGCGGCCGTGCGCGGCGATAGCGGTGCTACTTGCAGCCGCAGCCACTGGGCCAGCGAAGGGCCGGGGCAATATTCGTTCACCAGAAAGGAGCCCTGGCCGGCGTCCCCAACTTCGAACAGCGAAATCAGATTCGGATGACTCAGACGCGACGCGGCTTCGGCCTCGCGCATGAACCGGTTCTCGACGTCTTCCGTCGAAACCAGATCCGCGCGCGGCGCCTTGAGCGCCACTTGCCTGTTGGTGCGCGGATCGACCGCCAGATAGACGATGCCGACGCCCCCTCGCCCCAACTCGCGCAACACTTGGAAACGTCCGAACGCGCTGGCGGCATTTCTCTGCTCGACGTTCACGTGTCCCGGCGCTGCGTCCTGGGGCAGCGGCGTAAAATCTGGGACGGCCGCGCGAAAATCATTCAGCAGTTTTAGGCAGTCCATCGCCTGCTGCATGCGCGCGGCAAGCTGATCGTCGGGCCGATCATTGAGGGTTTCGTCAGCGGTTTTTGCGATCGATCCGTCCGCAAACGCTTCGTCGTACGCAATCAGGAGCGAAGTGAAGCGTGAATCGTCGTTGTCTTCGCCGGCGATTAGGTCAACCATGAGGACCCTTCTTTAGTTCACTTTGCAATCGCTCGACGGCGCGCGTCCAGAGTTTCTCAGCGGCGCCGGGCGATCGACCCAGACGCGCCCCGATCTCAGCGAATGTCAGCCGCTGCCAGTTTCTCAGATGGAGTGCCTGTTGGTAGTCCGCTGGCAACCGCTCGATCGCAAGGCGGACCTGGTGTTGTTCCTCCGCGCGCGCTGCCTGCTCGTCCGGCGTGGCCTGTGGATCGGCCAGTCGAAAAACATCTGGCTGCGCGGCAGCGTCCTGCGGCGCTTCGCGATGCACGGCACGTTTTTCCGCGTCTCGATAATAGCGGGCTTGCGCCAGCAGTTGTCGCTCCAAGATCCGGTTGAGCCAACCGAGTAACTCTCCTAGCGAATTTCCCTCGAAGACCTGAAAATCACGATGCGCGAGGACGAACGTATCTTGCACCAGGTCCGACGCGCCTTCCTTGGGACGCAGCGTCGATCCCACACCTCGATTGGCGGCCATCAACAAGAAGTGCCGGCAACCTTCGAGCAATTGTCCCAGGGTGTCTGTGCACCCGGCGCGCGCAGCGGCGAGTTGCTGCTTGAAGCTCGCTTCAGCCGACACCGTCCGACTCGTTGGAAGCTGGACCGACATGCGCAGCCCGCCATTACCTAAGGGTGTTTCAAACCCAGAAATCCGACGCGATTTTTCAGAATATCCATCGAAACAGGCTTGCGGCAACTGATTTTGCCCAATTTCAGCGAGTTCCTGTTTTTTTCTGACTTTTCGCGTCGTATCCGGCCAGCAAATGCTGCCTATAGGTTCTAGCTGCCTGTTGAAAAACGGCGTCGTGGCGTTTTTCAACTTCGCCAAGCGCAAAGCAAAGCTTCGCGCGGCTCACAAAATAACGACTTACGTCGCTATTTTGACCTCACATCCATGTGAGGTCGCAGCCTGTCGAGAAAATCAACAGGC
>Ga0105047_10004272_pt1 | contig 24925 bp, 23 predicted proteins | sample MAT04_FD_78384 | JGI IMG/M metagenome (GOLD analysis project Ga0105047, IMG submission 78384) | Freshwater microbial communities from Lake Fryxell liftoff mats and glacier meltwater in Antarctica - MAT-04 (megahit assembly) | ecosystem: Environmental > Aquatic > Freshwater > Ice > Liftoff...
ATGCTGCCTTAAAGGTGGTATTTCGATGATGATGGTGTTGATTCTATAGTAAAAATCTTCTCTAAACAGTCCTTGGTCTATTAGTTTTACTATAGATTTATTCGTGGCGGTTATAAGTCTAAAGTCAACTGGAGTACTTATGTTGCTACCTATTTTTTCTATTGTTCTGTCTTCAATAACTCTAAGTAGTTTTACTTGTGTGGTTAATGGCATGTCAGCTATTTCATCTAGAAATAAAGTTCCCATGCTAGCTGATTCAAATCTTCCGATTCTTTCCTCAGTAGCACCAGTGAAAGCTCCCTTGTTATGTCCAAATAGTTCTGATTCTAATATGCTTTCAGATAGAGCATGACAATTTACTGCTACAAAGGGTTTGTTTTTGCGCTGGCTTTGAGTGTGAATGTAGTTTGCAAATACTTCTTTTCCTACTCCAGACTCCCCAAGTAAAATGACATTTACTGGCGTTTTGGCCACTTTTCGGGCCATGTCAATAATTTTTTTAAATTCTATATTTTCTGATTTTAAAACTGATTTCTCTTTTTTATCATTTGTTTTAGAATATAGTTCTGATTTTCTGTAAGCTTCAAATGCTTTTTCTATTTCTATTATAAGTTCAACAGGATCATTTCCTTTTACAAAATAAGATACTGCTCCTTTTTTCATGGCTTCTACTGCATTGGGTACAGTAGCATATGCGGTCATAAGTATGACTTTAATATCTTGATTTAATTCTATTATTTTTTCTAATAGTTCTATGCCGTTTATTCCATTCATCATTAAATCCGTAACTACCATCTGATATTTTTTATGCTTGATTTTCTCCATAGCATCTTCTGCTGATAGCACTGTCTCTATAATATAGCCTTCTATCTCAAGTATTTTAACTAATCCTTTTGAGTATGCCGCTTCATCATCTACTATTAATATTTGATAATTTTTATTAGTCATTTTGTGATCTCCTATTTCAATATTAGTATGGGGTCGTGTATCTTAGTTGGAAGTGTAACTATAAACTTTGAGCCTTTTAAAAGTTTACTTTCTACTCTAATAGTTCCTTCCATTTTTTGTACTTCGTTATAAACAATAAACAGTCCAAGGCCTGTACCTTCGCCCACTTGCTTAGTAGTATAGAATGGATCAAACAAGTGAATTTGCGTATTTTTATCCATGCCTGTGCCTGTGTCAGTTACTTCTATAATTATATTGTCATTGTTTTTGAATGCTTCTACCTTAAGTATACCTCTATGCTTCATCGCATCAGTAGCATTTGAAAAAAGATTTAGTAAAATATGTTTCAATGACTCACTATACAGTTCTACTTCTAAATTTTTTTCCACATATAACTTGAACTCTATATGTTTTTGCTGAAAGACTTTCTTATTAAGTTCATAAAGATTTGATATAAAATCTTTAACCTGTATGTTGTGTACTTTGTTATCTGAAAGCCTTGAAAAGTTTAAAAGATTGTCTATGATGTTATTGGCTCTAGTCACTGAACTTTCTATTATATCTATTGCCTCTTTTTTATCCTCTTCTTGATCCATACGTCTAAGTAAATAGGTATAATTTCTAATAATTCCAAGAGGTGTCCTTATTTCATGAGCAATGCCTGCAGCAAGCTGTCCCACTGCAGCCATTTTACTTGATTGCAACATCTTTTGCTGAGCAAGTTTTAAATCGGTGACATCTTCCATCATGACAAGTACACGCTCTTTAGTGTTTGATATTTTATCTAACAGATAAGTTCTAACTTTGAATTTTCTATTTTGATATTCCACTTCTGTTTCTATTGAAGTTCTATATTCAAATATATCTTTAATGAGGCAAACGTCGCAGTTACTTCCCAGTATTCCGTTAATATTTTTGCAGTGTATATTTTTTACTATATCTGCAGAATAGCCTATATATTCACAAAAGGCTGTATTGGCTTCTTTAACACAACAGTCCTCGTTTACCACTACCATTAAATGAGTGTTAAGTCCATTGAAAGTAGTCTCTAATTCGTTTTTAGATATATCCAGTGCATTTGTTTGCTTTTTGACTTCTTTTTTTAGCTCTCTGTTCCAATAGTAAAAAAATAAAGCTACTAGTATTGCTAGGAGTATTGAATATTTGACTAGAAGAAGATATTTGTCAGCATTATTATTTTTCATGATTAACGGTGATATGCCAAACCATTTTTCATATATTCTTTCCATGGTGTTTTCTTTTTGAAGCTGATATATTGCTTTGTTAATTATTTTTAATAATGTTTCATTGTCTTTTTTCACTCCTATTACGGCTGGTCTTTCGTACAAGTATTCATTTAGTATTGAATATTCGCGACTCAGTCTTTCTTGAGTTAAATAATAGTTTATTACTGATTCATCTCCAAGTACCGCATCCACTTCACCCTTTTCGAGGAGGCTAATAGCATCTCTTAAATTTTCAGTTTCAACTTTGTGTACTTCAGTATAATTTTCAGCTAAATGCTCAAATATATAGTCTCCATTTATTGCAGCTATAGTTTTGCCTTTTATATCCTGTGGTGTTTTGATACTAGTATTATTTTTTTTAACTAATATAGCACCTCTTTGATAGTATATAGGGTCACTAAATATAAAGCTTCGAGAACGATCTTTTGAAGCATGCATATCACAAAAATCTATATCTCCATTTTCAAGTGCTTCAAGGGCTTCATTCCAAATCATAGGTCTCATTTTTATGTTGACTCCTAATTTTATAGAAAGAGCATTGAGATAATCTATTACGAGCCCCTCATATTGTCCACTATCTGGATTTAAATATCTTAGCGGTGGAGTATTTTTATCTGCTCCATATATCAAATCTCCATTTTCCTTCAAATATTGGATTTCAGATGCATTTAGAAAATTGTCTTTTGAAAAATATTCAATTATGTTGGTGTTATGTTGTATCTCGAAATAACTATTTGTAAATATAAGTGCAGTTATTATAATTAAAAATCCAAATATATATTTTTTCTTCATTGTTTTCTTCACCCTATATTAGTATAACAGTAAATCTGCAAATTTGCATCGGAATTTGCATTGGTGCCACCCACGTGGCAAGTGGCAACTGGCATGTTTAAGATTTCAATCCAAAAATGAAACTCTTACAAAGAAGAGCGCCGCATAGTCTTAGAAATTTTCACTACTTAATTATAATTAGGTTATTGTTATTTCATAACTAGCGTTAAATTCTTCACCAACTTCTATTTTGTTTACACCAAGTTTATTTTTGAAAACCTTAGTGGTATCTATTAAATCTGCTATTCCATACCAAGGTTCAATGCATAAAAATGGAGCCATTGTTCTAGTTTCTTTATAAAAGGGTGACCATATTCCAACGAAAGGAAAATCTTTGAAAGAAAGTTTAAGAGCCATATCATTATTTTTGGATTTTAATGTTACTTCATCAATTGCACTATAAATTAAAGCATCATTAGCGAATAGTTCGGGGTTTATAAAAATATCTTTAGGTGCTTTAACTATAGTTTTCTCCTTTATATAAGGAGCTTGAATTATATATCTTTCAACATTTTTATTAGTATTAAAGGCTAAATAATAATCTTCTAAGTTTTCTCCACTATTAAAAGGTAGATTAAATGCAGGATGGGCTCCTATTGAAAAATACATAGTTTTTGAATCGTTATTTTTAACATTCCAAAGCACTTCAATACTATTCTCATTTAAGGTATAAGAAATTAGTAATTCAAAGTTATATGGGAATTTCTTTGTGGTCTCTTCATTAGCAATTAGAGAATATGTTACTCTATTTTTACTTTTGTTTATTAATTTAAAAGTACAATCTCTTGCAAAACCATGTTGAGTCATATTATAAATTTTATCATCTATTATTGTTTCATTGTCTTTTAGGCTACCTACTATAGGGAATAATATAGGCGCTTTTCTTCCCCAAAATTTTGAATTGCCACACCATAGGAAATCTATATTATGCTTTTTCGAAAATAACTTGTTTAATTCAGCTCCATGGTCATTAATTTCTACAATTAATGATCCGTTTTCCAATTTATTGATAAGGAACACCTCTTTTTAAAAACTATTTTGAGTTATTATGATGTATATACATATATGTAACAATTTTTATTTGTTATTTCTATAAACTTTTCCATAATTACTTTGACATACCACGCTATCATTTACTGCAATATTACCATTTAATATAACAAATTTCATCCCAATGGGGGCTGTAGTTGGCTTAAAGTAATTTTCAAAACCCTTAATTTTTTTAAAATCAAATAAAACTATATCAGCAGTTTTACCTACAGCAAGCTCTCCTATATCTTTAAGGTCTAAAGTTTTTGCAGGCAGATATGATATTTTATATATAGCGTTCTCAAGAGAAAGAACCTTTTTATCTCTCACAAATTTACCTATAAAAAAATCATTTGTGCTAAAAATAGCAGGAGTGTATTGAAGTCCTATTGACATGCCAAAAGCACCAGACTTCATAGCATCTTCTGCTATTGCGCACATCGTGTTAATCTCCTCTTTAGTTGGTATTCTACTATCAAAGTTCATTACGCTTGTCTTAATAGCTTCGTGGGAAATTAAAATTGTAAAATTGTTTTTTAGTCCTTTTAAAGTTATTTGGTTAATATAATCATCAAGATTAGAAAAACCCCACTTAAATGGAGGGTCTCCAACTACTCCTCTTATATAGTTTTTCCATATGTTATTCTCCGTTTCAACACAAGGAATGACACCTAAGCCACATTGTCCTACAAGCTCTGTGGTGACCCCTTGCATAAGTTTTAAATTTTGAATATTTTCATCCATAAAAGGTACTAAATCATTATGGCTGTGCACATCAATAAAACCCGGACAAACTATAAGTTCAGTAGCATCAATAATTTCTAAGGCTTCTTCAGCGATATTACTTTCGATTTTTACCACTTTTCCATCTTTTATTCCTAAACTTCCTTTATAAGAAGGATTACCTGTACCGTCTACTATATATCCGTTTTTTATTATTATATCTAACATCATATTTCATCCCCTTATTTAAAATATAATACTTTACGGATTTTTATGCAATAAAAAACTGCAGTAATCTCAAGACCCCGAAGATCTTTTTAGTGAAAATCATTAGATTTATCTTTGCAATGGTGTAATAAGTATCTTAAATAATGGTTATGTTTAAAAATGTTGTTAAGATTTTATGTTATAATATTTACAAAATGTATAGATAATAAAAAGAAGAAAGTGAGTTTAATAAAATGAAATTTCAATCAAGAATAAAAGGAATAATACTTGTAATAATAGGAGCCACGCTATGGGGCGTATCCGGTACAGTTGCTCAATTCTTGTTTCAGGAAAAAGGGTTTAGTACAGAGTGGCTTGTTGTTATTCGTCTGTTAGTATCTGGTGTAATTTTATTACTACATGCATTTATAAAAGGCAATCTAAATATATGGAAAATATGGGAAACTAAACATAATTGCTGGAATCTTATAATTTTTAGTATTATAGGTATGGTAGGTGTTCAATATACATATTTTGCTGCTATAAAATATGGTAATGCCCCAACAGCAACTATATTGCAATATTTATCAGCGGTAATAATTGCTTGCTATTTAATTATTTTCAATAAAAGAATCCCAAAGTTACAAGAAATTATAGCTATCATACTTGCAATGGTGGGAACATTTTTTATTATTACTAAAGGCAATATTCATACTTTATCTATTTCTAAGTTAGCATTATTTTGGGGGATTTGTTCTGCTTTTACGGCTGCTTTTTACACGTTGCAACCCCGTTATCTTCTTGCTAAGTATGGTTCTACAATTGTAGTTGGATGGGGGATGCTCATTGGTGGAGTAGCTTTTAGTTTTATCCATCAGCCTTGGGATTTTACAGGCAAGTGGTCTATTACTTCAGTAGTTGCAGTTATATTTGTTGTGTTATTTGGAACTCTTATTGCCTTTTGTTGTTACTTGGAAAGTTTAAAATATATACAACCAACAGAAACAAGCGTACTGTCATGTGTTGAACCACTATCGGCAGCCTTTTTATCTATTTATTGGTTGAATGTGCCTTTTGGAGTACCAGAATGGTTAGGAACAGTGTGTATTATAGGCACAATTATAATTTTATCCCGAGTGAAAAATAAAGGTAATAAGGCTGATTTAGCAGTTTAAAATGGTTTGTCTAAATATCAATAATGATATATAATTACTAACATTTGAAAGGATGATATTTTAAAAGTAAAAAGGAGTGACAATTTTTGAAGAGAATAATTAATTTATGGCCAGGGGGAACTACCAAAGCTTTAACTCTGAGTTATGATGATGGTATTACTCAGGACACGCGGTTGGTTCAAATCTTTAATAAATATAAACTAAGAGCTACTTTCAACCTTAACTCAGGGCTACAGGATGAAAGTAATAAATGGGTAAACCGTGGTATAGCAATAAAACGAATAAATGTGGATGAAATAAAGGAGTTGTACAGAGGTCATGAAGTAGCCATACACAGTTTAAGTCATCCTCATCTAGAAAATCTAACCAGAGCGCAAGTGAAAAAAGAGATATTAGAAGATAGAAAAAATTTAGAGAAGATATTTGGTTATATGGTAAGAGGAATGGCGTATCCTTATGGTACTTACAATGAAACCGTGCTTGAGGTGTTAAAGACTTGTGGTATTGAATATTCAAGAACTGTTCGGGAACATGAAAGATTTAGCTTGCCTGAAAACTACCTTGAGTGGTGTCCAACTTGCCATCATACAAATCCTAAGTTTTTGGAGTTTACAAGTGCTTTTATAAACAAGCAATTTGAATCACAATCACTTTTTTACGTTTGGGGACACAGTTATGAATTCGATGTAGATGATAACTGGAAACTTATAGAGGAATTTGCTCAGGCTATAAGTAACAGAGTGGACATTTGGTATGCAACTAATATTGAAGTTGTGGATTATCTAAATGCTTTAAAAACCTTGAAATATTCAGCAGATTATTCTATGGCTTATAATTCATCATCATCTGCAGTATGGATTAACGTAGATGGACGAAATATTATCATTAAATCTGGGGAGACTGCAGTTATTAATTGAGTAATTTTAAACACACTTACATTTTTTGTAAAAAGTGAAAGTGTGTTTTTTATAATTTAGTTGTAATAATTTTAAGATTTGATACTGCTATCAATGACTACAATACTGCAAGAGGGTTAAATGTACCTTTTGGCATAGTAGATTTATCTTTTGCACCAACCCCTGCTGTAGGGGATAGTGTTGCTAGAATTCAAGGCGGAAGGATTCCGGCGCCTATACATAGCTTTAAGAATTAGAGTAATAGAAAGAGGTGAAACAGCTATATATTTCATCTCTTTCAAATTTATAACTATACCTTATAATAGACCTGCTATTACTGATATACAACCTACTATTACTATTAACCAGAATGAAATACACACCAAGCCCCAGATAAGCTTTTCCTTTTCCATTACGTATATTCCTCCATATAATTAATAAATATAAATAAGTGTACTACTTTCTATATTATATTAATGAAGTCATGAAGTAGTTCATTAATATTATAGGCCTAAACACCGTCCGATAAAAGTATGTAATATGGTCAAAAGGACCACTGAAAAAAATAGAGCCAGCAGATAATTTTTATCCGTTGGCTCTATTTTTTAAAACCCCAAGCCTAGTTAACTCCTCAACGAAGTTTTCCTTCACAAATTCAAATATATAGTTATGATTTCTTCTATAAATTCAAATAGATGTCTTGAATCTCCTCTGGTTGCCATTTCTAAGTTTAACGTACTTTCTACAATAGAAAGTAAATTAATTATTTGTTTATAAAATAATATGTCGTTTTATGCTATTATAAATAATAGGAGTTTATAATTAGCGGAATATTTATTAAATAATATAAAGTTGTCAAAATAAAATATAAAAGGAGGCTAGATAGCATGTTTACAGCATTAAAAATAGCCTGGAGATTTTTAATAAACAGTAAAATCCAAACATTAGTAATAATTTTAGGGATTGCTATAGGTATTTCAGTACAAATATTCGTCGGGCTACTAAGTAAGGGTCTTGAAACCTCACTACTCGATAAAGTGGTTGGTAATTCAACTCATATAACAATCTATCCTAAGAATAAGACAATAGAAAATTATCATGAAAAGCAAGATAAAATTAAAAAATTGGATAGTAAAGTAACATCAGTAGCACCAGTAGTTGAGTATAATGCATCTATTAATTTCAATCATATGTATGAACCAATACAAGTTAGAGGTTTTGTTTCTAAAGATTTGGATTCCTTATATAATATAAAAGATAAAATTTATAAGGGAAGAGCAATTAAAAATACCGGAGAAACATTGATTGGAAAGGAGCTTAGTGAAAAATTAGGCTTAAAAATAAATGATGATATCTATATAATAACTGGAGATAGAAGCAAAAAACTCCTAAAAGTGGTAGGTCTTTATGATTTTCAAACAATGAAGGTTAATAAAACGTTAGTTATTACTGATTTAAAAGCTGCTCAAGATTTAGAGGGTTTTGGTGATGCTGCAACTTCATTGGAATTATCTACAAGTGATCCTTATAATGCAGATATTATTGCAAGTAAAATAGAAAAAGGACTTTCCGATAAGAATCTAAAGATAGAAAACTGGAAGGTTCAAAATAAGCTATTAGTTAGTGCTATAATGGGTGAAAAAATATGTAGTATAGTAATCCAACTTAGCGTAATGATTGCAGCTGTGTTAAGTATTATAAGTATAATGAGTATAAGTGTAGTTCAGAAATACAAGCAAATAGGTATTTTAAAGGCCATGGGAATAAAAGATGGCTCTGCTGCCTTTGTATTCATAATTCAAGCTTTTATGTTAGGTATAGTTGGTACTTGCCTAGGTGTGGGATTAACTTATTTATATATAAAAGGTTTTAATAGATTTACAAGTGCATCAGGTGGGGGAATACCTCTAGTTACTATAGTTATAGATTATAGTTTTATAATTAAATTATCTATTATTGATATAATGGCAGCAACTTTAGCAGCATTTTTCCCAGCTATAAAATCCTTTAAATTAACACCTGTGGAGGTCATAAAAAATGGATAGTATTATTGAATTAAAAAATATCAATAAAATTTATGGAAGAAAAGTGAAAACGCAGGTATTAGATAATATAAATTTATCTATTGAGGAAGGTTCTTTTAATTCTATTATAGGAGCATCGGGAAGTGGTAAAACTACGTTATTAAATATAATAGGCATGCTAGATAAACCTACAAGTGGACAAGTAGAAATGCAGGGTAAAAGAATAGATAAAATGAGCAGGAGGTCCTTAGCCTCCATTAGAAATAGAGAAATAGGTTTTGTGTTTCAATTCCATTATTTATTACCAGAATTTAATGCTATTGAAAATGTCCTTATGCCACAAACTATAAAAAAATCCTTTTATGGTAGAAAAACTCGTGAAAAAGCAAAAGAACTTCTTGAACTTGTGGGACTTCCAAATGTTAGGAAAAATAAAGTATATAATTTGTCAGGAGGAGAGCAGCAAAGGGTTGCAATAGCTAGGGCACTTATGAATAACCCTAAAATAATACTCGCAGATGAGCCTACAGGAAATTTGGATTCGCATGCATCAGAAGTTATATACAGTATATTTAGAGATATAAATAAAAAGTTTGGAACTACTTTTATTATAATAACTCATGATGAAAGAATAGCAAAAAAAACAGACAGAATAATTGAAATAGTGGATGGCGTTATTACCCACTAATAGGATATAGTAAATAAAACATGAACCGTGCCTTAACTTATATTTATTTTATATAAGTGGGCACGGTTCATTATTGTTTATGATTTTTAATAAAAGCAAAGATTTAAATTTATCATATGTTAGCCTTTTCTATTAATAGCACTAAATAGTGCATTCGATTAATATCATTCTTTTGCTCTTAGAACATCTAGAAGTAATAATAAGGCAGGAAAAATATTTTGTATAATATACTAATATTTATATCAAACTAGTATAAGGATACAATGTACAGAAAACTGAAATATTTATATATAATTAAATCTCATAATGTTATATAATTTAATAATTATATTTAAATAAAACAAGAATGGAGGATATTTTATGGTTAAAATACTATTAGCGGCCCTTATTTTGTTTGTATCATACTTTGCTTTTATATATTTTTCTGACGTTCTTAAAGCATCAAAGACAAAAAAAGTGAGGAATGAAAATTTTTTTGTTTTTGGTGGGATAGGATTTATAGCTAACTTTTTTGATACTCTAGGTGTAGGAAGCTTTGCTATAATAACATCTATTGTTAGATTTTTCAAATTAACGGATGATAGAACACTTCCTGGCACTTTAAATGTATCTTGTACAATTCCTACAGTTTTAGAGGCGATTATTTTTTTAACTGTAGTAAAAGTTGATAAAATAACTTTGATTTCAATGATTATGGCTGCAGTTTTAGGTGCAATAATAGGAGCCGATATTGTTGCAAAATTTAACATAAGGAAAGTAAGAATTGGAATGGGTTTAGCACTAATTGTGGTTGCTATTATGATGCTTTCGGGTCTATTGAATCTTATGCCAATTGGCGGAACAGCAAATGGACTTACAGGAATTAAACTTATGATAGCTATTTTTTGTAATTTTATACTTGGAGCTTTAATGCAGCTTGGTGTTGGTCTATATGCTCCGTGCATGGCCTTAATTTATGCACTTGGAATGAATCCTCTCGCTGCTTTCCCAATAATGATGGGCTCTTGTGCTTTTCTTATGCCTGCAGGATCTGTCCAATTTGTAAAAAAAGCAGCATATGATAGAAAAGCATCTATAGCTATTACCTTGTTTGGAAGTGTTGGAGTATTAATTGCTGCATATATTGTTAAGTCACTACCACTTGAGATTGTTAAGTGGTTAGTGTTAATAATTGTAATCTACACGGCGATTATGCTACTGGGATCTGCTCATAAAGCGCGGAAACAAATGACGAAAAACTGATGGTGATGACTGTTAATTAATACTTGAACTATGACAAATAAAATGATGTTGAATAAATAAAAAATGTGGAAACTAAATTATAGTTTCCACATTTTTTAATTTTGATAGTTTTTTACTTTGAAAATTGAGGAAATAGATAAAAATGACATGGAAATACGCATTGCTACATAGAGGTTAGATTCATAATGAAGATATTTGTAATATAATTATTAAATTACCCACATATATTATGTTTACAGTTTGTTTACAATGTGATATAGTTTATTTGATATAAAAAGATAATATCGGGAGGTAGATGACATGACAAGATTCAGATTAAGGGGCTGCTCCTTTATAGTTGCTATAGCTATATTAGTATTCGTATTACCAACTTCTTTAGCAAGTGCAGAGACAAAGACGCTTTCAGATGCAATAATGAAGACAAATATGGCAACATCAGTGGAGAGCACTGGAAAATTAAATTTGACATTTAAAGCGGAAGGACTTTCAAAGCAAGACCAACAAGATTTTGAAATGGTAAGTGAAATTTTAAATAACTTACAAGTAAGTTTTAATGCTAAAGTATCTGGAAATAGTAATGGGACAATTTCCAGGCAATATTTTAAAATGGCAGCAAATATAAGTGGAAACCCGTATAGTGGAGAATTATGGAGTGATATGAATCTTGAAGGCAAAACCCCGATAGTTAATGGAATTGTAAAAGCACCACAGCTATTTGAAATGATGTTGCCTCCTGAATACACAAATAAATATATGCTAATGGATTTAGAAGAGATTAAAAAAATGCCGGAAATACAAGCTGAATTAGGCAATTTGGATTTCACAAAAATGATAAGTGAAAACAAAGAATTGCAAACATTAATTTTAACTCTTATTGAGAAATATTCGTCACAACTAAGTCCAGCGTATAACTTTATAACTAAAGAGGGAAATGTATATAGATTTAAAATCAATGACACCGAATTCAAAGATCTTATAAGAAAAGTAGTTAATCTAACTGCGGAAAATAAAGAAATACAAAACCTTATAAGAGATTTAATCATTACAGAGATGAAAAATAGTGGAGCGTCAACTGAGGAAATTAATAGTACAAAAGTTGATATGCAGCAGATGTTTAATACACTTGAGTCACAAGAATTTTTGAGTGAGTTTAAACAAATAATGGACAAGCTTGCGGATGTAAAAATACTAGGTGATAAAGGAATTGATATCACTTATACAATAGACGAAAATGGATATGTAATAAGTACTAAAGGCGTTATAGAACTTGGTGTAGATATGGCAAAACTAGATAAAGTATTTAGTCAAAGCACAATTAAAAGTGAAATGATTCCAACAGGTATGTATACATTGGGTATCAATTTTGAAGAGAATAACAGCAATATTAATGGAAAAGTAAATATTGTTTTACCAACACTTACTTCAGCAAATTCATTTAATATCATGGAATTATTTGCTGAATCACAAGAACAATTAGAAGAAAAACCAATCATTATAACACATACTATTACAGGAGGCCAGCTCCCAAAAACCTCTACACACTTGTATGAGTTACTACTTATAGGGGTTGTTTTAACAATGGTTGGAGTCTTAATTTGCAGAAATAAAAAGCAGTATGAATAAGGTGAAACTATCAATAAGGAAGATTTCCAAAGGATTTATAATCTTAGGAATAGGGTGTATTTGTTGGGCAATATTTAGTATATGGGAGCAATCTAATCATGTAGAATATGTAACTACTAGCCCTAGTTCTATCCCTGCAACTACTATTGCAAAGATAGGAAAGGGAAAGGTAGACCGCATTGCCACAGTGAAATCAGATTCTTCTCTCCCATCTAAAAAAAATTACCCTGCATATCCAGTAGAGGGTGACGATATTGGAACTCTTAGTATTCCAAAATTAAAGAGGCAACTGCCCATTTTTCAGGGAACGGGCGTGAAAGAGCTTAAGAAAGGTGTAGGGCATTTTACACAAAGTGTGCTCCCAGGGGAAGGAGATAATTGTGTTATTTCTGGACATCGAGATACGGTATTTAGACAATTAGACAGGTTAAAAATAGGGGATCAATTAATTGTGCGAACATCCACTGGTACCTTCACCTATGAGGTGAAGGGTACGCGAATAGTCCATGAAGATGACAAAACAGTGATTGTGCCTACAAGTTATGCAGTCCTAACTATGACTACTTGTTATCCTTTCAATGCTATTGGCGATGCTCCAGATCGGTATATCGTTTCCGCAGCTTTAATAAAGAGTAAATAAACAATTTAATTATGTCATAATTTTAATTTAAGACAAAATAAAGTGCTATATATGATGTAGTCTAGAAAAATAAAGTTAGTTAATAAATATTTATAAACTAACTATTTTTTAAAAAAAAAGAAAATTTCAAGGTTGACAAACTTCATTAATGAGCATATACTAAATAGCAATATAAGAAATAAAGTGATGACGGAGAGAAAGATATCACAGTTGAAACTACAGAGAGCCAACGTTTGATGAGAATTGGTGTTGATACTGATATGTAATAATCGCTCTTGAGCTGCTGAGTTGAAATTGAAACTATTGTGAATGAAAATTGCAAATATAAATTATTTTGCAATGTTAATTAAAAAAAATTCACAAGTTTCGTATTGAGTAAACGAAGACGGATGCCCCCGATATTGGGCTATGGTTATAGAAATTGATTTTGAAATTTTATTATTTCTTTTGACCAGAATAATGAGGTAATTTATAATAATAAATTACGAACTAGGGTGGTACCGCGAATCTTTCGTCCCTATAAACATATATATATATATATGTTTATAGGGATGGAAGATTTTTTTATTTGACAAAAAAAAGGGGGTATTGTAATGTATAAAACTATAAGTGCCAAGGTGGAACATGGTATAGATGCACTAGTAAGAGTTACTAATACTTTAAGAAGAAAAGAGTTTCAAATAAGAGAACTCATTATGACAGAAGGTGAAATCAATGGTTATTCAGATTTGAGAATAACAATAGAAGAAGTCTCAAATCTAGGTATAGAGCAAGCAATGATGCAGCTTAGAAAAATTATAAATGTATATGAAATTAAAGAATTTAAGGAGGAAAATTAAATGACTAAAATGTATTACGATGGTGAAGCAGATCTAGGTTTATTAAAAGGAAAGAAGATTGCAATTGTAGGTTATGGAAGTCAAGGTCATGCTCATGCACTGAATTTAAAAGAAAGTGGACTAGATGTAGTTGTTGGTTTATATAAAGGTAGTAAATCATGGGATAAGGCAAAGGAAGCTGGGCTTGAAGTTTTAGAGGTTTGTGATGCTGCTAAGTGCAGTGATATAATTATGATACTTGCTCCAGATGAATTGCAAAGTAAAATTTATAAGGAGAGCATTCAGCCATATTTAAAAAGAGGTGATGCATTGGTTTTTGCGCATGGTTTTAACATTCACTTTAATCAAATCATGCCACCAACAAATGTAGATGTATTTATGGTAGCACCAAAGGGCCCTGGACACTTAGTAAGAAGAGTGTATCAAGAAGGAAAAGGCGTTCCAGCACTTATTGCGGTATACCAAAATTATAGTGGAAGTGGAAAAGAGCTTGCACTTGCTTATGCAAAAGGAATTGGTGCTACGAGAGCCGGTGTGCTTGAAACTACTTTTCAGGAGGAAACAGAAACAGATTTGTTTGGAGAACAGGCAGTTTTATGCGGAGGGGTTACGGAACTTATTAAAGCTGGTTTTGATACACTTACAAATGCAGGATATCAGAAAGAAATTGCATATTTTGAGTGCCTCCATGAATTGAAACTTATTGTGGATTTGCTATATGAGGGTGGATTTGAAAATATGAGATATAGTGTCAGTGATACTGCAGAATATGGGGATTACATGGTAGGTAAAAGAATTATAAATGATGATACGCGGAAAGAAATGGCCAAGGTACTTTCTGAGATACAAAATGGTGTATTTGCAAAGAATTGGTTATTAGAAAATCAGATTAATAGGCCAAACTTTAATGCAATAAAAAGAATAGAGTTGGAGCATCCGATAGTAGCGGTAGGAAAAGAATTAAGAAGCATGATGTCTTGGATTAAAAAATAAAACAGCATATTAGAAGTAAATAAAATGTGTTTATAGTGAGGTGATAAAATGCTACTTAAGGGAGCTCAAATTCTATTGGAATGTTTAAAAGAGCAGAAAGCAAATATTATTTTTGGATATCCTGGTGGGTCTGTAATTCCATTATATGATGCACTTTATGATGAACTTGAATATTTTACACATGTTAGAACTGCTCATGAACAGGCGGCAGTGCATGCAGCAGATGGGTATGCCAGGGCAACAGGAAAGGTTGGAGTTTGCATTGTAACCTCAGGACCCGGGGCAACCAATACTATTACTGGAGTTGCAACTGCTTATATGGATTCAATTCCAATGGTTGTATTTACAGGGCAGGTTCCACGGAGTTTTCTTGGACGTGATTCTTTTCAGGAAATAGATATAATGGGAATTACATTATCAATTACAAAGCATAGCTTTATTGTAAAGGATGAAAATAAGTTAGCAGATACAATAAGAAAAGCTTTTGAAATAGCACAAAGTGGAAGACCTGGTCCTGTGCTTATAGATATTCCAAAGGATGTTTTCACAAGTGAAGCAGAATATTCACCGATGATAAATGAAGAAAAAAAACAAGAGGACAATTTCCGCATAGATATGAGAAAAATACAAGAAGCAGTTAAATTAATTCAGTATTCAAAGAAACCTATAATCTATGCGGGCGGCGGAATAAAAACAGCCAATGCTTCAATGACGTTATGCAAATTTGCAGAAATAGGAGATATACCTGTGGCCAATACACTGATGGGGCTAGGTACAATTCCAAGAGTGCATACATTGTCACTTGGAATGGTAGGAATGCATGGCTTTAGAGAAACAAATTTAGCAGTGACAAATAGTGACTTAATTATAGCTATTGGTGCACGATTTAGTGATAGAGTAATTGGAAAAGCAGAAGAATTTGCTTCAAAAGCGAAAATCATTCAAATTGACATAGACGAAACAGAGATAAATAAAAACAAGGTAGTAGATTTATCTTTAGTTGGAGATATGAATACAATTTTAGAAACATTACTTTCTTATATGAATCAAAAGGATAGAAAGTCTTGGCATGATGAAATAAAAACCTATAAGGCTATAGGGTCATCAAGTTTGAAAAAAACTACTAAGGCAGAAAATAATTTTACACATGGGAATGTGCTTCAATGTCTAAATGAAACTCTTGATGAGGATATCATTGTTACAACAGATGTAGGACAACATCAAATGTGGACAGCTCAGTCTTGGAATTTTCTAAAGCCAAGAACATTTATCACCTCTGGGGGCCTAGGAACCATGGGATTTGGATTAGGTGCCGCTATGGGAAGTCAAATGGGTAATCTAGATAAGAGGGTACTTTTAATAACTGGAGATGGAAGCTTTAGAATGAGTTGTAATGAGCTTCAGACCATCTCAAAGCATAAGCTTCCTATAGTTATTGTGATTATGAACAATCATGCATTAGGAATGGTAAGGCAGTGGCAGAGAATGTTTAGTAATGGAAGATACTGTGAGACGGATATTGAGGATGAAGTAAACTATGTAAAGCTGGCAGAGGCCTATGGTATTGAAGGATTCAAGGTTACAAGTACAATGGAATTAAAGAATGTACTTGAATCTGTAAAAATGGGAATGAAACCTATAGTTATAGATTGTGTAATAGATAAGGATGAAGGGGTATATCCAATTGTGCCACCAGGAAAATCAATTCAACAATTAGTTCTAGAATAAAAGTAGTAACAAATGGTTACTATTGATGTTGTTTTTTGCAGCATATTATGGAAATGCATAAACATTTTAATTGATTTATATTATTTATATAATTATAATTAATTACACATAAAAGCCTCTGTATTTTTTAAAAATATAGAGGCTTTTATGTGTGAGATTATATACAATATACTAGTAAAATCCAATAAAATATGTTATTTTTAACTTATGATAATAACTTGTTTATGTTTTCACTACAGAAAGTAATAAAAGAAATAATTGGTAAAGACCAAGCTGAAAATAAAACATATAGTGTAAGTAGAAATTTAATATTTAAGAGCTTTGATATGAGTGAAAGGAGATTTATAAGTGAAAAAATTAATGAAAAGAATTAAAAGAGAAATTAAAGAAAAGGCGAAGAAATATGGAATTATTGGAAAGGATACATTAAAAGTAACTTTAGTATTAACAGATAGTGAAATCAAAGAATTTGAAACATTGCACCTTGATAATCATTATATTTGCGATTTGGAAGATAATGAATTATATATAAACTATGTAGAAGAAATTACTGCAAGTATGAATGTTTATGTTGATAATTTAGATCAAATGTTTGATCTGAAAAAATTAGAAGTGGAAAATGGCATTTTTGAATATAATAATAAATCATTAAGGTTAATTCAAGATTCTAAGCTAAGTAATTTATGGGACCATGGGAATGAATATACTGCATTAGCAATAGACAATGGAGGTAGATTATATAATATTGTATGGAATATAATAGATTTTGATACAAAAGACAAAGTGAAAATTTGTAATTGGGATAGATACACAGTTGCAAAATTATGACTAATATAATTAATTTTTTAACATTTTTATTTCTTTTTTTTATATTCTGGATTATTATTGAAGGACAAGTTTATAGAGTTCGTAGAATAAAAATTAATAATAGAAAGATATCAAAAAAATTCAAAAATTTTAAAATTGTTTTTATATCAGATATACACTATGGAATATTCTTTAGGGCTAAAAGGTTATTAAATATAGTCAATAGAATTAATAAACTAGAGGCAGATATTATAATAATAGGTGGAGATTATTTAGATATTTCTGTAAAAAGTAAGCAGGATGTAAGTGAGTATTTAGATAACGAATTTAAAATATTAAGAAAAATTAAAGCTAAGTTAGGCATTTATACTGTTTTGGGGAATCATGATTATTATAATAGAAAGGATGAGCTATTAAAAGAAATTAATTCAAGTTCATTTAAGCTACTTCGAAATACAAAGGAACTTATTAATATTGGAGAAGATAGTATAGAATTAATAGGAATAGATGATTTATTTGAAGGTAATCCTAAAGTTGGTATCCTTAAAACAGATAGCAATAATTTCACTATTGCTATTTGCCACAATCCGGACTTTTTTAGTGAGTATAAAAACATGATTAATTATGACTTAGGGCTATCAGGTCATACTCATGGAGGGCAAATAAACTTTTTTGGATTATACGCACCATACACATCTTCTAAATACGGTCAAAGGTATTTAAAGAAGATAATTCATGAGAAAGATAGAGATATTGTATTAACCCGGGGAATAGGTAATGGAATGCTACCTATAAGATTTTTTGCTATGCCAGAAATTCTAGAAATTACTTTAGAATAATGATGGACTTGTGAACGATACTTGGATACTCGAAAGAAGAAAAACACAATATGGAATATTATAACATAGATATAGGGCTGGAAAATGATAAAATTGAAATTATAGTAAAATATAGATAAACTAATAATTAATATAAGATAATTAAAAAGGAGTAAAAATGCAAAATTTTATTTTTTCACTTAACGTAGTTTTACCACTTATTATAATGATGAGTGTAGGATGGGTATTGAAATATTTTAAGGTTTGTGACGAGAATTTTTTTAAAACAGCAAATAAACTAACTTTTAAGTTGTTTTTACCTTTGATGTTGTTTAATAATATTTATTCAAGTGATATACAAAGCAGTTTTAATCTTAGACTCATTGTTTTTGTAGTATCTTCAATTCTTATAACTGTGATTTTAGTAACCTTAATTATTCCAAGAATTGAGAAGCAAAATGCCAATAGAGGAGTATTGATTCAGGCACTTTTCAGGAGCAACTATATATTGTTTGGAGTGCCGGTTTGTATGAATTTATTTGCACAAGCAGATATGGGAATAACTTCTATGCTTGCTGTTTTTGTGGTTCCATTATATAACTTTTTAGCTGTTGTAGTTCTAGCAACATATGCAAACAAAGGAAACAATGAGGTAGGGTCAATAAAAAAGACTCTTATGGATGTAGTTAAAAACCCACTAATTATTGCTTGTGTTATTGGAATAGTAATGGCTAGTATAGGATTAAAAATTCCAAACGTTCTTGAAAAAACCATTATAGACATTTCAAAGATAGCAACTCCTTTTGCACTTATCATTTTAGGAGGGGAATTTGCCATTGGGGATGCTCTAAAAAATATTAAATATATTGCTTGGGTTTCTATATTTAAGCTGATTATTATACCTGCAATTATTATTTCCTCTGCGATTTTGATTGGATTCAGACAGTTTGAGCTTGGAGTTTTGCTTTCCATTTTTGCATCACCTATAGCGGTTGCAAGTTATGTTATGGCACAAAATGTAAATTCAAATGATGAACTGGCGGGACAGTTGGTTGCAACTACTACGATTTTATCCTCTTTTACAATATTCTGTTTTATTCTTATTTTAAAAAGCTATAGCTTTATTTAGGGACTTTCGCTATATGGTTTAACTTTTTAGAAGAAGTGGGCGCACTAAAAACTAAAATAAGATATTGTTAATTAAAAACAAAAAAAAGAAGGTTTTAACCTTCAATGGATTTTTAGAAAAGAGTTGAATTAGTATTTAGGTTTTCCATTTTTCCATTCACCGTCATAGTATATGGAACCATCAGAATTATATGCGGTACCCATGCCGTTTGGACCGTCATCCTTAAATTTACCTACATATTTATTACCGCTAGTAAAATAATAAGCCCCTATGCCGTTCGCTTTATGATCTTTAAATTCTCCTACATATCTACTGCCATTACAATAATATTTAGTAACTATGTCATCCATTTTAAAGTCTCCTTCTTTATTTAGTTATTAAATCTGTATTAATCAACATTGTAAACCGTTACAATTATATGAACTATTACTAAATAATAACACAATTTTCTGAATTGTACAATATATATACAAAATATTTACAAACTATTTACATAATAAAGGATTTTATATATTATTATACTTTAATTTTAAATAAAAATAAATTGAGGCATGAAATTACATTTAGTTATTTTCTTAAGAAGAAATGTATAAGGTATGATAATTAAAAGAAAAAGTATATAAAAACATTCTTCAAGGACATACAAGAATATATTAATAAGTGTATAATGTGTATATATCAGTATAATTTTGGTAAGATAACAAGATAACTTACTGAAAAATACTAAACCACTAGGAGGTATAGACATATGTTAAAACAAACATTAAAAGAAGATATCATTAAATATATGAAGAATAGGGATAAGGTAAGACTTACAGCTTTGAGGACATTAATGGCTGATGTTAAGTATAAAGAAATGGATTTAAAAAAAGACATAACGGATGATGAGTTAATTGGTATTATTGAAAAAACAATTAAACAGTTAAATGAAACTCTTAGTTATGCGAAACAAGCTAATAAAGATGAGATTATAGCTGAGACAGAAATTGCTATCGAAATGTTCACAGTTTATATGCCAAAGCAATTAACTGACGATGAAGCAAAGGCAATTATCATTGAAGTTATTGCTGAAAATGGCTTTAAGGGAAAAGGTGACATGGGTAAGGTTATGAAAGCTGTTATGCCTAAGCTAAAAGGGAAGTATGATAGCAAGAAGGTAAATCCTCTTGTAAATCAATTATTGGCATAGGATAAAATTCTGGGTATAGAATATAATTGAGAAAAAAGCTAAATAGCATGGGGAGTGACCTCTCCATGTGCGACTGATGTTATTTTAAAAAAGAATCTATTTTAATTACTAATAGAGGAGTGTGTAAATTATGGCTGTGAGTTTAAAAAAAGGACAAAAAGTTGATTTAACCAAAAATAACCCTGGAATAAAAAAGGTATTAGTAGGATTAGGATGGGATTTAAATAAATATGACGGAGGTAGCGACTTTGATTTAGATACCGCAGCATTCTGCCTTGGTGATGAAGGAAGGGTGACTTCAGATATGGATTTTGTTTTCTATAATAATCCTAAGCACCCATCACAATCGGTTATGCATTTAGGTGATAATTTAAGCGGTGCTGGCGATGGTGACGACGAACAAATGAAGATTGATCTTGCACTGGTTCCACAAAATATTAGCAAGATAGACTTTACTGTAACTATAAATGAGGCTGAGACGAGAAAACAAAACTTCGGTCAAGTTTCAAATGCCTACATTAGAGTATGTAATGATGAAAATGGTGAGGAACTTATAAGATTTGATCTTGGAGAAGACTTTAGTATTGAAACCGCTTTAGTAGTTGGTGAACTTTATAGAAATGGCGCTGAATGGAAGTTTAATGCTATGGGAAATGGATTCGAAGGTGGATTACAAGCTCTGTGTAACAATTTTGGCATAAACATATAACAGGAGAACTCAAACTAAACATTCAGCAAGAAGGTTGTCAGCTATATTTTGATTAGCTAGCAATATTTTTGCTGTTTTTTTGGTATTCACGGATTTGGGAGAAGAATAGTATATTCAAGTTGAACTATCTAGTTTTTATGATATACTTGGATTGCTAACTTTTTGAATGGAATAAAGATCTGGATTGACATAAAAGATAGATAACTTATTATAATGGAGGAATTATTATGAAAACAAATGAATTGCCAAAGTATTTTAAAGAAATTGATAATGAATTGTGGTTTGAGGAAGTTGAAGTTGAGAAAAAAAATTTAAAAATTACTTACAAAGTCAATAAATGTTTTTCTTATTCTAAGTCTCCGTATCAAGAGGTAGCGCTCGTTGATTCTGCGGCATTTGGTTCATGCCTTGTGCTTGATGGAGTAATGCAGACTACATCTGCAGATGGTTTTATATATAATGAAATGATTACTCATATTCCAGTACTTACCCATAAAAATCCGAAGGATGTTTTGGTAATTGGTGGAGGAGACTGTGGAGCGGTAAGGGAGCTATCAAAGTATAAGGATCTTGAGACAATTGATATGGTGGAGCTGGACGAAGTAGTCACAAAAGAATGCATAAAATTTCTTCCAGAAATAAGTGGAGGTTCTGATTTTGATAAAAGAGTTAATTTCAAATTTGGGGATGGAGTTGAGTATGTAAAAAGTACTGATATTAGGTATGATGTAATCATGGTGGATTCACCGGATCCTGAGGGCCCTGCTAAGGATTTGTTTGGTGAAGAATTTTATAAAAATGTAAAAAAGACATTAAAAGCTGACGGAGTAATGGTATGCCAAAGTGAATCTCCAATGATACATCGTAACATAATTGAGAATACAAGAAAAATATTAAAGAATAACTTTAAAATTGTAAAAACATATATAGCTTTTGTTCCAACTTATCCAGGTGGATTATGGAGTTTTACAATGGCTTCAGATGTTTATGATCCCAGCACTATGGATGTAAATAGATTGCCTTCTGAAACTCGTTATTTAACAAAGAGCATTGTAAAATCTTGCTTCGATCTTCCTAATTTCATATGTGATTTAAAATAGAAGTGGAGAGGCCTTGATAAGAATATGAACATAGAAAATTGATATTCTTTGAAAGTTATGGTATATTGTTAATGGAACACTGTTGATGCAAAATTAATGCATCTCACAAAATAGTGTTTTGTATTTGGAGGATAATTAATGAAGATTGGAACAGTAAAATGGTTTAATGCAGAAAAAGGATTTGGGTTTATTGAAGTAGAGGGTGAAAAAGATATTTTTGTTCATGTATCTGCAATTCAAGATTCAAGAAAAAGTTTTGACGAAGGTCAAAAAGTTCAATTTGAAACAGAAGAAGGACCTAAGGGACTTCAAGCAATTGAAGTTTCAGCAATATAAATAACTAATATTTATACTACAAAAGCCACCTTATAAGGTGGCTTTTGTAGTATAAATTTCTTCTAGTAAATTTTTTCTATAATTACGTCGTAATTACCTTCTGGAGCTATAACAGTACATTTTTCTCCAAGAGATTTTTTATAGATTGCCATTCCTAGTGGGGATTCAATACTGATATTCATTATTTCGGGGTCAGTCTCTACTGTAGATACTAGGCATACTTTCTCAATATCATCTGTATCAAGAAATTTAACATCAGCCTCACCACCAAGACCTAGATGATCATCATTACTATAGTCATCTACTACTGTAGAGCTACGAAGCAACTCTTGAATCTTAATTATTCTATCATTATTTGTTGCTTCATCATCTTTAGCTGCATCGTATTCTGCATTCTCGCTTAAATCGCCATGTCCCTTTGCTTCTTTAATTGCAGCTGTTATTTCTTTTCTTTTCTCGCCTGTGCGCAGTTCTAATTCTTCTTCTAATTTTGCTACTCCGCTAGGTGTTAATATTGTACTTTTCATAATTTCGTCACTCCTAACAATTTTTCTGTATATGATGATGCTCTCTATATATAAATAAATTAGTTATATTAAATTTAGTTCAATATAGACAACACAATAAAGAGTTATTATATCATATTTTTGGTGGTTTTAGTTTTATGGGTCAATTAAAAATATAAAAACATATGTTATACTATAAAGTAGATGCGGTAATAGCTGAAGTTACATACTCATACATACAATTAAACTAATAAAAAAAATATATACAAAATTTAATAGTTGGTTTTTAGCAATTCAAATTCAATTTTTCGACATGGAGGAAAATTTTTATGAATCAGACAAAAGAATTAGGAACAGAAAGTATTGGAAAACTACTTTTTAAGTTTTCTATACCTGCTATAACCGGAATGATAGTAAATGCGTTATATAACATTATAGATCGAATTTACATAGGTCATATTAAGGGGGTAGGATCCTATGCACTTTCAGGACTTGCTATCACCTTTCCTATATCAGTTATTATAATGGCCTTCGGAATGCTTGTTGGCATAGGAGCTAGTGCCGTGATATCAATAAAACTGGGAGAAAAAAACAAAAAGGCTGCAGATGATATTTTAGGAAATGCAATAATACTCATAACAATAATATCATTTGTAGTTGGATTACTTGGAGTTTTATTTTTAAACAAACTTTTAATCTTATTTGGGGCAAGTGAAAGTAGTATACCCTATGCAAAAGCATATATACAAATTATACTTATGGGAGCCGTTTTTCAAAATATAGGTTTTGGTATTAACAATATAATTAGAGCAGAGGGTAATCCCAAAATGGCAATGTTTACGATGGTATTTGGTGCAATTATAAATATTATATTAGATCCCATATTAATATTCGGTTTTAATATGGGAATTGAAGGTGCTGCATTAGCAACTATAATTTCTCAAGCTTTTAATACATTATGGGTATTGAAATATTTTACTTCCAAGAATAGTGGAAGCATACTTAAAATAAAAAAATCCGTTTTAAAGCTTAATATACATATTATAAAGGAAATTTTTGCTATTGGCATGGCACCTTTTTCTATGCAAATCGCTTCAAGTCTTGTAATTATTTTATATAATAAAGGTCTTTACGATTATGGAGGGGATGTAGCAATAGCTGCTATGGGAATATTAAATAGTATATCAATGCTTATTTTCATGCCTATATTTGGTATAAGCCAAGGAATTCAGCCTATAATAGGATATAATTATGGGGCAAAGTTGTATCCTAGAGTTTTAAAGATTTTAAAGTTTGCCATAATTGCAGGAACTTGCATTGCTACAATTGGATTTTTAGGTGTGCAACTATTTGCCAAACCTCTTATTAGTGTGTTCGTAGGAAATAATCCTGCGCTAATAAATATGGGCGCCCGTGGACTTAGAATTGATTTGATTTTTTTACCTATTTTAGGGTTTCAAATTTTAGGAGCTAGCTATTTTCAAGCAATAAACGAAGC
>Ga0105047_10004273_pt1 | contig 24925 bp, 21 predicted proteins | sample MAT04_FD_78384 | JGI IMG/M metagenome (GOLD analysis project Ga0105047, IMG submission 78384) | Freshwater microbial communities from Lake Fryxell liftoff mats and glacier meltwater in Antarctica - MAT-04 (megahit assembly) | ecosystem: Environmental > Aquatic > Freshwater > Ice > Liftoff...
ACCCGATTGCAAAGTGAATTTGGATCGACCGCCTGCAAGGCGATTCACGTGTGCCAGAGTTGCCGACAACCGTTTGACGAGTTCAAGGCGATCTGACCGGTCTACACCTTTTGCGTTTTCCACTTCCCGCGTCGAAATAGCACCAACGACAACAGCGCGAGAAACGAATACGCGCACAACACCGAAATGAAGATCGACTGCCACAGCCAGTCGGAATGTTCGGCGAGCAGCCACGCCAGCGGGATTTCAAACATCCAGAACACGATGATGTTGATCCACGTTGGCGTATTCACATCGCCAGCTCCGTTAAACGCCTGCTCCAGCGACATGCCCAAGGCGAACATCGGAAATCCCGCTGCCATGATGCGCAGCCCTCGTATCGCAACGTGTGCCACTTCTGGATCCGTCGTGAACGCTCCGATAATGAGCGGAGCTCCAGCGAAGAACACTACGCCCATCAGTCCAAGAAACCAGATGTTGTAGCGGGTGGCCGTCCACACCGCCTTCTCGGCACGATCAGAACTTCCCGCACCCAGCGATTGCCCAACCATCGTTGCCGCGGCGTTGCCCAAACCGGCTGCCGGTAACAGCGCGAACATCACGAGCCGTATTGCAATCGTATAACCCGCCATCGCGACGCTGCCAAACGCCGCCATGATGCGAATCAGCACGATCCAACTGAGCGAGCCAACCAGCACCTGAAACGTGCTCGTCACACTCAGGCGCAACATGCTGCCCATCGTATTCAGTTCAATCGCGAGATGCTTACGTTTGAGCGCGAGATGTCCCGAACCTTTCAGCAATCGGTTGAGCGCGTACAACACACCAATACCGCGGCCGATCGTTGTTGCAACGGCTGCGCCGGTTACACCCATCTCTGGAAACGGTCCCACGCCAAAGATCAGCATCGGCCCCAGCACGATGTTGATGCCGTTTGCGAGCCACAACACGCGCATGGCAACCGCGGCGTCACCCGCGCCACGAAACACCGCATTGATGACAAACAACATGAACGCCGTGGCACTGCCACCCAGCAACACGCGGGTGAAGTTCGTTCCTGTTGCGAGCACGTCGGGTTCGGCGTGCATCAGCAGCAACAGCTCACGCGCAAACACGGCGCCAACGATCGAAATCGCCACAGAAATCCCCAATCCCAACACGATACCTTGCACGGCTGCACGCGCCGCGCCGTCGGAGTCCTTCTCGCCAATGCGTCGGGCAACAATCGCGGTAGCCGATATCGCGAGGCCCATCGCAATCGTGTAGATGATGATCATGAGCGACTCGGTCAAGCCAACCGTCGCCACCGCAGCGGCACTCAGGCGAGATGCGAAAAACACGTCCGTCACCGCGAACAAACTTTCCATCATCATCTCGAGCACCATCGGCACGGCCAGCAGAAAGATTGAACGACGAATCGATCCCTGCGTGTAGTCGTGCGCTTTTCCTGCGATGGCGTCGCGCAAATCCTGCCAGACACTTCCAAACGAGTGAACGGATTCCGTCTCACCCGGCGTTGTTGATTCGGTACTGGTCAAGCGAACCTCAACTGGATCAAAATGAAAACGCCCTCGCTGCAGTGGGAGCAGGGAGGGCGTAAATCCGTGAGGAGCGGCGAAAATTTCGCGGCTGCTACTCCGGGCGCCCTGCTCCCATATCACAATCGCTGCCATTGCCAATTGCTGGCATGACGACCCGGCCGGCCGGGCGGAAGCGAGTGATAGTGTTGGGAGTGAGGAACTTCATCGGGCACCAAGGGACGAAGTGGAGAGCTGGCGGCGCCGGGGGCGTTAACGAGACTTTAACGCACCAGGCGTGAAGCGGGAAAGCCTAACGTGACCCAATCAAACGGTCAAGGGTTACACTGAAACAGTCTCGTGCTTGACCGCGCGGCAATCGTGTCGCACACTTGAAACGACAGCCTGAAGTTCAACGGATCATCAATGCAGGCTGAACGCACTCACTCGCCACTCATGTCCATCTTGTCCACGTACGGCACAGGGCGGCGCACTGCGCGCACGGTAACCTCGCGACGGCCTTCCTGGTTTCCGGTAGCCTTTGGAATTCTCATGGTCGCGTGCGGCGGTGACGATCCCATTGCCGTCGCTACCGTGACCGTCACGCCCTCGACAGCCACCGTCATCATTGCCGCAACGTCGCAGCTCTCGGCGTCGGCGCTGGATGCCACGGGAGGCGTGATCAGCGGACGCCGGGTGACGTGGAGTAGCAGCAACGTGAGTGCCGCGACCGTCAGTACAGGCGGATTGGTCACTGGCGTCACCGCGGGAAACGTGGTGATTGCCGCGACGATTGATGGTGTTGTGGGCAACGCCACCATCACGGTTTCGCCACCCCCGGTCGTGGCGGTCACGATTACGCCAACTACTCCGTCGGTCGTCGAAACGGACACCCTGCGCCTGCGAACAGTGCTCACGATTGCGGGCGGCACCGTTATCACGGGACGCGCCGTTGTATGGAGCTCCGCATCGCCAGCAACCGCTACGGTCAATAGCGCGACCGGCCTGGTGACGGGTGTGTCTCCCGGCACCGCGGCGATCACGGCTACGAGTGAAGGAAAATCAGCTACGGCAACCCTCACCGTGACGCAAAGTCCGTGCAACATTGCGCTCGCCAAACCAGTTGTCACCGGAATTCCGCAGGTTGGAGCGCTCGCCGCGACGGATTGCAACCTGGGCGATAACACCTACCTCGATCTGTACAGTTTCACGCTCGCTACGCAAGCGACGTTGGACGTGACGATGAAAAGCACGGTGTTCGATGCGTACCTGTTTATCTACAAAGTCAACCCGACCGATTTGCTCAAAGTTGGCGAGAACGACGACGAGAACGGCGGTCCCGGTACAGATGCGCGCCTCACGGGATCGCTTGGTGCGGGCAACTACGTCATTGTTGCCAACGGATTCAATGTGTCGCCAACGAACACGCTGCTGACTGCCTTTGGTGCGTACACGTTGACGTTCACGTCGCCGTACACTGCGCCTGCCGGTGCGCTGCGCCTGCTGAATCCATCGCCCAGCGCGATTACACTCGATCGTGTTCCACCCGACCGCGCTCGCATTATGCTGCGCGGGATTCGCCGGCAACGCTAACCGCGTGGTGTGAACGTCGCTGATATGACAAAGGGGCGCCGCAATCGGGCGCCCCTTTGTTATTCCACCATCCAAACGGTTCACTTACGACCAGTAACCGGCTTGTCGATCAGCGCTTCGAGTTCTTTCCGCACCCGCGGATCGGTCGAGCGTCCCAGTGCCGACACCGCGCGTTTGCGCGCCGTAATACTTTCGTCCGACCTGGCAATCGCAATCAACTTGTCCAGCGATTCACGATCATCGTTTGGCGCCAGCGCGTTGATGATGGCTTCCTTCATCTGGTAATCCACCGTCGCGTTGTACATCGCGATGATTTCAGAAACCTTGACGCCGGCGCGCACCGCGTTCGACAACGCACGGCGCTGATTATTGACGGAGATGCCGGGATCCTTCGCCAGATTCAGCAACCACTTTGCGTTTTCGCCGCCACCAAATTCGGTGATGGCCGAGAGCGCCGCTTCCTGCGAGCGTGTGCCTGGCAGCTTTGGCCACGACTCACGAATCAGCGCGACGTCGGCGCCCGTTGCATACGACGTGCCAAGACTGCGCACGGCGGTTGCCATTGCTTCGTCGGGCAGTTCGCCGCGCCGCACGACACCGCGCAGGAATTCCCGCGAGCGTGGGTCGCCCGATTGCGCGAGTGAGCTGAGTGCTTCGCGCGCGACCCAGCCGCCCTGCCGGTCACTAGCAAGGCGCACGAGTTCGGGAATGCCGGCACCGCCTTCCAAACGCGAAAGTGTGCGCAACGCTTGTTGACGCACCGATTGGTTGTCGCTCTCGTCGGTGGCAATCGCCAGCAACGGCTGGGCGGCCGCGGCCGGTGTGCGACCATCTCGGCTAAGATAGGTAATCGCACTGCGACGGGTTTCCCGAGCGCGCGATTGATCGCGAGCAATACCAAGCAACGCCGCCTGGTTGTCGATGCCTTCTGCAATCATCGCCGGAAGAATCGCGTTGCCTGACACGCTGCCTTCGGCTTTCGCCGCGAGGCCCAGCAGGTAGTCACTTGCTTCTTTTGCAGTCACCGTGCCGAGGTCGGTGACGCCTTCGGGCTTGTCGATGGGGCCGACAAACGCGCGAACGCCAATAACCGTGCGGGCGGCAATTTCGAGAATCACACGCGCTGGTCCTTTTACACAATCCGGCATGCCGGAACTGTTGATGTTGCCGTAGTACTCGTTCGAACCCGTGCCGTAGTTGAGCCGCATGAAAGTGCGTCCGTCACCGCAGGTTCCTTCACGCGCCGGATAACTGAACTGCACGCGGCCGTCGGCGGCGTTGGCGATGCGTTGAACGAGTCCTTGGGCCTGCAGGCTGGTGGCCGAGCACAGGGTGAGTGCGAGCGCGGTGGCAGTACGCACTCCGATAACTTCAGTGAGCGGGAGCATGGTTACCGACCGGCCGCATCAAGAAGGGCCTGCTTCGCTTTCGGATCGGTACTGCGGCTCAGCGTGCCAACGACCTGGCTGCGAACACTCGCGTCGGTGCTGTTCTTGAGAATGTCGATCAACTTGTCGAGCGCTTCCGGTTCTTTGCGCTGCCCGAGCGCACTCACGATTTGGCTGCGCAATGACCGGGACTCCGCGGCATCGTACAGCTTGGAGAACTCGCCCACCGTGATGGTCGTGCTCGAGCGGTTCAAACGATTGATTGCGTTGGAACGCGTTTCGCTGGCCTCACCCGGGTTACGAGCGACTCCCAACAGGAACTGGTCATTCTCGGCGCCACCCATCCGGGAAATAGCGGAGAGCAGCGCAGATTTCAGATTCTCGCTCTGCATCTTCGGGTAGAGGTTTCGCAAATACGTCGCGTCTTCTGGCGAGTTGCGCTCTTTCGAGAAGGAGCTCAGCGCCTCCGAGCGTAGTGTTTCGCTCACGTCGCTGCGCTCAATGATCATGCGGACTGACGAACGAGCGCGGGCGTTCTCGGTGTTGGAGAGGGCGCGGACCGCTGCACGCTGGATTTCGCGTTCTGTGCTGGTGCGCAACAGCTCTTCGAGCGTGGACAGGGCGTTGTCGCCTGGGAGACGTGACAGTGCGCTCACGGCGTCGACGCGAAGCTCAAGCGTTTCGTCGTTGTTTTTTGCAACGGAGATGGCCGCGCTGGTTGCAGCGGTATCCTGCCGACGCAGCAGAATGCGCAATGCGCTGCGGCGCAGTTCCAGCGTGCACGGATCTTTCTTGTCCAGAACGCGGCGCAGCATTGGAGTGGCCGTGTTCATGTCCGACGACGCGATCGCGCTGAGTGCTTCGGCGCGAACTTGCATGTCTTCACGATCACAACCACCCTTCTGCGCTTCCTGCGCCACAATGCGCTGCTGTTCAGCGTCGCCACGTTGGGCGAGGGCACCGCGAACGCGCATCGTCAGGTTGCTGACTTCGTTGTTGAAGCTCGTGGAGCCCGACCCGATTTTCGACTTGTCCGTGAGTAGGCGAAGCGACGTCTTTAATTCGTCCGTGTTGCCAAGTTTGTAACGCATCAGGGCCTCGTTATACGCGGCACCGGTCAGGCGCGTCGACTTCGGGTACTTCGTCTGCACCTGGGCGAACATCTCGGCGCTGCGGCGATAGTCGCCACGATTCATCGCATCCAGCGCCACGCGGAAGAGCGAGTCGGCGGGATCAGGTTCCTGCTTCCATTCCCATTGCGACTGTCCAGGCGCATACGCCATCGGCATGTTCTGCGTGTAGGCCAGGTTGTACGACGGGCTGTAGGAGTACGAGTACTGCGCGTCAGCCAGTGCAGCTGAAATGTTCGTCGTGATGGTCGAAGAGAGCTGACTCGAGAGATTGGCCAACGGCGCGAACGCGTCGCCGAAATTCGTGCGCTCCAGCGAACGCAGAGACCGCTCCAACGTTCGCTGTGCGTCTTGCATGGCACGCTCGGTAGAACGCATGGAAGTCTCCATCGACCGATCGGTAACGCGCGCCATCGCTTCCTGCGAACGCTGCATCGCGTCGAATGAACGATCCGTTGCTTCGCGGGCCATGCGCTCGGCGTCCATGCGCAGGCGTTCGGTGTCGATGTACAGGCGACCAGGTAGATCCCAATCGGGACCGAGGGTGGTGGCGCGTGGCGCGGGAGCCGGAACAGGCGCGGGCGTTGGTGCAGTGGCGGGCGTCGGCGCGGCCGGTCGTGCGGGCGGCGTTGGTGGTGTCGTTGATTGTTGCGCGCTCACGCTCGCGGCGCACAAAACAAGCGCAACCAGGGACGGGGCAAACTTCATGGCAGAGTTCCTCACTCGGCGGAATAGTTATTGGCGACGGCGGTACGCAGGCGCGGCATCACATCACGTTGTTCCATGGCGCGGTGAATCATCTCGACATCACCGGCCGTGGTCTTGTTTGACAGTTGTACGATTTGCGCCAGTACCAACTCGAGGTCTTCAAGCAATCCGCGAACGTTTGGGTTGTTCGTATTTGGCGAATCGAGAAGGAAGCGCGTAGTGTTAAGCAAGTCACCGGCGCCACTGACCAACTCTTTGTCCTGGGCAGCGTTGCGTGTTTCCGACTGCATGGAAGCGAGCAGGGCGATCGTCTCTCCCATGTATTTGTTGGCTTCCGGCGAGTTCATGACGGGCTGCAGCACGCTCGAACCCGCGATGGCCTGCGCCGCAACAACGGTTGGTGGTACGGACGTAGCCGGAGCAGTGGGTGGCAACGACACGCGGCCCAATCCAACCCCGATGACGAGTGCGGCAGCAACGCGCATCCATCCACTGTTGTACCACGGCGCGCGCAGCGGTGGGATCGATGTGATCGGTGTGAACGACGCCGCGACACGAGTGGGAACAGGCGTGGATCCGGCGAACTGCTCGTTCTCGATGGCGACCCACATGCCCTCGACATCGGGAGCGGGTGGTTCGTTGTACGTACGCGCAGCGTTGCGCAGCCAGTTGTCGAATTCTTCGTCCTGCATCTCTTACTCCTTCCTGAACGGCTCCAGCATTTTGCGAAGCTGGCCGCGTGCGATGAACAGCCTTCCTTTGGAGGTACCGACAGCCACTCCGGTGGCGGCCGCGATTTCCGGATGTGTGTAGCCTTCTATGTCGTGCATGACAAACGTGATGCGGTAGATCTCGGGCAGCGCGCTGATTGCGGCGTGCAACCCTTCTTTCAAATCGGGGTCTGCATCTCGCACTGCTTCATCGGCAATGGGATCTGTAGCATCGAAGTCGATTTCCCGATCGTGTTTCTTGTCGCGCCGTCGGGCGTTGGCCACCACCGACAGCGTGACGCGATGAACCCAGGTGGAGAGCGCTGCATCGCCACGAAAGCGCGACAGCTGACTGAAGATCCGGATGAACGACTCTTGCACCAGTTCCCGGGCGTGGTCTTCATCGCCACAGAGGCGAAAGGCCAGCCTGAAGACGCGATTCACATGCGCGTCGTACAACTCGCGCGATGCGATGCGGTCTCCTTCCAGCACTCGCGCGACGAGCGCTCGTTCAGCGTGTCGCGGGCCTGGGTCGAGGACGAGTAGAGTGGATTCTGGTAGTGTCACGTGGCGCCGAAGATATAGACACGGCGTTGGTGGAAAGCGTTCGGCGGGATTCCGGGTCGGGCCCGGCATTGGCACTACTACGGGCTCCCCTCGCTACGGCGGCTGACGTGGCGGCGTTTCAGGTCCTTCGGGTCGGGCCGGGTCGCCCGAAACCACTATACTGCTGGCGAGCTTCCGAGGCCGTTAACCGATCTACGTGCCGAAGGTAGTTTGAAGAGCTAAAAGGCCCGACTTCCGGACAAGTTCCTGCTGTCTCACGCCCGGCGCGTTTTATTTCGCCAGCGACCCTCAACTGCTGCCGCGATGACCACTCCCCACGCATGATAGACGAAGCACAGGCCGCCCAGCTCGTTCCGCATCTTCCAACATCTGGCCCGCCAATAGTCGTTGGCGTTCGGGAACAGTTTCTTATCGGGAGCGCAGACGACGCGCAGTTGTCAATTAGCGAGGCGGGCGTTCTGCCTCGGCACTGCCTATTGGCGTTCACCCAGCACGGCTGGTTGCTGGTTCCTGGCGACGGCAGTGTTTCTGTGAACGGTGAAGTCGCCACAGGCACGCGGCGTTTATTCGACCGTGACATCGTTGCGATTTCAGCGACGCTGCAATGGGAGTTCGTGAGCGGCGAAACTCGTACTCGGTTGATGCCGCGCGTGCGGGCCAGCGCATTCGCGCTGCCGGTTCGCAGCAAACGCCGCGCTTTTGCCACCGTCGGTCGCCGCTATCCGTGGCGCGCCTTGGCCGTGGTGACGACACTCATCGCCTTTACTGCTGTCGCAACACGAGTCGTCCAGCAGGACAAGCGGGACGCCGCAATGGTGTCCGCGGTGTTGTCCGCGCAACAGGCCGGTGAATTCGATTCGCTGCTCAGTGACGCGTATGACCACATTGAGCGTGGCAACTCGTTGCTGGAGCTGGGCCTCGCGAACGAGGCCGCGGCGGAGTTTGCCCGTGGCGTAAACACGCTGGCGGTGAGCGCATTGCGCGATCATCCCCTCGTCAAGCCGCGCATTGCGGCACTCGAATACGTTGTGGCAACCATTTATCGCGACCGGAAGTTGAGCGTACCCGCCGCGTTTGCCAACAGTTCGTCGTTGCTGACGTCAGAGACAATGCGGGCGGCCACGCTGAGTGTCGACCAGTTCGCACATACGTTCGAACTCGTGGCCGGCGGATTTCGGTTGCGGTTTCGAAAGCCCATCGTTGTTGTTGGCCGCGACCATGCTGAACACTTGTCGTTGTACGGTCCTGGTGGTGCGCTGGATTTACGCAGTAATACCATGACGGACGAACAGGTCGCATATGTTGTTGCACAGTGCCAGTCGTACGGTATTCGCGTGAAAGATTTTTCCGAGGACTCAATTCTGCAACGGCAAGTGAAAGCCGCGATCCGTGCTGGGCGCGCTGATCGCGCCGGAACTGGACTGCATCTGCACATCGATCGGTTTGCCGACCGCCATGATCAGTGGACCATTCGGCCGCCTGCACGATAGCGCGCGTGCGTAATGCCGTGCCTGCTCAGGTGGTTCGGCCAAACCTCTTCCACGCTCCGTGACGCTAACCACGACGTTCCGCGCGCTCGGATCACTGTTGCGTAAAATTCCCTGACGAAACTAGCCCGATTCCACCATCATGAACTGCATTCGCGCCACTCCGGACAATGAGAATTGCGCACCGTCCCGCAGCAAGTGCGCTTCGCCACGTTCCAGTACTGCATCATCGAGCGTGGTACCGTTGAGACTGGAGTCGATGAGATACCAGTTACCGTCACGCCGGAGTAGCGCGCAATGATATCGCGAGATGAAGCCGCTTTCGTCGCTGAGCAGTAAATCGTTCTGCTCTTCCGGGCGCTCGGAGACGGCTGAACCAATTCGAAAGATCGGGCTTGTCAGTGTGTACGTCTTTCCACGTCCGACACCATCGACAATCCGCAACATGGGGGTTCGGTGCGCGGCCCCCGCGCGATCGGCGGCGAGCACCCGCGATTGCCTGAGCGCCAGCGCGCTTGCTGAAACGACCAGGACAAATCCGAGCAGGACCACGATACCGCCGACCAGGTAGATGGTGCGACGCAAGTCTGCGGCTCGTTGTAGCACGAGTACGCGCCCCCTGAAAGACAGCGCGCGGTCGTTCTTCGAATCGAACGCGAGCACGGCAGTTGTGGCAGAGTCGGCACGCAGCAAGCTCCGCGCAGCGAGCGCGCGTTGCGCAGTGGCCAGCAGTTGTTCGCGCTGTGCCTCACGCACGACAGCTTGCCGCGCGGCTGTCGCTGACGCAACGAGGGCATCGAATGCACCAACTGCGGCGCGGTAGCGCTCCTCGACAGCCGCATTACCGAATCCCTCCAGTTGAATGCGCTTCCAGCAATCGGTACGCTCCTGAATGCCGGCAAGAGCAGGAGACGCCACGGAGTCGACGTGATCGCAATAGCGAATAAGTGTGGCGCGTTCGCTGTCGCGGTTTTGGGACCCCGCTGTTTGCGCACGAAGCGGTGAGCAAGCGACCAGCAGAGTAAGCAGGCCAACAGAGCGTACGGCAAGCCCAGCCTGCGGAAACATCAATTGCAACAGTGGGGCCTGTTGTCGATTTCGCTGCATTGTCACTGGCGACCATCCCGCTTTTCAATCGCCTTTGCGGTGCTCTCATCGGGTGCGCGTGGCGGCGCTTCACGAGGCGCGGTGTCGCGCAAGCGATCAAGCTCATGCGCCGTGAGCAGCGCGCGCGCGGCCGCCAACTGCCGCGCAATGTCTTCATCCGATTCGTGCCCGGAGTGCCAGAGATACCGCGGCACGAACCCAATGAGCATGATGCCCGACAGGAGCAACAGCAAACAAATCAACGGACGCGCCGAGGGCGGTTCGGCAGCAATGGATAGCGCTTCACGCAACGCGGCCGGTATCGCGCGTTCATTGGCCACGCCCGTAAACAGCGGCCACGCAATGCGAGGAGGTCGCCATGACGCCGGAGCGCTGAATACTGCCGCGCCCGCTCTGTCACGCAGCGCGATTGTGCCGGTAAGCGCAACACGTCCGATCGATGTGAATGGCCATACCGGAGTGGCGAATACGGGAATAATGACACTCGCTTCCCTCGCACCCGGCGGAACGGCCATCGCGAGTTGCTCTGGCCCGACCATGGGCGAACGCAACAACTCGGCGCTCCAGTGAAATGTTTCAGCGACTGCATTGGCCGCGGGCCACGTGAATGCCGCCGAGAGACACATTTCGTCGTGGTGGGCGTTGCAGCGCACGAGTCGGAATTGCGCGACTGCGCCGGCGGTCGCGATCCCCTTCACATCCGCGTTCGCGGTGCGCGGGGGCTGAGCCAAGGCGGGCGCAGCGAAGGTGCTGAGGGTCGCGATGAGGACTTGCCGAAGTGCGCGCATCAGGACGATTGGAACAATGTCACACGACATCGCACGCGACCCGCGACCAGTTCTGCGTTCTGCGTAATCTGAACCGGGCGATACAACGGATGCCCGTCAAGTACAGCACCGCTCGGCGGTGGATGCACCACCACGTTTGGGCCATCGCACATAACGGTTGCGTTTGCAACCTGCATTGCCATGCCGCTCTCGATCGCGCGTTCGTGCAGCGACCAAAAAGTGTGGTGTTGTTCGTGAGGCGGCAGTATCAGTGCCACGGCAGGCGATCGCCACATTGTCGGCCCAACGGAAGCGAACCCGATGGCAGCGCCACACACTGTGCAGGCGGCGGGCCACCATAACTCCCCCAAGCCCGGAAGGCTGTAGATCGCACCAGCAATCGCGCCGCCGCACAATCCAATCAGCAGCACTTCAATGCTAACGTCAACGCGACGCAGGCGCTTGTACTGCGCGAGCGCGACGGAAGCGAACCCCGCCATCAGCGACCAGCTGAGCATTCGGACCAACGTAAACATCCGACTGGTACCACCATCCGGCAGGAAGAGCGCGAGCGTGCAACCAACCAGTGCACCAACCCCACCCAGCAAAATGCCCGCGCACATTGCCGGCACCAACGCCTCTCGCCGAAAGCGCGCCCGCGCGAGGAGTACCAGCGCACCAACACAGGCAGACAGTGTCAGCGACATGAGCTGATCAGCGCGCGCGTACGACGCGATTCGCGACGACAAGTCTGACCATCTGCTGGCGATGGCCCACGCGAGGGCTCCGCCAATCCAGCCGGCCACCAACGCGCCAGACGCGGTCGCGGGAAGCGTGCGAGCGTGCGGACCGTCAGGACGCGGCATTCGCTGTGCACAGTTGATAGATCATTTCGAGAGCTCGCGCACCTTTTTGGCGGCATCACCAAATCCGTGTTCCGCTGCCTTCTGGTACCACGCGATTGCCTGGGGCTTGTCCTTTTTCAGTCCCAGACGTCCGCGTTCGTAGGCTTGACCCAAGGCGTACTGCGCTGCGGCACTGCCACTGTCGCCCGCCTTCTGATACCAGCGAACTGCGCCGACTTCATCCTTGGCGGTTCCTCGCCCGCGTTCAAGCGCGTTGGCAAGTTGAGCCATCGACTCGGTGTCACCGGCATTCGCTGCATCGGTGAAGAGGCGCACGGCTGCGCGTTCATTGCGCTTGGTGCCATGCCCATCGAGGTACAACACTGCAAGGCGGCGTTGGGCCGTTCTCGTTCCACTTGCGGCTTCACTACTGCACGCGTCGAACGCCGCGGGCCATTCCTGGCTGGTGAAATGCTCCTCACACTGCGACACCACGCGAATCGGGCGCGTTTCCGACGCTGATCGAGTTTCCGCGCCGGACGTGGTGACCGTACTACCGGGAGTTTTCGATGCGGTTTTTGTTGTCGCTTGAACGTCCCGTTTTTTGGCGACGGTCGGTGCTTTCTGCTCTGTTTGCGTTGTCGGTTTGGACGGCTTTGGTACTGCTCCGGCAGGTTGCATTGATTTCGGCACTGGTCGTGTTGCTGGCGTGACCGGCGTCGTGACCGCGGCGTTTGGAGGTGGCGGCCCCGCCGCAACCGACGGCGGTGTTGTTGGTTCGTTTGCGGGGAGCGCGGCGTCCGCCACCCGGGGCACGGGCGGCAACCCTGCGACATTGACTACGGGAATTGGCAACTGGCGACCGTCACCCGGCGCGGGAAGTGCGAGAATTGACGCACCAATCACGATGATGCCAAATATTACGCCGCCAGTGAGCAGTTTCTCGTGGCCAGCAAACGGTCGACGAGTGGATGGCGGCGTGCCAGGCGTTTCAGGAGGGGGCGTCATTTCACTGGAGGTTCCGGATTGGGCCGTGTGCCGTTCCCGTGCGCCTTCTCTGGAGGGTCGTTGGAATGCAGCCCGAAAGTTCGCGACGCACCAGTGTCACAATCAATCCGGGAAGCGTCGGCGTGCGCAAGCTTTTCGTATCGCCAGTTCCGGCGTGTGGCTTGCAAGGGCCGTCAGGGACTCCAACAGCGTCGTGCCCGCTACAGGGTGCTCACCGGAACCGACAATCGCACGCGCGTGCCTTCGCCCGGAACGGAGCCCGTCGAACGATCGCACCCGAGCCGCTTGCAAGTTCGCGTCCAATGGCAGGCAGCCGCAGGAGCAGGTCGTCGGGACCATTCGACGCCGAACGCATTTCCCACACCGACTCACGCGCTTCGAGCAGCGCCTGGTCGGCCAACAGCAAAGCGTCGCCGAGTGCCTGGGCACTCGCCGGGGATTCCCATTGCATTTTGTGGCGCAGATCATCAAGCCGCAGCACGACACCGGTGAAACCATTCAACAATGTGTCATGCAATCGCAAATTCTCACGCCGCTTGCATCGTGTTGGGCGTGATCTACACTTTGATGATGACGCCAGTTGTTAACTCAGTACACCGTTCCGACGAGAAGTGCAGCAGCTACAACCGCCGCTTGTTGCGTCTCTCGCCCCTGTCATCCATTCACAGGAAACTTCGTGAGCATCGCACCCTTGCTCGAACGCTCTGCGTGGACATCACTGCAGGCTCACTTCCGGCAGATTGCAGGCAGCCAACTTCGGCAACTCTTCGCCGACGACCCCTCTCGCGGCGAGCGGCTGACCGTTGATGCCGCCGGGATATATCTCGACTACTCGAAAAATCGGGTCACCGACGAGACAGTGGCATTGCTGGTGCGCCTCGCACAGGAATCGGGGCTGCGCGATCGCATCGACGCCATGTTTCGGGGCGACAAGATCAATGTGTCCGAGCAGCGGGCGGTGTTGCACGTGGCGCTGCGTGCGCCGGCCGGCACATCGATTTTGGTCGACGGTGAAAACGTCGTTCCAGCCGTGCATGAGGTATTGGACAAGATGAACCAGTTTGCCGAGCGGCTGCGAGATGGGAGCTGGAAAGGACACACGGGCAAGCGCATCACGAACGTCGTCAACATCGGCATCGGCGGATCGGACCTCGGGCCCGTCATGGCCTACGAAGCGCTCAAATTCTTCAGCGATCGCAACCTCACCTTCCGGTTCGTCTCCAATGTGGACGGTACGGATTTTGCGGAGGCCGTGCGTGATCTCGATGCAGCGGAAACGCTGTTCATCGTCTCGTCCAAGACGTTCACGACACTTGAGACCATGACCAACGCGAACTCGGCGCGCGCCTGGATGCTGGAACACCTCAAGGGTGATACGGCAGGAATCGCGAAGCACTTTGTGGCCGTGTCCACCAACGAGAAAGTGGTCACGGCGTTCGGCATCGATCCGGCCAACATGTTCGGATTCTGGGATTGGGTTGGCGGGCGATACTCGATGGATTCGGCAATCGGGCTCTCAACCATGTTGTCCATCGGGCCAGACCATTTCCGCGAGATGCTGGCCGGCTTCCATGAGATGGACGAACATTTCCGCACAACGCCGTTCGAGCGTAACCTGCCTGTACTTCTTGGCCTGCTGGCAATCTGGTACAACAACTTTTTTGGGGCGCAGACGGTCGCGGTGCTGCCGTACGAACAATACCTGAAGCGTTTTCCGGCGTATCTCCAGCAACTCACGATGGAGAGCAACGGCAAACACGTCACGCTCGATGGAAAGCGCGTCGGCTACGATACCGCGCCGATCTACTGGGGCGAGCCGGGCACGAACGGGCAACATTCGTTCTATCAGCTCATTCATCAAGGCACGCGCCTCATTCCCGTCGACTTCATTGCCTTCGGAAATTCCCTCAATCCGCTGGGCGCGCACCACGACATACTTCTCGCAAATGTGCTCGCACAATCGGAGGCGCTTGCGTTTGGCAAAACTGCTGACGAGGTGAAGGCCGAAGGCACGCCCGACTGGCTCGTTCCGCACCGCGTCTTTGAAGGTAACCGTCCGTCAAATACGATTCTGCTGGACCGCATCACGCCCGCCGCACTTGGCAAACTTGTCGCGCTATACGAGCACAGCGTGTTTACGCAGGGCGTCATCTGGGATATCGATTCGTTCGATCAATGGGGCGTGGAACTGGGCAAAGTGCTCGCGCAGCGCATCGTTCCGCAGCTGCAGAGTGAGACCGAACCAGAGCTCAATCACGACAGCTCTACCAACAAGCTCATTCGAAAATATCGCGCTCTTAAAAGGGACTGAACGGTGAGCAAGACGAGTCAGGACGAACTCAAGCGCGCTGCCGCCGTTGCTGCGGCCGCGCTGGTTGAGGACGGAATGATCGTCGGGCTGGGCACTGGCTCAACCGCTGCGTTCGCGGTAGCAGAACTTGCTCGACGCGTGAAGCAGGGACTTCGTTTCGTTGGCATTCCTACGTCCGAGCGAACGGCGGCAGCGGCCACGGCTGCAGGCGTTGCAGTGAGCACGCTTGACGAGCACCCGCACATCGACCTCACTATCGATGGAGCGGACGAGGTGGAGCGCGGAACGCTCAACCTGATCAAGGGACTTGGCGGCGCACTCCTTCATGAAAAGATTGTCGCCGCGGCCACCAAGCAACTGGTCATCATTGTCGATGACAGCAAGCTCGTTGATCACCTCGGTGCGCATGTGACAGTGCCGGTTGAGGTCGTGACGTTCGGTCTGGAGGCCACGAGACAGTCGCTGCAAGCACTCGGCGCAACCGTGACGTTGCGAAGGGACCGATTGGGGAAGCCTTTTGTAACCGACAGCGGAAATCGCATCGTCGATTGCAGCTTCGGCGAGATCAGCGACGCAGCGCAGCTCGAAGACAGCGTCCGGCGCGTCGTCGGGGTTGTGGAGAGCGGACTGTTCGTCAACCGCGCAGACGTGGTGTTTGTCGCAAGCGCCAACGGCTTGCAGCAAATGCAACGTGCACGCGGCCAGGCGGATGCAGTGAAGTCACATTTGACACGATTTGACACTACTCTGAACAAGCCGAGCGGCGCTTAAGGCTATGCTGTCTTGCCGTCGCCAAGCTCCGCGGGATCCTGACAGTAGAATTTCTTCAACTCGTCGTACAGCGCGGCGTGTTTTGTGCGCAGCTGTCGCGGTTTCTCGAAGAACGCTTCGGTGACCACGGCGAAGAACTCGGCGGCGTCGGTGGCGCCGTATCGATCGATCACGCCGCGATGATGACGGTTCGTGTCACGCACAAGTTCATCGAAGTCGTGGCCCAGCACGCGCGCCCAGGGGGCGTACATGGAGCGGTGCTGCAGGATTGGCAATCCGTCGCTGGCGCCATCCTCCTGGTCCAGCTGATGCGCGAATTCGTGCAGCACCACATTGTGCCCGTCGTGGATATCTCTGGCACCGGATAGCACGCTGTCCCAGACCAGCACGACCACGCCCGCCACCCAAGATTCGCCGAGCCGCGCTTCCGGGCTGTCATCGACCAGTCCGCCACCCATGTGGCGACCACCGGGAACCACGTAGGTGGACGGGTACACGAGAATCGACAGCAGCTTTGAGAAGTAGTCAGTCTGGCTGTGCAAGAGCAGGATGCACGCCTGAGCCGCAATCGTGACTCGGATCTCGTCAGTGATGTCCAGACCGCCGCAGCCTTCAAACTTTTTTTCCGCCAGGAATACTTGAATGTGGCCAGCAAGTTCTTCGTGATCCGCGGCAGGCAAGCGGCTCACGTACGGCACATTTCGCGCAATGATCGCCTGCCATTCGGCGGGCAACGGAGTTTGGAGCAGCGGTTCACGGCGCCGCCGGGTCAGCCATTGGAACATCTTCGGTCCGAGTTTGGGTGATGGGTCGCAATCACTATTGCCGCAGCAAACTCTCCACCGCCGCCGCAATTTCCTCCACGCCTGGCAACACTGACGCCAGCAACGTCTCGTGATACGGCATCGGAATGTCCAGTGGCGCCAACCGTTGCACGGGCGCGTCGAGATACCAGAAGGCTTCTTGCGCGACAACCGCGGCAATCTCCGCTCCAAAACCCGCGGTCATGTTGTCCTCGTGCACGATCAGGCACCGACCCGTCTTGCGCACGGAGTTGAGTACTGCCGCGCGATCCCACGGTGAAATCGTGCGCAGGTCGATGAGCTCAACATCATTCGCGTTTGTCAGTGCGGCCGCACAGCGATGCACCATGGCGCCCCACGTTACGAGCGTGAGCGCTTTGCCTTCCTGCACCACACGCGCACGACCAAACGGCAACACGTAGTTATCGCCGGGATAACGCGCACTTCCGTCGCCCGTCATCAGCAGCGAACGATGCTCAAAGAAAATGGTCGGATTGGGGCTCCGCATCGCGAAGCGTAGCAATCCAACCGCGTCCGCCGCGTTTGACGGCATCGCAACCTGCCACCCGTACGCGTGCGCGAATCGCACTTCATCGCTCAAGCTATGCCACGGATCGCCGACGTCTTTGCCAAAGCCGCCCGGCATGCGCACAACAATTGGTGCTGCAAACCGATTCGCCGTGCGCCAACGCATGGTGCCGCAGTTGTTGAGCTGTTCGGTTGCAGGGTCTGCGTATTTCCGAAACTGAATTTCGGCAACCGGCACCAATCCACTAATCGCGAGCGCCACCGCGCGTCCAATAATGGCTTCTTCCGACAAACTGGTATCAAACACACGATCGGCACCAAACTGCTTCTGCAAACCTTCGGTCACAAGATGCACGCCACCTTTGCGGCCGACGTCCTCACCAAAAACAACCACCTTCGGATTGACCTTGAGTTCGTGCCGCATCGTGCGCCGAATTGCCTCCGGAAATCGCAGCAATTCTCCAACATCTTCGGGAACATCGGTGCCACCAAGCGCGTCGCGATCGGCGCGCGACAGCCCGCCAAACGCATCGTCAGACTCGCCGGAATCATCGGCAAACACGTAACGCGAAATTGTGGCGGCATCCGGAATGGAGCGCGCGCGCGCGGCCTGCAAGGCGATGTCAACGTCACGCGCCACATCGGCTACGACACTCGCCCAATCAGCGTCACTCAGCAATGCGGGAACGAGATACTCACGGAGCTTTGGCAGCGGGTCGCGCGATTCGTCGCTCGCAATTTCTTCGATGCTGCGATAACCTTTTTGATTGTCCGGGCCCGAATGACTGGACAATCGCGGAACGGTTAAACGCACCAGCGCCGGACCCTCGCCACTCCGCACATGCTGTACCGCCTCGGCCAACAATCCAGACGCCTCGTGCGGATCGGTACCGTCGCCATCGCGCACGAACAAATTCTTGAAAGACGCGAGATTCTCCGCAATGTTGCCACCCGGCGTTTGCATATCGCCGCGCACGGAAATGCCCAGGTCGTTGTCTTCGATGTAGAACAGCATGGGAAGCCTGAGCGTCGTCGCCATGGTTAACGCGGCCCAGAAGCCGTTGGTCGCAACCGACGCATCGCCACCAAGCGCAACACTCATGCAGCCGTTGTAACTCTTGTCCTTGAGCGTGTCGCGGTGATACGTGATGGCCTGCGCCCAACCCGACGACGGCGTGTACTGCGAACCCACATCGCCGGACATTGGAATCACGATTGGGCCATCACGATTTGGCAAATTGCACACCACTCCGATGTCGCGCCCATCGCTGAAGCCACCCGAACGACCCAACGGACTTCCCAGTGCGTCTTCGAACGACAGACCGAGTGCGAGCAACATCGGACGGCTGCGATAATACGCACCCGCGGCATCGTGTTTGCCGTTGATAAGCGCGCCGAGAATGATTTGCGACATCTCGTGGCCACGCGACGAAAACTGATACAGCACCACGTGTTCGCGCGGAACGCTGTTGCGATTTCTATTCGTCGCTTCTTCAAGATCGTCCAACGCGCGTGAAACCAGCGTCAGATACGCGATACGCTTCCAGTCGAAACCGGTGCGCGGGTGTGCCGTTGCCGGACTGTTCGCGTTCAAAGTGGCCTGGGGTGCCGCGGAGGGATGTTTTCGGAGGGCCGTCTGTTTTGCCATAGACCCGAAATTTGTCCGCGCGGCGGGGGAAATGGGAGGCGCGCGGATGTGGTGATTAGCTCGCTGCGTCGCGCGCTTGCAGTAAACGCTTCGTGAATGGACTTCTTGAGTCGGCTAAACCAGCGCGCTGCGCGAGCCGGCTACGCAAACAGCCTACTTGAACGTGACAACCCGGAGCTGCTCCACTGGCCGTCCCGGTCCGAACTGATCGAGCAACATCACCGAGCCGTCCTTCTGAAATTCGGGAAACGTGAGCCCCTGGATTGGTGCATTCTGCGTGAGATTGATGATACGTCCCGTTTTGCGTTCCAGCACCAACGCGTCTTTGAACATACTCTCACTGGGCCGCATCAATGGCCCTTCGGCGTCGGTATTGATGCGTGACGTCGCAAACGCCACGAACGCGCCGTCGTAACTGAACGAAATCTTTCCGGACACAAACCCAAGGTCGAGCTTCAGGTTGCAGTGTGTCGCATCTACCACCTCCAATACAACATTGGTTTTTGCCCGCGAGTCCAACGCTCCAAATTCCCGGCCGGATTTTGCGTTGATTGGCAGCGACAGCAAGCGATCATTGCACGGAACAAATGGACTCCCAACCGGCGCAACGGTTGGCAGCTTCCCTGGCGTCGCAAGTGTGACATCGTAGTCGCGAAAGCGCGCATTCGCGTTCCAGCCGGTGACCACGCGATACCGCACTTTGGTTTTCGTCTCGCTCAGGATGCTCGCGGTCTGGTATTCGTCGGGCAGTTCGGGATCGGTAAAAACTGGTTGCACATCGCCCGCAATCAGCGACAGCACGGGATGGAAATGCAAACCCGGTAACGTGAGAAAACGACCATCGGGCGTTGGTACCGGATCGATGTGACCGGGAACGCGAATCTCCTTGCTCGTCTTTATGTCAAAGAAATAGTCGATGCTTTGCGCGTTGTACGACACGAGCGACGTGCCGGTGATCGGCTTGAAAAAGAAGCCAATGCGTCGCGGTGTGTTGACCGCGAAAAGTTTCCTAACGCGCGCCTTGTGATCGACCCAAAACGCGGGCGTGGTGTTGGAGGATGCCGTGGAGAAATGATCGGCAGTGCGCAACACACCCGCCAAGAAGCGCGGATCGGGAAGTTTTGCGAATTGTTCGGCACCGTATTTCACAAACGATGCGCGATCCTTGTACCCGGCAAACACTCCGTCAACAATGCGACCATCACGATAGAACAGCGCGGTCGGGTAATGAATGGTCGCGTTGCGGTATACGAGCTCGAGCGATTCCATGCGCTGTTGGTCAGCGGACGCAATGACATTTGGCAAACGCGTGGTCAGTTCGCGCAATTCGGCATCGTTGGTCTCGGCGACGACCGCGGTAAAGGGAATACCCATCATCCGCGCAGCGGCGCGAGCTTCGGGCAACCCTTTCAATGACAACGGCATCCGCGGCGACCAGACGTACACCAGGCCGCGAGCGTTCGCGCGCATCAGCGAATCGAGACTCGCGTCGGTGAACGCATTGCGCATCGAATCACGATTGAACGTCCGCCGGTGGGTCGAGTTCCTTGACGCGCACGTAGCTTCCTCGACGGTTGCCACCCTGGTTTCGCCAGCGCTTACCCGACGCAATTCAGTCGTGCCGTCGGCCAGGTGCCAACGCTCGATCCAGATGCCAGTTCGTCCCGTGGGGCTGGCTTCGCGCGGAGCGGGAATGGGCGCGAGGGTGCGCCACTCGCCAGTGGCTCCCCAGTCGGCTTCGATGGCCAGTTCGGTTGAGGCGCAGCGGGTGGAGGCGCCGGGCGACATCACTTCAGACGCGTCTGCGTTGGCCGCAGAAAAGACGCCGGCGCTAAAAAGCGCCACGATCAGCGTGTTCGTGATCAGCAGGCGTTGGCGAAACGGAGAGAGTGTAGTCATTGCACTGGAATGTGTCGTTGGACCGAGGTTGAGGCCAGTGATACGATTTTCAAAGGATTTCAAAGTACCCGGCACCTTGAAAGTCGTTGGGCGACCCCGTTGGAAAGCGTCATCGGTCACTGAGGAGACTACCACAGCCCCGTCGGAATTTCCCACCCCAGGCATCGAGCCGATGATTTGACACTCCGCTATTCTTTAGGGATGCCTACCGAGCCTGCGGCACTGCCGCCTACTACCGAATTTATCACCGTCGAATTTTCAGACGGCGTCCAGACGATCACGCTGAATCGTCCCGATGTGCTGAACAGTTTTACCAAGGCCATGGCGCAAGAAGTGCTGGCCGCGCTGCACGCCGCGGCTACAGACGATCAGATTCGCGCAGTGTTGCTCACGGGCGCGGGTCGCGGATTTTGCGCCGGTCAGGATTTGGCCGAGGCGTTGCCGCAGGGTGATGGTCCCATGCCGGATATCGGCGAGTTTGTGAAGGCGAGTTACAACCCGATCATCCGCGCAATACGGTCGCTGGAGAAGCCAGTGATTTGTGCGGTCAACGGCATTGCGGCCGGTGCGGGTGCCAATCTCGCGTTCGCGTGCGATCTCACCCTCGCGGCCAAAGAGGCGTCCTTCGTGCAAAGCTTCGCCAGACTTGGTCTTATTCCAGACACGAGCGGAACATTCTTTGTGCCTCGTCTGGTGGGTTCGCAACGCGCGACCGGGATGTTCTTTTTGGCCGAGAAGATGTCGGCCGAGAAGGCGATGGAGTGGGGACTTATTTGGGACGTCATTCCTCATGCGATGCTGCACAGCACCGCGTTCGACCTGGCAAAGCGGCTGGCGGGTGAGGCCACGCGCGGGTTTGGACTTACGAAGCGGGCGATGAACGCATCATTCGGTAACGGTCTTGACGCGCAGCTCGAAGTGGAAGCGCAGTGTATGACCGAAGCCGGCCAGACGGCCGACTACGAGGAAGGCGTGCGCGCATTTCTGGCCAAGCGGAAACCTGTCTACACGGGTCGCTGAGCATCATGTCAGAGTTCGCGATGTTGAACAGCGAAACCGTCGTTGGCGTGATTGGTGCGGGCGCGATGGGCGCGGGCATTGCGCAGGTCGCGGCGCAGAAGGGCCATCAAGTAGTGATTGCTGACGCGATGGCGGCGTCGGTGGCGCGTGCAAAGGATGGCCATACCCGAGCGATGGCGCGCGAAGTTGAAAAAGGGCGGTTGACGCGTGAGGTCGCCGATGCGGTGCTCTCGCGCATCACGTACGTCGATGGCGTGAGCCTCGAACTTATCGGCGCGATGCGCGCGTGTGGATTCATCATCGAAGCCATCGTCGAAGATTTGTCCGCGAAGCAAACACTGTTTCGTACGCTCGAACGTGTGATCGATTCCGGTGCAGTGCTCGCGTCCAACACTTCGTCGTTGTCGATTGCAGCGTTGGCGGGTGCGTGTTCGCATCCCGAACGCGTCGTGGGCGTGCACTTTTTCAATCCCGCAACGCTGATGCCGCTGGTGGAGATTATTCCGGCCATCACCACGCGTGGTGACGTTGCCTTGCAGGCGCGAGCGCTGATGGACACGTGGGGCAAGGTCACGGTGGTGGCGGCGGATACGCCCGGGTTCATTGTGAATCGCGTAGCGCGACCGTTTTACAGCGAAGCGTTGCGGGTGTACGAAGAAGGCCTGGCCGACGCCGCGACTATCGACTGGGCCATGCGCGAGCTCGGTGGTTTCAAGATGGGACCGTTCGAACTCATGGATCTCATTGGCAACGACGTGAACTTTGCGGTCACGAGTTCGGTGTTCGAAGCCATGTTTTACGATGGTCGATATCGTCCCGCCAACACGCAGCGTCGACTGGTTGAAGCAGGGTTGCTGGGCCGCAAAACCAAGCGCGGATATTACGACTATCGTGAGGGCGCAGTGGTGCCGGAAGCCAACAAGGACAGCGCGCTGGGACAGCAGATTGTGGATCGTGTGCTGGCGATGCTGGTGAACCAGGCGGTCGATGCGGTGCATCAACAGGTTGCGTCGCCAGCCGACATCGATTTGTCGATGACCAAAGGCGTGAACTATCCGAAAGGCCTGTTGGCGTGGGGCGACGAAATTGGCGCCGCTGTGGTGCTCGAACGTCTCGACGCGCTGCACGCGGAGTATCTCGAGGAACGCTATCGTCCAAGTCCGTTGTTACGAAAGACCGTGCGCGATGGCGGGCGGTTGCTGACATGAGTGACGCAAACGCGACACCCGCTGGAATATCCAACGCGCACGATGTCGCGGAGCGCGTGGTTGATGCCATGCTCGTGGTAGATTCGTTCTCTCGCGGGTTGGGAATCGAGAACGTCGAAGTTGCGCCCGGACGTTCGGTGGTTCGCATGACCGTGCGCGACAGCATGATGAACGGCATGGGTGGCGTGCACGGTGGCGCGTTGTATTCGCTGGCCGACAGCGCGTTTTCGTATGCAACGAACAACAGCGGCATCATCAGCGTGGCAATCGACTGCACCATGAGTTATCCCGCGGCCGCTCGCGTGGGTGATGTATTGACCGCCGTCGCAGTCGTTGAATCAGGCAGTCGGCGTCTACAGTTCTGTAATGTGACCCTGCGCAACCAGAACGACCTGATTGTTGGTCACTTTCGCGGCACTGTGTACCGCACGCATAAAGCCCATTTTCCAGAAGCGGAATCGTCCGCCGATGCACCCATCAAGCAGAAATCCGAACCATCATGAGTAATACAACTACACTCGGCGACGCCTTCATCATCGATGGCGTGCGCACACCTGTTGGCAACCTTGGTGGCGCCCTGAGTTCGGTGCGGGCGGATGACCTGGGCGCGCATGTGATTGCGTCGTTAATGGCGCGATTCCCCAATTTCGATCCGTCGCGTATTGCCGATGTAGTGATGGGCTGCGCGAATCAGGCGGGCGAAGACAATCGCAACGTCGCGCGCATGTCGGCGTTGCTCGCGGGGTTGCCAGTGACGGTCCCTGGCGAAACCGTAAATCGCCTGTGTGCCTCGGGCTTGAGCGCAGTCGCGAGTGCGGCCCGTTCACTGAAAACTGGTGAGGGCGATTTCTACATTGCCGGCGGCGTTGAGAGCATGACACGCGCACCGTTTGTGATGTCAAAAGGATCGACCGCGTTTGCGCGGGACGTGCAACTGTTCGACACGAGTCTCGGGTGGCGTTTCGTCAATCCGAAGATGAAGGCGATGTTCGGCACGGATTCCATGGGCGAAACTGCGGAGCATGTGGCGGAGCAGTTTGGGATTTCGCGGGAGGATCAGGATCAGTTTGCGTTGCGTTCGCAACAGAAGGCGGCGGCAGCGCGAATTGCGGGCCGGCACGCTGAAGAAATTGTGGGTGTATCGATTCCTCAAAAGAAAGGCGACGCGAAGCTGGTAGATCAGGATGAGTTTTTGCGTCCCGACACTACCATGGAAATTCTGGGCAAACTCAAGCCGGCGTTTCGTCTGGATGGGAAGGGCAGTGTGACGGCGGGAAACGCGGCGGGTTTGAACGACGGTGCGGCGGCGTTGCTGTTGGCTTCGGCACGCGGTGTGAAGGAAGCGGGACTCACACCGCAAGCACGGGTGATCGCGAGTGCGGCGGCCGGTGTTGCGCCACGCATTATGGGTATGGGTCCGGTGCCCGCCACCAAACGAGTGCTCGAACTTTCCGGGCTGGCGCTGGATCAGATTGACGTCATCGAACTCAATGAAGCGTTTGCTGCGCAGGGCATTGCCGTGTTGCGCGAACTCGGACTCAAGGACGACGACGCGCGTGTCAACCCAAACGGCGGCGCGGTCGCGATTGGGCATCCGTTGGGCATGAGTGGTGCACGACTTGTGCTCACGGCCATGCGCGAATTGCAGCGCAGCGGCAAGCAATATGCGTTGTGCACGATGTGTATCGGCGTTGGGCAGGGTTATGCCATGATCATCGAGCGCGTGTAGGCGGCTCGCGACATGATCTACGAATTTGATGGCTTCATTCCGGTCGTGCACGAGACTGCGTTTGTGCATCCCAACGCGTCGGTGACTGGCAACGTGATCATTGGGGCCGAAGTGTATGTCGGCCCTGGTGCGGCCATTCGTGGCGACTGGGGCGGTATCGTTATCGAAGACGGATGCAACG
>Ga0105047_10004274_pt1 | contig 24923 bp, 19 predicted proteins | sample MAT04_FD_78384 | JGI IMG/M metagenome (GOLD analysis project Ga0105047, IMG submission 78384) | Freshwater microbial communities from Lake Fryxell liftoff mats and glacier meltwater in Antarctica - MAT-04 (megahit assembly) | ecosystem: Environmental > Aquatic > Freshwater > Ice > Liftoff...
CAACTGAGCAGCATCCCTGTGCAGTTGGAGAAAGGGCTGCACCCGATCCGCGTGGAATTCGTCCAGTGGGGAGGCGGAGCTTCCCTGGAGCTATCCTGGACCGGCCCCGGTCAACCAAAGCAGGCAATCCCGGCCGCCGCGTACCGACGGAAGCCCTAGGCAACGATCGCACATTCCAGATCACTGCTTCCGATCTAACAAGTCACCCGGAACCAACCAATAAAACGAAGCGCCCGTGAACCTCCGTTTTCTTCCCGGCCTGATTTTGATTGAAACCGCGAAGATGAGGAATCCGGGGACAAATCCGATACAATCGGGAGTCGGTATCGGTTGCATCCACTACGCTGTCGAAGCCCCTGTTGGCGAACCGGGAGGGGGAGAGACCTTCCTCTCCGCAATCGGTGGCTTCTTCGAGACCGGCTGGTCGGTCAACCCCCACTGGGAAGGCTCTTTCAAAATGACAGCCCACCCCGTCGCCAGCGGCGCAAAGTGGTGCTCAATGCCATCGCCTGGATCGCCAATACCGACGTCCCCGCTGAAGGAGTTCCTACCAAGACGCCGACAGAGGAAGAGATGAGGGCAAACCTCGACAAGAAGTAAATCCTTTTCCTCCGCTGGCCGGACGAGCACCTCAGAAAGGAGCGGGTTGCCCTCGTCATAGGCGTTCCAGAAACGCAACGATACCTGGACGGTCCGGGATCGCCTCCTGCGCTCCCGCCGCGAGTGTGGCGAGGGCACCCGCCGCGTTTGCAAAACGGATCGCCTCCATGGCCACCATACCCTCCGTCAGGGCTGTCGCGACAGCTCCCGCGAAGGTGTCCCCGGCACCTACGGTATCAACCGGGCTGACAGGAAATGCAGGAACTTCGATGGTGTTTCCGGCATCCCTGAGGGAGGTCGGCCCGGGTCCACGGGTGACAATGATGCGCGCATTCAATCCCGCCGGAAGGCGCGCGGATTCGGTCTCGTTGGCTATCACGGTTGACACACGGAGCCTATCCCATGGGATCCCGTCTGGCATGGGCGAGGGGTTGAGAAAAACCGGGACACCGGCTTCAGCCGCGATCTCGGTGGCGCGAATCACCGTTTCCATCGGCGATTCAAACTGGAGCAGTAGCGCGTCGGCAGATGTTATGAGGTGGCGATGTGTTTCCAATAGCCCGGGGGTCAACATTGCGTTGGCACCGGCATTGACGACGATGGAATTTTCACCCCTTGAATCGACGGTGATGAACGCCGAACCCGTCGGGGTGGAGGGATCCATGGAGATACCCGCGGTATCGATTCCTTCAGCCTGGAGGGCAGCGATGTATTCTTCTCCCGCGTGATCCGCGCCTGTCATTGCGATCATGGAAACGGTTGCGCCCGAGCGTGCCGCCGCGACAGCCTGGTTCGCACCCTTGCCTCCACGACTGGTCTGCATGCTGCTTGCGGGAACCGTTTCCCCGGGGCGCGGAAGCTCACGGACGAAGTGGTAGTGGTCGATGTTCAGGGAGCCGATGACGGTGATCTTTTTCAAGGGAGGTTGCTGGAGTTTCAAACGGGAAAGTTTGCAGGAGTTCAGTTTAGCGGGGGCTTTTGGAAAATTACTTTGATTCTGTTTGCGACAGCGGGACTGCGGAGCGCGTCGATGGCCACGGCTAGCACGATGACGGCTCCGGTGACGATGCGTTTGGATGGTTCGGAAGCGCCGATCTGGGCAAGGCCCGCGCCGAGGGTGGCGATGATGAGGACTCCGAGGAAGCTGTGGACGATGGAGCCACGCCCGCCCATCAGCGAGGTGCCGCCGATGACGACCGCTGCGATGGCGGAAAGCTCGAGGCCGAGGCCTGCGTTGGGATCGGCCGAGCCAAGGCGGGCGGTGAAAAAGATGGAAGCCAGTCCGGCGAGGAGGCCGGTGATGACGAAGACTGAAATTTTCCGCCCGGCGGTGCGGACGCCTGCAAGCCGGACGGCCTCTTCGTTCGTGCCGATGGCGATGAGGTATCTCCCGAAGGTGGTCTTGCTGAGGACGAACTGGCAGGCTGCGACCGTGGCAATGGCGATGAGAAAGGACGCCGGAAGGCCGGTGCCGGAAATGGGGCGGGCGAGGTTTTCCAAAGCGCCGGAGAGATACTTCGTTTGTGAATCCGTGGCGGAGTAAGCCAGCCCTCGGGCGATCTCGAGGGTGCCGAGGGTCACGATGAAAGAAGGGATTTTCAGGAGGACACTGATGGAACCGTTGAACAATCCGGCAAGTGCGCCGGTGGCTACCGCGAGAAGGCACGCGGGAATGAGCGACCAGCCCCAATCGACAAGGGCTACCCCGAGCATGGCGCCGGCAAGCGCGAGCACGGAACCGACCGAGAGATCGATCCCCGCGATGATGAGCACCAGGGTCATGCCACAGGCGATGATGGCCAGCGGCGGGACCTGGCTCGCCAGGGTGGCAAGTGTACGGGTGCTGAGGAAGTTGTCGCTCATGCTTCCAAAGAGCGCGACAAGCAACGCCCAGATGACAATGAGCGGGGCGTAGTGGGCTATGGAATTTTTCAGTGACATGGAAGAAGTGACCGGTGCCGGGCGATCAGTGTGGAGACATGTTTGAACTTGCACCACTACGGTTGTGGTAACCGGCGAAGGCGGCGGCGGTGATGGATTCCGGGGTCCAGGTATCGGGGAAAAACTCGCCGGTGATGCGGCCGTCGGACATGACGATGATGCGGTGGGCGATGGACATGAGTTCGAGCAGGTCGCTGGAGACCACGACCAGCGCCCGGTTTTCGGCGGCGAGTTGGTCGAGGGTGTCGTAAATGGTTTGGCGGGCGGCGATGTCGATGCCCCGGGTCGGCTCGTCAAACAGCAGGATGCTGCAATCGCGCAGCAGCCAGCGCGCGATGACGACCTTCTGCTGGTTTCCGCCTGAGAGGGAGGAGACGGGTTGGGAAACGGCATCGCGCTTGATGCCGAGGCGGTCGGAGATTTCCGTGGTGGCTTTCCGTTCGGACGAATGGTTCAGAACGGAGGCTCTCGAGTGCCGGGCGAGGGTGGAGATGGTGGTGTTCGCGGTGATGGAAAGGGGGAGGAGGAGCCCCTCGTTTTTCCTGTCCTCCGGAATGAGGCCGATTCCGAGCTTCGCGGAATCCGCAGGAGATTTCGGGGAGATGTTTCGATTGTCTCCGAGGATGATTTTTCCGGAGGAGGGTCGGTCCGCGGCAGTGATCGCGCGGAGGGTTTCGGTGCGGCCGGAACCCACGAGTCCGGCGATGCCGAGAATTTCGCCTTCGTGAACGGTGAAGGAAACGCCTTTTACGGCGGTGCCGGAACGGAGGTCTTCGACACGGAGCGCGGGACGGCGTTTTCCAGAGGGGATGTGGGGCTTGCGTTCCGCAAGTTCGGAACCCGCCATCTCGCGGACGAGTTCCGGGATGCCGGTTTCTGAAACCTTGTGGGTGGAAATGCGGCGGCCATCGCGGAGGACGGTGACGCGGTCCGCGATGCGGGCGATCTCATCCATGCGGTGCGAAATGTAAATCACGGAAACGCCCCGGCTGCGGAGGCGGGCAACGTTTTCGAAAAGCTTTTCGATCTCCGGTCCGGTGAGGGCGGCGGAGGGTTCGTCGAGGATGAGAATGGAAGCGGTGTCGGAGAGCGTTCCGGCGATCTCCACAAGCTGCTGTTGGCCGACCCCGAGACGCGCGGCGGGAGTGTCGGGATCGAGGCTTTCCAATCCTACCCGGGCGAGGGCGGCGAGGGCGGTTTCCCGGAGGGTTTTGCGATCAAGGATACCCGCCTTGGAGGGGAGCCGGGAAAGGGAGATGTTTTCCGCAACGCTGAGGGTGGGGATGATGTTTAGTTCCTGGAGGACCATGGCCACGCCGGATGCTTCGGCGGCTTTGCGGGAGGCTGGGGAAAAAGGCTTTCCATTCAGCGCGATGTCACCGGAACCGGCGGGCGTAAGGCCGGTGAGAATGCGGGCGAAAGTGGATTTGCCCGCGCCGTTGCTGCCAATGAGAGCGTGGACTTCTCCTTTTTCCAAAATGAAATCGAAATCCCTCAACACCGGTTGGGCATAGGTTTTGTTGAGGTTTTTGATGGTCAGGAGACTATGCATGGGAACTTTGGTTCCGTTGGGCTGCCTGGTCTGAAAGTCCCGGCTCCGTTCCCTATCTTGTGATCAGATCCACGTCGGTTTCCCTGTCTTCGGGGGCGGCCTTGTTTTTGATGATGTCCAGGGCGGTCTCGATGCCGAAGACCGCGAGCTGGTCCCCGTGCTGGTCGGCGGTGGCGAGGACGCTTCCGTCTGCGATCATAGGTCGGATGGCTGAGATGTTGTCGAAGCCCGCGACGAGAACCTTCCCCTCAAGTCCTGCGGCCTTGACGGCGGAGACGGCACCGAGGGCCATCGAGTCGTTGGCGGCGAGAATCGCCTTGAGGCCGGGGTTTTCACTGAGCAGGGCGGCGGCGATACTGTTCCCTTTCTCCATTTCCCACTGGCCGGACTGGACGCCGATGATTTCCATCCCCGCGTCGTTCATCGCGTCTTTGAATCCCTCGCGGCGCTGGATGCTGTTGAATGCAGTGGGCACTCCCTCGATGATCGCCACCTTGTCGCCTTTTGTGAGTTTCGCGGCGACGGCTTCCCCGACCATCTTTGCCCCTTTGCGGTTATCGGGGCCAACGAAGGGGACTTTGATTTTGGTATCGGCGAGGGCGGCTTCATCGAGCTTGTTGTCGATGTTGACGATCACGATCCCGGCATCTGCCGCGCGCTTGAGCGCGGGCACGAGCGCTTTGGAATCCGCCGGGGCGATGACAATGGCGTCAACCCCACGGGCCACCATCTGCTCGACGAGGTTCACCTGGGCGGTAAGGTCGGTCTCGTTGGAAATCCCGTTCACGACCAGTTCGTAGTCCGCCAAATTGGATTTCTGATGGGCTTCCGCGCCTTCCGACATGGTTTTGAAAAACTCGTTGGCCAGGGATTTCATCACCAGGGCAACAACGGGTTTGTCAGGTCCGGAATCTTTTTTACCACAGGAGGTAAGCGGAACGAGCAATGCCGCGCCGACGAGTGAAAGTTTGATGTATGAGCGGATTTTCATTGGGAGAAGTGGTGTTCGTTGGAAAAATTTTGCAAGGGAATAAACGATTGTGCAAGGGGTTTAGGAAGAAAACATGAATCTCTTTAAACCAGCGACCCGGGAAGCCCGTGTTTCCACCCGGACTAGGACATCCCCTTCGAAACCTTCACTTGCCCGACGGGCGGGGCACCTATATTTAAGTCGTTTGCCTCAGCAGCTACCGACCACCCACCCGACCTTCTCGAATCCGAACCACCGTGGCAGCCTCAGCGACATCCGTATCTTTTCCCACTGAAACCCATGTCCCGCCCGTCATCACCCGTCCTAACCTTCGCCGCCATCTGTCTTTCCGCGTTGTTTGGGGTCATCATGTTCTTCGCCCTGCAGGGACCGTCGCTCTCCCTCCCGCTCCATCCCTCAAAAATTCCTCCGCGTCCGGCACCGGATTCGGTCTCTTTCAACGCCCACATCCGCCCCATCCTCTCGGACAAGTGCTTCGCATGTCATGGGTTCGACTCGACGCAACGGGAGGAGAACCTGCGGCTCGATACTGAGGAGGGAGCTTACGCGGCGCTCGATGGCGATGACACCCGGTTCGCCATCGTCCCGGGCGAAACCGCCAAAAGCGTCGTCTGGAAGCGAATCCATGCGGATGATCCCGATGACATCATGCCGCCGCCTGATTTTCACAAACCCCTTTCCGAAGAAGAAAAGCAACTCATCACCCGCTGGATTGAACAGGGCGCGAAATACCAGGAGCACTGGGCTTTCGCACAGGTAAGGAAACCCACTATCACTGAAACCGGAGCCACGAATCCCATTGATGCCTTGGTCCGGAAAAACCTCTCCACTCACAATCTTCAGCCTTCGCCCCAAGCTGAAAAGCACATCCTCCTCCGCCGCGTTTCCCTTGATCTGACAGGTCTGCCGCCGACTATCGAGGAAACCGAAGCCTTTCTCAAAGACGAGTCCCCGGATGCCTACGAGAAACACGTGGATCGCCTCATCGCATCAGCACATTACGGAGAGCGCATGGCCGTGCCCTGGCTTGACGCCGTGCGTTTCGCGGACACCGTCGGCTACCATGGCGACCAGAACGCGCGCATTTTTCCCTATCGCGATTATGTGATCAACTCGTTCAATTCGAACAAACCATTCGACCAGTTCACTCGCGAACAACTTGCCGGCGACCTCATCCCCGATTCAAGCGAAGAGGAAAAAATCGCAACTGGTTTCCTGCGCCTGAACCTCATGACCCGCGAGGGCGGTGCGCAAACAGGAGAGTATCTCGCGAAATCCGCCGGCGACCGGGTTCGCGCCGTCGGTGCCGCCTGGCTCGGCCTCACCACCGGCTGCGCCGAATGTCACGACCACAAGTTCGACCCCTTCACCACCCGTGATTTTTACTCGCTCGGAGCCTTTTTCAGCGATGTCCGCCAATGGGGCGTCTATGCCGATTACCCGTACACCCCGAACGGGGATCTCAAGGGATTCAACAACGAATTCCCCTTTCCTCCCGAGATCCAAGCGAAGAATCGCGCGATGCAGCAGCGACTGGAGAGCGCCCGAAAAGGAGCGGTCGCATCCGTCGCCGGGATCAGGGCCGATCCCGCCGCCCTCGAATCATGGCGCCAGTCGGTCGCCGCCCTCTTGGAGAAATATCCTTCCGGATGGCTGCCGCTGGAACCTTCCCCGGTTGCTTCTTCAAAAGGAACACCCCACACGGTCAACCCAGATCGCACCGTCCTGCTCACTGGAGCACCCGCAGCCGATGACACCATCACCGCGGAGTTCCTTATACCCGCAAACGTGCCGCTCAAAGCCTTCCACCTCGAAGCGCTTCCGGATCCGGCGAACAATGGACACGTGGGTAGGCAGCCGAACGGAAAGTTCAGCGTGACGCCGACATTCTCCATCAACGCGGAACTACTGGATTTCTCGTACAAACAGGCCGACCGTCGCACTCCGGAGAAATACAGCAATGGTGACGCCTCGCCTGCGCTGGAAGAAAAGTGGCAATCCGCGCCAGCCGTTTTCGAAGAACCCTCGAATGCCGCAAGCCTTCCCCAGCACGCGGTTTATCATCTGAAAAAGGGACTCCCGGCTACTGGAGAAAGGAAGCTCACACTGACTCTTGCATCCGCCGACATCGGGAAATTCCGCCTCAGTGTTACGCCCTTTGCAGATCCTGTCCCTGGCGAGGAGAAAGCGATCCAAGGAGACCTCGCTTCCGCCTTCAATATTGGAAAACCGTTTCACCCGGAGATCGAAGCCGCCTTCGTGATCGCCACATTTCCGGATGAAGAACTCCCCACCCAATACAAGGCCGCACGCGACGAGATCATCGCCTCGCGGGCTGGCTACGCCCATTCCATGGTGTCCCAGCCCCTGCCGGAAAAGGATATCCTCCCCGCCCACATTCTCCCCCGGGGAGATTGGATGAACCCTGCGGAAAAGGTCGAGCCAGCTTATCCCGGTTTTCTTTCAAAGCACATTCCCCCGTCCGGGAAACGACTCACCCGTCTCGATCTCGCGAACTGGCTCACCGCTCCCGAAAACCCGCTCACCTCGCGCCATTTCGTCAACCGCCTCTGGAAACAGTTTTTCGGAAAAGGATTTTCCAACGTGCTCGATGACCTCGGCAACCAGGGCGAGTGGCCTTCCCATCCGGAGCTCATCGACTGGCTCGCCGCCGAGTTCATGGATTCCGGCTGGGACGTGAAGCACGTCGTGAAACTCATTGTCATGTCGGAAACCTACCGCCAGGCATCCGCCACAAACCCCGCTCTCGCCGAGACCGATCCCGCGAACCGTCTTCTTTCCGGACAAGCTCCCCGCCGTTTGGAAGCGGAATTCATCCGGGACAACGCGCTGGCCATCTCCGGGCTGCTCTTCGATGACATTATCGGGGGACCCTCCGCCCTGCCCTACCAGCCCGCCGATTACTGGGTGAACCTCAATTTCCCCGAGCGGAGATACCAGGCTTCCGGCGGCCTCGACCAATACCGACGCGGCCTCTACACCCACTGGCAGCGCACTTTCATGCACCCCATGCTCGCGGCCTTCGACGCCCCTTCCCGTGAGGAGTGCTCCGCTGACCGCTTTGAGTCCAACTCGCCCCAGCAAGCACTCACCCTACTCAACGACCCCGCCTTCGTTGAAGCCGCAAAGGCTCTTGCAGCACGCGTGAAAAAGGAAATCCCGGATGCCACCGAAGCGGAAAAAATCGACCGCATCTACCTCATCGCACTCTCCCGCCCTGCGACCGGGGACGAAAAGAAAAACCTAACAGCCTTCCTCGAAAAGCTCCGCAACGAGGACAAGGAAGTGGATCCGATGGAGCAGCTCTGCCGCGTCGTCCTCAACCTGCACGAAACGATCACCCGGTATTGAAAACACCCACCTGCCATAAACCCATGAAAGAACTTCACCAACAGCAGGCGCTCCTACACGCCCTCTCCATCGACTGGTCGCGGCGCACTTTCCTTAGGAAATCCTTCGCAGGACTTGGCGGAATCGCGCTTTCGCAATTCGCACGCGCTTCAAACGGAAGCCTGCCGTACCTTTACGAACAGGGCGGACTGCATTTCCCCGCGAAGGCGAAACGTGTCGTCCACCTTTGCATGGCGGGCGGACCTTCGCATGTGGACTCCTTCGATCCGAAACCGGAGCTGAACAAGCTCAACGGTCAGCCCTTTCCCGAATCCTTCACCAAAGGCCAGCAGCTCGCCCAGCTCCAAGGCTCGAAACTCATCGCCCGTGGCTCGGTTTCCAACTTTAAAAAATGGGGCGGGGCCGGAATCGAAATCGCGGATATTTTCCCGCACACAGGCTCCATTGCGGACGATATCTGCGTGGTGCGCTCCATGGTCACCGAGCAGATCAACCACGATCCCGCCCACGCCTTCATGAACTCCGGCTCCATCCTCAAGGGCCGACCCAGCATGGGTTCGTGGCTGCTCTACGGACTTGGCTCGGAAACACAGGATCTCCCCGGTTACGTCGTTATGGTCTCCCGTGGAAAAGACGCCGACCAGCCCATTTCCGCCCGCCAGTGGTCAGCAGGTTTCCTGCCCTCGAAATACCAGGGCGTCCAATTTCAATCAAAGGGCGATGCTGTCCACTACGTCGGCAGTCCGGACGGTGTCTGCCAATCGACACAGCGGCAAGTCATCGAAGAGGTGCAGCGACTCAACGGGAATCTGCGGAAAGAAACCTACGATCCGGAAATCGAGACGCGAATCTCACAGTACGAAATGGCTTTCCGGATGCAGTCCTCGGTCCCGGAGCTGACGGACATGAAAGGCGAGCCGCAGCACATCCTCGACATGTACGGGGTCAAGGAGGCGGGCGATGGATCATTCGCCTCCAATTGCCTTCTCGCACGGAGGATGCTGGAGCGCGGCGTGCGCTTCGTCCAGCTCTACCACCGCGGCTGGGACCATCACGGTGATATCGAGAAAAAACTGCCCGCCACTGCGGCTCTGACAGAGCAGGCGTCGGCAGCCCTCGTCAAGGATCTCAAGCAGCGCGGTATGCTGGAAGACACCCTCGTCATCTGGGGCGGAGAATTCGGCCGCACCCCCATGAGCCAGGGCAGCGGCCGCGATCACCACATCCGCGCCTTCTCCCTCTGGATGGCCGGCGCCGGCATCAAGGGCGGCCATGTCCACGGGTCCACTGACGAACTCGGCTACAACTCCGTGGAAGACATCGTCCACGTCCGCGATCTGCACGCGACTCTGCTCGACCGCTTCGGCATCGACCACACACGTTTCACCAGGAAATTCCAAGGCCTCGACTACAAGCTCACCGGAGTAGTGCCCGCGAAGGTCGTAAAGGGGATCATTGCCTGAGCCTTCTTCAACGCAGGCCTTTGGAACCGCTCACTAACATGATGATCGAGCTTTGACTGGTCTCTTTGAATTTCCCGAAATTGAATGTCTTATTTCAAAAAAATTCTGAAAGACATCCGGCAAGTCCAACGTTTAATGCGTTCGTTAGCCGATTCAGCCACTTCTTCCTTTCTCTTAACAACATGAAAAAAACTCCCTTTCTCACTGCACCTGCAATCCTTTGTGCCCTTTCCCTCACCGCCGCTTCCGGCGCGGATGAAAAACAACTCTATCAGAGTCCGCTCGTCAATAGGTCAACCCCCGGCCACGCGGTGGACATCGACTGCGACCTCAAGGGCGGGAAAAAACTTTTCCTTGTCGTCACCGACGGCGGCGACGGCTTCGAAGCCGACTGGGCGGACTGGATCGAGCCCCGGATCGTCGTCAATGGCGTTGAGAAGAAGCTGACCGACATCGCGTGGAAGGCCGCGAGCGCCGACTGGGGCAAGCCCTCGGTGAACGCGAACGCGGACGGCAAGGGTCTCCGGGTTGCCGGGCAGGACGTGGCCTACGGCATCGGGGTGCACGCGAATTCGATCATCGAATACGACCTTCCGGAGGGCGCGACGCGCTTCCTTGCGAAGGGCGGGATCGACAATGGCGGCAGCGATCAGGGAACGGGTTCCTCGGTGAAATTTTTCGTTTACAACGCCAAGCCCGACCTCGGGGTGATCGGAGCCAAACCCAACGTCGGAGGTGGAGGTGGCGGTGGCGGTGGAAATAAGGGCAACCTCTCCCCCGAGGAGGAACTCGCCGGGCTTGAAGTCGCCGAAGGTCTCGAAGCGTCCGTCTTCGCCGCCGAACCGCTTCTTCTCAGCCCCTCGAATACCGATGTCGATGCACGCGGTCGCGTCTGGGTCTGTGAGATCGTCAATTATCGCGGACACAACGGCAAGCGCCCCGAAGGCGACCGCATCCTCATCCTCGAGGACACGGACGGCGACGGCGCGCTCGACAAGCAAAAGGTCTTCTACCAGGGCACCGACATGATGTCCCCCCACGGCATCTGCGTCCTCGGAGAAACCATCATCGTCTCCGTCGGCGACAAGGTGCTGCGCTTCACCGATACCAACGGCGATGACGTGCCCGACTCGAAGGACGTCATGTTCTCCGGCATCTCCGGCACCCAGCACGACCACGGCATCCACGCCTTCACCTTCGGGCCGGACGGGAAACTCTACTTCAACTTCGGCAATGAGGGACGCCAATTGCTCGACAAGGACGGGAAGGCTATCATCGATGCCGCCGGCAACGAGATCAACAGGGAGCGCAAACCCTATCAGGAAGGTATGGTCTTCCGCTGCGACATCGACGGCAGCAACATCGAGACCCTCGGCTGGAATTTCCGCAACAACTGGCAGGTCACCGTCGATTCCTTCGGCACCATGTGGCAGTCCGACAACGACGACGACGGCAACAAGGGCGTCCGCATCAACTACGTCATGGAGTTCGGAAACTACGGCTACAAGGACGAGCTCACGGGCGCGGGCTGGCAGGATCAGCGCACGAACATCGAGACCGAGATCCCGCTCCGCCACTGGCACCTCAACGATCCCGGCGTCGTGCCGAACCTGATCAATACCGGCGCGGGCTCGCCCACCGGCATCACCGTTTATGAGGGCGACCTCCTCCCCGAGGTCTTCCGCAACCAGATCATCCATTGCGATGCCGGACCGAACGTCGTCCGCGCCTATCCGCGGAAGGACGACGGCGCGGGCTACTCCGCCGAGATGCTTCCCATCCTCACCGGCACCGGCGACCGCTGGTTCCGCCCCTCCGGCGTGAATGTCGCGCCCGACGGCTCGCTCATCGTCGCCGACTGGTATGATCCGGGCGTCGGCGGCCACGCCATGGGCGATCTGGAAAAAGGACGCCTCTTCCGCGTCGCGCCTCCCGGCTCCAAATACTCGGTCCCGAAGTTCGACTTCACCACCGCCGAAGGAGCCGCCGAGGCACTGAAGAACCCCGCCTACTCCGTGCGCTATCTCGCTTGGACCGCCCTCCACGGCATGGGCGCGAAGGCCGAGCCCGCTCTGCTGAAACTCTGGAAAAGCGACAACCCCGTCTATCGGGCCCGCGCCCTCTGGCTCCTCGGGAAGATCGAGGGCAAAGGCGAGCAGTATGTCACCGCCGCGACCAAGGACGCCAACTCCGACATCCGCATCGTCGGCCTCCGCCTCGCACGGCAGTTGAAGCCCGACGTGACCGGTGTCGTGAAGACCCTCGTGAACGATGCCTCCCCGCAGGTGCGCCGCGAATGCGCCCTCGCCCTGCGCGACGACAAATCACCCGAAGCCGCCGCCCTCTGGGCAGAACTCGCCGCCCAACACGACGGCAAGGACCGCTGGTATCTCGAAGCCCTCGGCATCGGGGCCGCCGGCCAATGGGACGCCTTCCTTGGAGCCTACCTCGCTAAGGTCAACAACGACATCTCGACTCCCGCCGCGCGCGACATCGTTTGGCGCAGCCGGGCGGAAAAAACACCTGATCTCCTCGTCACCATCCTCAAGGACAAGGCCATCACGGAAGACGAGAAGCCCCGCTACATGCGCGCCTTCGACTTCCAGACCGGACCGAACAAGCAGAAGGCCCTCATGAGTTTGCTTGAGGAGTAGTTTGGAAAAATCAACTCGAGCCCTTCCCTGTTTTCCGAGCCTCACATGATCGCCCCTCCCCGCATCTGTATCCTCGCTCTTGCCCTGCTCGTTGCCCCGTGCGCCCGCGCCGACGACGCGCAGGACGCGACGATTTTCGAGACCATCCAGCGCATCGACGGTTTCGACCTGAGCCAGGCCTCGGACAAGATCAAGGGCGCGGTCAACCGCGTCCTCAAGGCCAAGCTCGGACAGCCGGAGTATTTCGCAGGCGTCCGCCGCTTTCAGGTCAAGGATCAGTCGCCCGAACTCCTCGGCCTCGCCGTGGAAAAGGGTGGCAGCGCCGAGGGTGCCGAAGCCGCCAAGCTCCTCCTCGACTTCGGACAGGAAGCGATGCTCAAGGAAGCGCTCGCCGACAAGGACGAGGCCAAGGTGGCCGCGCTCATGCAATCCCTGGTCGCCACCAACGATGCGAAGGGCGTCGCGCTCGTCGTGCCGCTCGTCACCGATGGAACCGCCGGGGCCGCCGCCGTCACCGCGCTCGGCTTCGGCCGGGAAGGCGAGCAGGCCCTCCTCGGGCTCGCCAAGGAAGGAAGGCTCTCCGAGCCCCTCCACGTCGCGGCCTCCGCCGTTTTCCTGAAATCGAGTGACCCGACCCTCCGCGAGGAAGCCGCCAAGCTTATCCCCATGCCCTCCGCCGCCGGCAGCGCTCCCCTGCCTCCCATCGCCGATCTCATGAAACGCCCCGGGGACGCCGCGAACGGCAAGGCCATATTCGAACGGATCTGTTTCACCTGCCACCAGGTCGGCGACATCGGGATCAACTTCGGTCCCGCCCTCTCCGAGATCGGCAGCAAACTCCCCAAGGACGCCCTCTACACCGCCATCCTCGACCCCAACGCCGGGATCAGCTTCGGCTTCGAGGGCTACGAGATGAAGCTCAAGGACGGCACCACCGTCGTCGGCTTCATCTCCAGCGAAACCGCGGACGAAGTCGCCGTCAGCGTTCCCGGCGGCATCACCCTGCGCCACCCGCCCGGCGAGATCCTCGAGCGGAAGAAACTTCCCGTCTCCCTCATGCCCGGCGGTCTCCAGGCTGCCATGACCGAGCAGGAACTCGTCGATCTCATCGAATTCCTTGCGGGGTTGAAGAAAGCGGAATAGCCAGGTCGGACATGGCACTGGCCTCCGCTGTCGGCTGGCTTCGGTTTGGAGCTTGAGAGATCCGCAGGTGGGAATCGGTTGAATTGAAAGTGGACGGATATGAGGCAAATGAGGGCGAACGTGGATCGTCTCCACCCGGTTCTGAGGCAGGAGTAGTTTGATTTTTCCTGAACGACAGCTAGCCTCCGTCCCATGACCGACTGGAATGAACGCTATCTCTCCGGAGACACTCCATGGGAAAAAGGAAGTCCCTCGCCACCTTTACTGGAACTGTTAGGCCGCACCGGGAAGGAAATCTGGGGAAGCGGAATTATCCTCGTTCCTGGCTGCGGCACCGGCCATGACGTCCGCGCTCTCGCCGCCACCGGCTTGAAAGTGCTTGGACTTGATCTGGCCGGCCTGGCTGTTGAAAAGGCTGAATCCTATCAAAAATCGGGCGCGGAAAGCTATGCGGAGGGAGATTTCCTCGATCCGGTATGGCGTGCCGGGAAAAGCTTCTCCGCAATCTGGGAGCACACCTGCTTCTGTGCCATCGATCCCTCCCGGAGAGCCGATTACGCGAAAGCCTGCGCGGAACTCATCCCCAGCGGCGGCCACCTCGTCGCAGTCTTTTTCCTCACCGCACAGGAGCCGGGTCACGAGCACGAGGGTCCGCCCTTCAACTCCAACATCGCCGAACTTGACACCCGCTTGGCACAATGGTTCGACCGCATTGATTCATGGGTTCCCGGAATGTCATTTCCCGGTCGCGAAGGCGACGAATGGCTCACGGTTTACCGGAGAAGGTAAAACACTGGATCGGCATTTTGATTGAAAATTGAACTTTGAAAATCACCGCCCTAACAGCTCCGCTCACTTACCAGGACGGCCTTGCGCTCCAGGAAAAAACCGTTTCCGCCATCCTCGCGGGAGAGGAGGGCGACAGTCTTTTCCTGCTGGAGCACGAGCCGGCCTATACCATCGGCCGTCTGCGTGACCAGTCCTCCCTGCGTACTACCGCCAGTCTGCCGTATCCCGTTTTCGAGACCAACCGCGGCGGACAGGCCACCTATCACGGTCCCGGCCAGATCGTCGGCTACCCCATCCTCGATCTCAATCCCCGTGGCCGCGATCTCCACCTCCACCTCCGCCTGATCGAGGATGCGCTGATCAACGCTTGTGCCGATCTGGGCGTGAAAGCCCGTCGCCGCGAAGGTCTCACCGGAGTGTGGGTGGAGAACCGGAAACTTGCTTCCGTCGGGGTCGGCGTGCGGAAATGGATTTCGATGCACGGCTTTGCGATCAACGTCACCCGCGAGTCCCTTCCGCCCTTTCTCGCCATTACTCCCTGCGGCCTGGACGGGGTCAGCATGACCTGCCTTGCCTCGGAATCCGACCGCCCCATCACCATGGAAGCCACCATCAAAGTCATCGCCGCGAGGATGGCGGAGAAATTCGCTCTGCCTCAGTCCCGTCCCTGATTTGTTCCGCTCTTGAATGTTCGGAATTGAATTTTAAAACTACGTCGTGTCCTGGCTCCTTACCAAACTGATCCGTTTCTACCAGCTTGCCATCTCCCCGTGGCTGAAGCTGGGCAGCGGCGGGCATGGTGTCTGCCGTCACGATCCGACGTGCAGTCACTACGGGATCGAGGCGATCAGGGTTCACGGAGCGTTTAAAGGTTCGTGGCTCACCTTCCGCAGGTTGCTCCGCTGCCACCCTTGGGGAACTCACGGATACGATCCGGTTCCGAGAAAGAAGGGTGATTTTTCGGAAAAAAGATGATTATTTTGGTTGATTAGTCTGATAAAATAGGGTTTTGTAGGCGTCATGAGACTGACGATAGAAATCGAAGACGACATTCTGGAGAAAGCGATGAAGCTCACAAGAGAAACCAAAAAAGGCCCAGCGATCACCAAAGCCGCGACTGAATTCGTCCGCCGCGAGATGATGAAAAAATTCGCCAACATGGTCATGGAGGGAGAGTTCGCGGACTATCCGATGACCAACGACGAACTCGAAGCCGTGGAGCGCTAACCCATGGTGATCATCGATACCAGCGCGTGGGTGGAGTTTTTCCGTAGAGATGGAGATCCCCGCGTGAAGCTGGCCGTGAAAGGTCTGTTAGATGCCTTCGAGGGCGCCCTCTGCGGTCCGGTGGAAATGGAATTTCTAGGCGGTGCGCGGCCGGGTGAGATGAGGGCGATCAAGACATGGTTCGACATCGCTCCCTACGCCCGGAACAACCAGGAAATATGGAGGATTGCCGCCGCGAATTTCTCGAAACTCAAGGCCGCGGGCTTCACGATCCCTTGGAACGACATCCTTATCGCCTCCATCGCCATCGGGAAAAACGTTACCGTTTACGCCCATGACAAGCATTTCCCGGTGATGGCGGAGCAACTCGGACTCCGCCTCTACACCCCGGGCTATAACGGGATGTTCAACCCCGATCACTGATCCCGGCACGAATGCCTGACCAATGGCCATCCCTCCAGCCATTTCAGCTTCAGATCCATCCCGTAGATTTCACTCAGCAGTCCGGAATTCAGAACCGTGCGTTTGGATCCGTCCGCGACGATGCTTCCGTTTTTAAGCAGGATGACCCTCCGCAGGCAGAGGGATAGATCCCGCAAAGCCAGCACGCCCCCCCGCCAGACGTTCGCGTTTCTGATTTCGAAAAAGGGTTCGGGCATAATCAACTCAATTGACGACCAGTCCCCTGACCCGCAGATCGTTGCCAAAAGTCTCGTAAGTGATTTCCTCCAATCGTATCGACTTCGGAAAATCCACGCAAGACAATGCCGGAACCGTTCCTCCGCAAAGCATTGGCGCGTAGTAGATCACCGCCTCATCAACGAGACCTGCCGAGATCATCGCTGCGGAAAACTTTCCTCCCGCCTCCAGCATCACGGAAAGCACGCCTTGCTCTGCGACCAGCGCCCGAAGCATTTCCTCCATGTTTCCCCGCCCGCGCATGATAGTCCTGTCCGACCATTCATCGGAAAAAATCGCCGCATCGCGAGGCATCGTTTCCGGCTGGTTCGTCACCACAACCCGCCATGGTTGGTCGCGACCCTCCAGAAGTTCCGGCACGCGGATCGTCAGCGCGGGCTTGTCGCGCCGCACCGTCTCCCCGCTCGTCAGAATCGCATCCACCTCAGAACGGAGCCTCTGCACATCCGCCCGCGATTCCACGCCACTCAGCCACCGGCCCTCACCCTCCGGCCTGGTGATTTTCCCGTCCAGCGACATCGCGCATTTCCAGATCACCCACGGCAGACCCGTCCGCTGGACTTTGGAAAACGGGCGTAAAATCCCATCACACTCCTTCTCCAAAACCCCTCCCTCCACCTCGATACCGGCTGCGGAAAGCACCTCATCCGCAGCGCCCACATGGCGTGGGTTCGGATCGACAGAGCCATACACCACCCGGGAAACGCCCGCCGCGATCAGCCCGCCCGTGCAGGCCGGCGTGCGCCCGCTCGTCGAGCACGGTTCAAGCGTCACATAGGCCGTCGCCCCACGTAGCGCGTCTCTTCCAAAATTTTTCTCCACCTCCCGCATCGCCTCCACCTCCGCGTGGGGCAGTCCCGCCTTCCGATGCCAACCGCTCCCTAGAAACTCTCCGTCCCTCACCAGAACCGCACCAACCGGTGGATTCGGTGCGGTTCTCCCCACCCCTTTCCGCGCCTCTGCCAGCGCCCGAGCCATCCATTCACGATCCGTCATTTTTGGAAAAATGTGCCCCTGCCCTTCCCAAGTCCAGCCCCGAACCGGAAGAACCTGCACCCCTGCGAGGAAATTTTATTGCCAAGCACGCGGACTTTCATAATCTTTAAGCATGTTGACACGCATTGCCACCCTGGTTCTACTCGCCATATCCGCTTTCGCAGCCACATCATGCTGCTGCCTCTTCTAACAGAAACCTCCAACGAAAACACAGACCGATGAAAAAACTCCTCAGCCTCCTCACCCTCGCAGTCCTCTCCATGGGCTTCTCCTCTTGCTGCTCCATGTTCGGAATGCCCGCCTCCGGCGCCGGCTACCGCACAGAGACACGCCAGGTGAAAACCTGCCACTATGATATCGTCACCGAGGAAGTCTATACGGCGGGCGATTCCAAGAGCGGCGCGGGCGGCATGGTCCAGACCATCGAGAAAAAGGTTCCCCGCTACAAGACCGTAACCAAAAAGGTCCGCGTTCCCTGCCAGCAGTGCACACGTTACTACTGCCCGAAAAAGGACTGCTGCGGCACCACTTCTGAAATGACCATCAAAATGGCTACCGCACAGGGGCCTACCGGCAGCCCGCACATCGGCCTGATTCCCACGATGAAAAAAATCGCCGAGTAGGCGCTTTCCCTCTGATCACTTCCAGAAGCGCGGTGCGGGCAAACCCCTCCGCGCTTCTTTGTTTCCCCGCATTTGAAAAAGGGCTGGAATTCACCGCGCTTTCTCCCATTCTCCCTTTGTAACTCCAATTTTCCTCACATCATGTCAGTAAACATCGAAATGCCCAAGCTCTCGGACACCATGACCGAAGGCACCCTTATCAAATGGCACAAAAAAGTCGGCGACAGCGTCGAAATCGGAGACATCCTCGCAGAGGTCGAAACCGACAAGGCCACCATGGAGATGGAGGCTTTCGATGAAGGCACGATCACGGAAATCCTCGTCCAGGAAGGCGACAAGGCCACCATCGGCGGAGTTCTCGCAGTCCTCGACGGCGATGGCGAAGGAGCGTCCGCCGCCCCGGCCGCGAAGGAAACATCGGAACCCTCCGCCCCACCCGCCGCACAGGAAGAATCCCCACCGCAATCCCCCACCCCGGCACCCGCTCCCGCGCCCACCCCTGATGGCGAACGCATCAAGGCTTCCCCGCTCGCGAAAAAAGTCGCCGCCGAACTCGGTGTCGATCTCTCGAATGTCACCGGCACAGGTCCGGCAGGCCGCATCGTCGAGGCGGATGTGAAAGGCGCGTCCTCGGCCCCCGCTGCTCCGAAACAAGCTTCCCAGGCAGCCACCGCCGCCGCGAAACTTTCCGAAGCCGTCAAAGCCCGCACTTCCGCGGCCTCCGCGCCAGCAGAAGCCCCGGCACCCGCCGCCATCCAGCCGGTGGCGAAAGAAGGCGACGAGCGCATCGAGCTCTCCTCCATGCGGAAGATCATCGCCTCCCGCCTCCTCACGTCCAAGACGACCATCCCGCATTTCTACCTCCACGTCGAAGTCGATGCCGCCCCGCTCATGGCGCTGCGCAAACAGGTCAACGACCAGTCGGAGAAAACCCACGGCAACAAATTCTCGGTCAACGATTTCATCCTCAAGGCCACCATCAATGCCGCCGTAGCCGTCCCAGCGATCAACGCCTCCTTCGCGGGCGACCATATCGTGAAATTCAAGCACGTCGGTCTCTCCGTCGCCATCGCCATCGATGACGGGCTGGTCACTCCCGTTATCAAGGAGGCGGAAAGCAAGTCCCTGCTCGCCATCTCTAGGGCGGTAAAAGACTTCGCAGTCCGCGCCAAGGACAAGAAACTCAAGCCCGATGAATTCGATGGCGGCACGATCACCGTCTCAAACCTCGGCGCATGGGGTATCGATTCCTTCGATGCCATCGTCAATCCTCCGCAGGCAGCCATCCTCTCCGTCGGTGCCGCCATCGAGAAGCCAGTGGTCAAGAACGGCCAGATCGTCCCCGGCCTGCGCATGAACATCGGCCTCTCCGCGGACCACCGCGTCGTCGATGGTGCCGTCGCCGCCAGCTTCATCGCGGAGGTGAAAAAACTCATCGAGAACCCCGCGCTGATGCTGCTGTAAGTGGCGGCGGATTGCATCCGCCATGCCATTCAAAGCAACACGGCATGGCGGATAAAATCCGCCGCCACAATCCGCTTACCGCTCCTCCAAGGCGATCCCGTGATTTCCCGCCAGCCCCAGCGCCACCCTGTTCCTTCGCGTGATCGGCAGCCATTCCTGAAAGCTCATCGGCCCCTCACTTCATCATGAAGTTCAGCAGTTTCCCGATCCTGTCCCGCATCTGGTGCCTTGGGACGATCGCGTCGATCAGGCCGTGCTCCAGCATGAACTCTGCGGTCTGGAAGCCGGGAGGGAGATTCTGGTGGGTCGTTTCCTTCACCACGCGCGGACCTGCGAAGCCGATCATGCACTTCGGCTCGGCGAGGTTGATATCACCGATGGTCGCGAACGATGCCGTGACGCCGCCGGTGGTGGGATGGGTGAAGACGGAAATGTAAGGCAGGTGCGCTTCGCCAAGCCGGGCCAGCGCCCCGCAGGTTTTCGCCATCTGCATCAGGGAAAGCATACCCTCCTGCATTCGCGCGCCGGAGGAGGCGGAAATGATGATCATTCCCCGCTTTTCCTCGACGGCAGTTTCGATCGCGCGAGTGATTTTTTCCCCCACCACGGAACCCATGGAACCCGCGAAAAACTTGAAATCCATCACCGCTATCATTGCCGGTTTCCCCGATATGGAAATCCGCCCCGTGACCACCGCGTCGTTCATCTTCGTCTTCGCACGCAGACTCTCGATTTTCTCCTCGTAGCCGCTGAAGCCGAGGGGGTTGGCGGAGAACAGATTCACTTCGGTTTCCTCAAAAGTTCCCTGGTCCGCGAGCAGGAAGATGCGATCCATGGAATCCAGCAGAAAATGGTGGCCGCATTGTGGGCAGACCTGGAGATTCTGCTTCAGCTCCAGCGTGTGGATCATCGCCGCGCAGTCCGGACACTTGGACCACAGCCCCTCGGGCATATCGTCGCGCTTCTGCTGTCTGCGGAGGAGTGGTTTCTTGAAAATGCCCATGAAATCGGTGTTGAGTGAGAGTTGGTGACAGGGAAGACCTAAACTCTACGCACCCCGTGCCATCCCGACAACCCCGATTTCGAGCCTTGAAAAGGGGGTGGAAGATGGTGCCTCGGGGAGCTTCCCACAGGGTTGACCCCGGGCGGGACGGTTGCTAGCTTCCGCGCCCGCCATGAGCACCGCCCCGAATTACAAAGACACGCTGACCCTCCCCCAGACCACGTTCCCGATGCGGGGCGATCTGGTTCAAAACGAGCCGAAGCGTCTGGAGATTTGGGAAAAATCCGATCTCTACGGAAAAATCACCTCCGCCCGCAAAGCCGCCGGAGCGCCCGATTACATCCTCCACGACGGCCCTCCTTTCGCCAACGGTGATGTCCACATGGGCACCGCGCTCAACAAGCTGCTCAAGGATATGGTGGTGAAATCCAAGACCATGGCCGGCTTCCACGCGCCCTTCGTTCCCGGCTGGGACTGCCATGGGCTGCCAATCGAGTTCAAGGTCGTCAAGCAGGCCGCCGGTCTTGAGCCGGCTGAAATCCGCCGCCGCTGCGCTGAGTTCGCGAAAGGATTCATCGACATCCAGCGCGCGTCCTTCAAGCGTCTCGGAGTATTCGGCGATTGGGAAAACCCCTACCTCACCATGGATCCCGCCTACGAGGCGAACATCCTCCGCGTCTTCGCGAAGCTGGTGGGAAACGGCTCCATCTACCAATCCAAGAAACCCGTCCAGTGGTCCTATGGCGCACAGACTGCCCTCGCTGAGGCCGAAGTTGAATACGCGGATAAAGTTTCTCCAGCGATCTTCGTGAAATTTGAGTTGGAGAGTGCCATGGGACTCGGCCTTAATAGTCCCGCTAGCATTCCCATCTGGACAACTACTCCCTGGACTCTACCGGCAAACCTCGGCATCGCACTCCATCCCGAGTTCACTTACATCATCGGCAAATTTTCCAACGGGGAGATCCAGGAAAGTTTCGTAGTTGTCCGCGAACTCCTAGAAACTTTCGCTGAAAAAACTGGCTTTAAGCTTCAGGAAACACTCCATGAACTTAAGGGAAAGTTATTTGAAGGTCTTAAAGCAAAGCACCCTTTTCTGCCTCGCTCCTCAAAGGTCATCATCGCGAATTTCGTAACAACCGAAACGGGAACCGGCGCAGTCCACATTGCCCCCGGACACGGAGCGGACGACTACGTGGCCGGTCAACAGAACGGCCTCGGCGTGCTTTCCCCTGTCGATGACGAAGGCCATTTCACCGAGGAAGTCGGTCTCTCGGAACTCGTTGGGAAACACGTTTTCCAAAGCAACAAGCGCATTATCGAAATACTCGCGGAGAGCGGACATTTGCTCGGTCAAGAGGAATACAAGCACTCCTACCCGCATTGCTGGCGTTCGAAAACACCTATCATCTTCCGCGCCGTCGAGCAATTTTTCATCTCGCTTGATCACCTTCATGATAAAGTCCTCGGATTTGGATTGGAGGAGCTAATTGCTGAGGGGCTTGGAGGGCCGAGTTTAAGGAAACTAGCGCTTGAGGAAATCGACAAAGTGAAATGGATGCCCGCATGGGGCCGGAACCGCATTTACGGCACGGTCGAGGCGCGACCCGACTGGTGCATCTCCCGCCAGCGCACCTGGGGTGTGCCCCTGCCCGTTTTCTTCGATGAAAACAACAAGGCGATCCTCTCTTCTGAGCTAGCGCTAAAAGTCGCCGACCTCGTCGAGACCGAGGGCACCAACGTATGGTTTGAGAATTCGGATGACGATCTCGCTGCCAAGCTCGGCCTTCCCGCCGGTCTGAAAAAAGGCAAGGACACGCTCGATGTCTGGATCGATTCCGGCTGCTCCCACGCCGCAGTCCTGGACACGCATCCGGAACTCCATTGCCCCGCCGATCTCTATCTGGAAGCCACCGACCAGCATCGCGGCTGGTTCCAAAGCTCCCTCATGCTCTCCACCGCCTATCGTGGTCACGCCCCTTACAAAGCGGTGATGACCCACGGCTTCGTCGTCGATAAGGACAAGAAAAAGCTCGCGAAATCCGATGCGGGAAAAGGCGGTAAGCCGACCGACGCCGCCTATTTCTACAATCAGTATGGAGCCGATATCGTCCGCCTCTGGGCCTCCAGCGTCGATTGGCAGAACGAAGTCCCTTTCGGCGAAGATCTTTTCAAACAGGTCGCCGAGCCATACCGCCGCCTCCGCAACACGTTGCGGATTCTGTTAGGGAACTTAGATGGCTACGAACCAAAATCAGCAATCAACAATCATCAATCGACAATCCTGGACCAATGGATCCTCGAGCGGCTCAACTCCGTCGTGACCGAGTGCCTCAGCGCTTACGAATCCTTCGAGTTCCGGAAAGTCTTCAACTCCATCAACCAGTTCTGCACCACGGACCTTTCCGCCATCTACATCGATGCGCTGAAGGACCGCATGTATTGCGACGCTCCCGATTCTCCCCGTCGCCTCGCGTCCCAGTCCGCGATGTACGAGATATTTAGTAGTATCACGAAGCTCCTCGCACCAATTCTTGCCTACACCGCGGATGAGGCATGGGAGCACGCCGCCTTCACGGAGGGCAGCGTCCACGAGCAGGATTTCCCGAAAGCAAACCCCGCCTTCGCTCCCAGCCAGGTCAGCAAGGACGTGGACCGCTTCTTCCAAATCAAAGCCGCGATGCAGACCGCCATCGAGACGAAGATCCAGGCCAAGGAATTCAGCCGCAACAACGAAGCGGACGTGGAACTCACCCTCCCGGAAAGCGACAGGCATCTTTTGGAAAAACTTAACGACAGGGACTTCGCCACCGAGTTTTTCATCATCGCCGGCCTCAGCGTGAAAGAAGGCACGGAGCTTTCCGCCACCGCGAGGAAAACGGATCTACCGCTCTGCCCCCGCTGCCGCAAGCACGAACCTGTCCTCGCAAGCGCGCTGTGCGCGCGTTGCGAGGACGTTATCGGTTAAAAGTTGTTTTTTAGAAGGGAAGGCACCGAATCGAATCCATATAACCAATAACAATTAACTTCTAACAGGAATCACCAATGACTCTTTCCCGCCTGCTGCTCACCCTCACCTTCCCGCTCTACCTACTCGACCAGGCGACGAAGGCGTGGACGGTTGCCAATTTCCCGCCGCCGTGGTCGCAGGATTCGTTCGAGATATGGATCGTCCGCGATTGGTTCAGGTGGATACGGGTGCACAATCAGGGGGTGGCTTTCGGATTGGGAAACGGAACCTCGTGGGCACCGGTGGTTTTTCTGATCGTCCCCATCGTGGCACTCGCGCTGATCCGTTTTTTTTGGAAAAAAGGAGTCTTCGATCATATCATTTCCAAGGTCGCGGTGGCGCTGCTGGTTTCCGGGATTTTAGGAAACCTGACGGATCGACTGGTTCAGGGCTTTCTACTGGATGAGGTGAAGAACGGGACTATCTGGGAGCGCCTGTCCGAAGGTTACGTCGTGGATTTCATATCCGTGAAACTTCCCCTCTACGACAGGATCGTCCCCGCGAGCAATGGCTGGTGGCCGACTTTCAACGTCGCCGATTCCTGTATCTGCATTGCCGCGGCGCTGCTTTTCATCGGCGGGATCAGGGATGAGAAAGCGAAAGCTGCCAAGGCCTGAGCGATGCCTGATTTCCATTGATCCGGAGGCTTGCGGGAGGCGGCCCGGCGTGTCAAAAAGAACGGAGCGATGGATGGCGACGGAGAGAATACGGAGGAGCGGGAGGATGGCGGACAGGCCGAGCCGATGCCACGTAAGGATGGTTTCTGGCAAAAGGATGTGAGCGGATGGTTGCCGGGATCAGGCAGGTTCGGGCGCATTGGCAAGCGGCCGGAAAGCCAGATCGGAGCACTGGTGGATGCCTTCGCCGCGTTTGCGACCCTGGACGACGTGCTCAGCGCGACCGAGGCCGACCTAATTCTCGACATGCTGAGGAGCGCCTTTCCTGAGGTGGACCATGGCTGGCTGACGCGGCGGCTGCGGCGGGCGGTGAAGATTCCCAAGCCATTGCAAGGTCTCGCAGTGGATTTGCGCAAGAGCCTGGATGATGCCGGGAAACTGACGCTAGGCCTCCAGCTTTTCACATTGGTCGATGCGGCGGGTCGCTCGGAGCGAAGCCGCGCGAGCTTTGAGATTTTCATGCGCCGTCTGGGCAAGCCGGAGCTGGGCACGGCCATCTTGCGTGAGATGCGTGGCGATGGCGACGATCTGAGCGACGAGGAACTGCCCTTTGAGCGCTTGCGCTTCGGCACCAGGGACGCGGATGTGATGCTACCGCCGGCCGCAGGCGCCCAGGAGTTCCGCATCTACCGGGTGGGCGATCTGATGATGCTACGCAACACCGGAGCCGCGCCGTTATGGGTGCGGGGGAAAGCACTTTCCACCGGGGCTTTCATGCG
>Ga0105047_10004275_pt1 | contig 24912 bp, 5 predicted proteins | sample MAT04_FD_78384 | JGI IMG/M metagenome (GOLD analysis project Ga0105047, IMG submission 78384) | Freshwater microbial communities from Lake Fryxell liftoff mats and glacier meltwater in Antarctica - MAT-04 (megahit assembly) | ecosystem: Environmental > Aquatic > Freshwater > Ice > Liftoff...
CTTAGCTCCACGAAAAACCCCAGGTCACAGGCATCGCGGTCGGCGACACTGTTCAGTCGGCTAGTCGAATTGACACCTTGTGGAAACCGTTTCCGATAGCGAACGGTGCTACTCGGGCCTGCTGGAGCCCCTTCCCAAGTGGATCGGGCACCCGTCCGCCTGGCTGACCTTTTCCACGCCAGCCGAGAGGTTCGGGCACCAGGAGTGGGCGGTCAGCATTCTCGACGTCGGGTATCGATACCCTTCGAAGTCATTAGCGGCGGTCGGATTATGCGGTTTCCGCCGGAGGCAATGACCTCCCGCCCCGGGCACTCACCGACGTGACCCGCGCTATCCGGGTTGGATCTTTCCCGGAAGCCGGAAAGCATCCAACCTAGATCGTGTAGGGGCGCAGCGGGTGGTCGCTTCGCTCGACCGGGGACTTGCGTCCGGAAAGATCACGGAGGACGACCTCGCCGGTGATCAACCTGGGGATCGCCACGACTCGCCCTGCCAACTGGTCGAACTCCTACCGAGCCTCATGACCTCCGACGAGACGGCTCCACGAACACCGACCACGCTGCAGGCGGTGTCAGGACACGACACCGAAAAAGCTCGGTATCTGCTTGCGCGGCAGGCGACGACGTGTGTCGGTCGCGGCCCGTCGTTCGTACCCCTCGTCGAAGTATTCGAGCAGGACTTCGATTGCGGCGCGGGGGTGGCCGGCGTGGAAGTGGCTGATCGCCCGATCGGTGCGGCTGTTGCCGAGCCGTCGACGGATCCGCTGCGTGGCTTCGATCAACTCGGTCGGGTCGGCGCCCGCATAGGTCGCTGCCAGGCGGTCGATCCGCTCCTCGAGGGGCGCCGTCACGAGCATGGTCTGCGCGGTGGCCACGGCGCCTCGTACGTCGAGCGGAAGCCAAAGATTTCCGATGTGCGGCCCCTCGTCCTCGAGCCAGACGCGTCGGTCGGGGTCGAACGACGCCAGTACCTGCCGGATCCGTTCGTGGAATTCCGACTCGGTCGGTTGCGGGTCGGAGATGCCGATCCTGCCGAACGACGAGCCCCGGTGAGCCGCCAGGGCCTCCAGGTCGAGTACTTGCTCGCCCGCGTCTGCCAACCGGATCAAGGCGTCGGTCTTGCCGACACCGGCAAGGCCGGTCAGCGCGACGGCGCGCATGGCCGTGTCGGGCATTCAGTCGTCACGAGCGCCAAGTGCCCCCTGAGCGGAACACTGCACGGAACCCCGCATCCGCGGGGAAGAACGAACGAGCGAACAACCCAGGAGGACTCCCATCGGCTCTGAAATTCTTCTGATTACTCGGTACAAATTCGAGCGTGCTCTGCACTACCTATGGTCCGAACATGATGCACTGCTCCGGCACCGGTGGTCAAGGGCACCGTCACCCATCACCGTTTCTTTCGATGCCCGCAATGCGGTCGAAGGCGAGACCGGAACGGGCCTCGCCACGACCGGTGGAGACCCGCCGCCCGTGCCAGACGACCGGTGTCCCGTCGTAGGCGCGAGCCCGCCGGAGCACCCCCTGGACGCGAACGCCTGCCCTCGGAACCTCCTCCTCGTGGACGAAGTACGGCGCCACCCGCTGATCTGCGTCGTCGATGCCGTCGCGCAGGATCGACGTGAGCGGACGGATGAGTGTGTCGTCGGGTCCGATGGTGCGCCGCATCGTTCCGCGCTGCAACTGGATCGCACGGAGCTGCCCCGGTAGGTGCACGGGGATAAACGGGATCCAGTTCTCGGCGACCTCGGTCTGCAGGATGTAGCGCAACGAGTCACCGCTCGCGGACACGGGTGCGTTTGCGAGCGGGTCGAGTTGCTGGCGCATGCGTCGCGACGCCTCGGCAGCGTCACGCGACCCGCCGAGACCGTCGGGGATCCGCTGTTCGATCGCCCACACCATGTCGGCAATCTCGTCGCGCACGAAGACGACCTGTTCGAACGGTTCGGAGTCGCTGATCAGTGGCAGGGTCTGCGGAACGAACAGGTGCTGCGGCAGCGGTGCCTGAGCGGGACCGGACGGGCGTGGCGCCAGACTGAACGCATCCCAGCCCGTCCACGCTCCGCCGGTCGCGGTGATCGTCGGCTCGACGAGGGTGCGCCAGCCGAAGGTGTCCGTGACGATCACGCCCTGGAGTTCGGCGAGGGTGCCGACCGGCTGTCGACAGATGATCGTGAACCAGTCGTTGCTGTAGAGCAGCGCGAACTCGCTCACGACGATGCGCGCCGCGTCAGTCGCGTCTGCGCTCAGCTTGCCGAGATCGACCGCCGCATCCTCGAACTGCCACCACCGAGGCTTTGGCATGCCCGGATACTCGGCGGGCACCGGGATCACCGTGCGGACGTCGATGTCGACCGGGCCGGCGGCGCTGCCCGACAGCGGCAAGGTCGCGCCCTGGTCGAAGGAATACCAGTCGAGATGACCACCGAGGTGCTCCGCCGCCCCGACCGCGGTGCCCGTCGAGCCCCGCACGGCGACCCCGTCGACCGCATACTCCAGCTGGTCTCCCTCCCATCGGCCGCTGCCGGGGTCGGCTGCGGCTCGAGGCTGCAGATACGTGCGTTCGAACCAGTCGCGATATGCCGCCAGGACCTCGACGACCAGGTCGGCCCGGCCGGCCGGCACGAGCGAGACGAGCTCGGTCGGCAACGTCGCGACGCTCAGATCGGCCGGAATCGACTCGTACACCCTGACGCCGTCGACGCATCGACCGCGCAGTGCGTGGCGGGCACGCACGGCGCGCGGTGCCGTTCGATCCCTGGCGACATCGATCGGCAGTGTCGGCTCGGCATCCGTGGGTCCGTAGACACTGGACAGGACGTCTCTCAGCGTCGCCGCATCGTCCTCCACGGGATCGACCCCGCTCTCGGCGAGGGCCGCCCCGATTCGGCTGAGCAGGGTCCGGCCGAGCCGTGCCCGCACGATCATCGGAAAGTCGATCGGGAGTCGTTCGGTGACCGCGTCGACGCCATCGTCGGCACCCCCTCCATGGATGCTGACCGGACTGATCTGACGGGCGAGAGTCGCGAAGATCGCCGAGCCGGCATCCGTCCCGGTGAACTCGCCGAACTGCCATTGTCGGGCGATCATGAACAATGGGTCGGCGATCCGGGCGGCCAGTGTGTTGGCGAAGTCGGGCTGCCTGGTCCGCAGCTCGAGGCGGCTCCAGATTCGCAGCGGTTCACAGGTCGCAGAGATGAAGGCCATGGTGGGTCCTTACGGGTTGTTCTGGTCGAAGTCGAGGATGACGCGATCGCCTGCAACGTCGGTGCCAGCGGCGTGCGGTACCACCTCACCGACCAGCAAGGGCAGCAACTGGCCGTAGCGGCCGGCACCGATGTGCTCGAGCTCGACGGTCCGGTTGCGCCCCAGTTCGAGGGTGTCATGGAGGGTGGCGGCGAAGTCGGTGAGCGTCCACGGGGCGTCGAGCGACGGCGGGACCGCGACCAGGATGGCCTGCGGTGCCGTCGCGTCGGGTTGATCGTAGTGCAACGCCACGCCGGACATCTCCTCGCGGAACGGTACCGACTCACTCCACTCGTCGACCAGCAGCGAGGTCCCGCTCTCGCCTGCCGTCGGCAAGTGCTCCGCTCCGAAGATCACCACGCTGACCTTGCCGGTCATCGTGGTGGTGTCGGCGACGGCACCACCGAGCCAGGGATCCCCGCTCACGTGCGGCAGCTGGGCGACCGATGCGGTGGTCGCCGTGCGGCCGATCGCCTCGGCGAGCACCTGCAGGTCGGCGAGGTCGGCCGCACCCGGACGGACAGCGGCCGCGCCCTCGAGCCACGCGTCGACTTCGTCGGCGCGCACGAGATGTGCGTCGAGCGCCGTCTGGAGATCGTTGCGGATCGGGTCGAGCCCGATCTTGGGCACGATCGTCACACCCTCGCCCAGCAGCACTCTCGCGGCGTCGGTCCACATCGAGGCCGTCGGTTCGGCGACGCCATCGAGGACGATCGCCGCATCACGGCACCGGGTTGCCAAGTCGAGGAACGCGACCTCAGCGGACTGCACCAGTTCCGTGCTGACCTGGACCCGCGAGAGAAAGCGACGGGGCAGGCCGACCCGGATGCCGTAGGTCTGCGCCGCTTTGGCTGCGGTGCGCCATGCGACGCGGGCTTGCCAGAATTCGTCGAGTCGGGCGAGTGCGGCGGCAACGTCGGCCGTCGAACCGGTGGCGAGGTCGAGCGCGGGGAGCCATGCGCTCGGGTGTTCGGCGGCCACGTCGTCGGGCAGTCGCGTCCGCAACCCGCCGAGCCACACCGCCGGATCATCGTCCAGTACCGCGGCGTCGAGCACAGCGTCCTCGGCGAGCAGCCGGGCCAACGTCACGGCATCGGAGCGGGCGCCGTTGAGCAGCCGCTGCACCCGGGTGGCGAGGTCGTCGAGATCGATGCCGTCTCCGGCAACGGCGATCGCCTCCGGTGAGGCGAGGTCGGTTGCTCGGGCCGCCTTGGCCCGCCCGAGGAGGTCGACGCACGCCTCCAACAGCGGTGCCACATCGGTGATGCTGCGGATCGAGGGGCCCCACGCCGGCGCGCGCCGCGACTCGATGCTCCACGCGTCCCTGGCGGAACTCTCCAGCCCGTCGGAGACCACGACGCCCGGCTGGTCGGGTGGCAGGTCGGTCGGCTGTCGAAGATCGAGGACCCGCGCCGTGAGTGTCCCGACGGCCGAGTCGAACCCGTCGGCGAGCAGCGTCACCAGGTCGAGTGGTTGGAGCCCCAGATCGGCGATCGACGCCTCGGGGAGCGCCGCGTCGGGGGCCAACTGGTCAGCGGCAAGACGGACGCGGATCAACGCCGGGTCGCCGAGCAGCTCCGCCACCCACGCGTTCACCGACGGTTCGAGCACGGCCCGCGGGGTCATCGCCACCGCATCCCACCCCGCCGGCGCGCTGACCGGGTCGGCAGCAACCGCCGGCAGTTGCAGGAGCAGCTTGTGACTCACCGGCAGTCCCGTGCGCGGTGTGTCGGTGACCTCCGGATGGGGGATCGCCTTGCCCTCGCTGAGTGCGGCCAGTACCGCAGCCGCACGGACGTGGTTGCCCCGAACGAGCTGATGCACGGTCTCGCTCGTGGTGAGGTCGCCCAGCGCGTCGAGTGCGTCGGCGATCGAGTCGATGCCACGAAGCACCCCGGTGAGTTCGTTCATGTCGCTGAGCGTCGGCAGCGCTCCGGGAGTGGTGCCCCACGGATGGCCGCCCAGCCGCGCCATCAGCGTGTCGAACAGGGTGCCGGTCGCATCGGGGTCGTTGGCCTCGATCCACTCGAGGATCGTGCGGACGAGTGCCAGCCCGTCGACGACGTAGCGCGTCGGTTCCGTGACCGCACCGGCGGCGGGGTCGGCGGCGTCCGCGCCTGGGTCGACGGCGGCCACGGTCGGGTAGGCCCGCCGCAGCGGGAAGATCGACGAGTCGAGTTCGACCACCGCTGGGGTGTCGGGGCGGGCGTAGTACTCGTGGAGGAACCGCTCGAGCCGGTAGCCCAGGAGTGCTCCGAGGTCGTTGCCGGCGCGCACGCCGTCGATCAGCGACAGCGCGACGCGCACCCGGTTCGACGACAGGTTGACCGACATCTCGTTGCCGAACGAGCCCTCCGCCGTCTGCGACCTGTAGGCGGCGCGGAGAATCGCCGCGGTCACCGCGTGGGAAGGTGACGGTGTCAGGATGAACCCTTCCCCGCTCGGGTCGCGGGTCAACGGCCGGCCCGGGAGCCCGGCGAGCGAAGGTGGCACCCCGGTCGCGGCGAGTGGGCTCGCCTTCGGGCGCAGATTCTCGACCCATCCGTACGCACCGACGTGTGCCCCGGTCCGGCGAACCTCGCGCATGGTGCGCAGCCGCCGGTGGGCCAGGCCAGCGATCCAGGCATCGAGCCGGTGGCTCGCGAGATCGAGGTGCTCGCGGGTCAGCGCGTCCATGCGGTCGGCGGACAGATTCGCGAAGCTGGTGACGGCCGCTCGGTGGGCGTCGACCGCTGCTGGTCGGTTGGCCTGGATCACCGTGGACATCGTGCGGTTGGCGAGATCGCCGGGGACCGCAGCGCCCGTGCCGCCGACATCGACGACGTGATCGACCTCGCCGAACAACAGCCCCCACGCGGAGGTGCGCGACAGCGTTCCCGACGACCACGTCTGATACAGGCTCGAGGTGCCGATGATCGCCAACGCCTCGGGTGACAGGAGGCCGCGTTCGATCAGGATCTCGGCGGCGGCATGGCGGGCTTGCGCGAGCAGCGCCTGCCGGGCGAACATCTCGGCAAGGCCGACGTTCGACAGGTCCTGTTCCGTGCGTTCTCGGAGGTCCTCGAGGGTGCGACCGAGGAGCGCGAGAATCCATGATCCGGTGCTCGCTGATCCGGTCGTCGCCGGAACCGAGACGACACCCTGCAGCGGCCACAGTCCGGTCAGCAGCCGGAGTCCGTAGGCGCGCGAGGTCACGAGCAGGTCGTAGACCGGTGCCCAGTCATCGGAGACCAGTCCGGTGTCGGGATCCCGCGGCGGTCCGGCGGGCAACCCGAACGCGCCGCGGAAGACGTCGGCCAGGTGCTCCATGAGGGCGAACGGTCCGAATGCTGCGGCCGTGTCGCCCGTCGATCCGTCCAGCGGGGGGATCCCAAAGCTGAGCCCGAGGTCGGGCTCGCCACGGACACCTGCGCGGTCGGCCACGTTCACCGAGAACCGGTAACTGGCGCCGACCGACGACGGCTCGAGACCGAGCATCGCGAGGAAGTGCTGCTGAGCGTCGAATCCCGCTTCGCCGACCTCGGGACTGTGGACGTGCTTGACGGAGGGGCCTCCCTCGGGTCCCACCCGAAGGGTCGACCAGTCCTCGTGGAGGTGCCGGAGCAGGTCGACCAAGGTCACGTCGAACTGCTGCTGAGCCGCCCGTTGCGACGGCGATGCCGACTCGAGCCCGGCGTCGCGCACGTCGGGCCGGAGACGGCTGAGCGCAACGGCGGGGAGCAGCCCGTACGGCTGATCGTCGACCCTGAGCGCGGGAAGGAGTCCGCGGGCTGCGACGTCACCGAGCGCGTAGGTCTGCAAACGAGCCCTGGCATCTCGACTGATCAGCCCGGACGCGAGTTCCTCGAGCGCGTGGCCGATCGTCCCGGGGTAGAGCGCCGCGTTGGCCACCAGCGAATCGCGGGCATCGGTTCCATCCGCGCCGCCGACGTGCGCGAACACGTCGGCATCGACACCGAGCGCAGTGGCCAATCTGAGCCCGTCGGAATCGGCCACCGCGTGCACCAGGTCGCCACCGCGTTCGACCGAGAAGGCCTCGTCGACGTCGTCGCGACTGGAGAGTCCGGCCGGCGCCTCTTCGGTGTTGTTCGTCGGGGTACCTGTCGGCAGCATCGACAGCCCGGCACCGGTGTAGTGGTGGGCTTCGAGCATGGCGGTCAAGCGAGCCGTGCCATCGTCGGCATCGCCGTCGGACAGGCCGAGGACCAGCAGTTCATCGAAGCCGTCCTCGGCTTGCTGTGCCGTGATCGACATCCGCAGCGCCATGCCCTTGGCGACAGCCTCGTCGAAGTCGGTCATCCATCTGATCGAATCCGGCACGTTCAGACCACCGTCCTCATCGAGGCTGAACGTGTCGCCGCCGGGATCGATCCCGAGCGCGAGGTCCGACGGAATGGCGTGACCCGCTGCCACGTCGCAGGCCTGGCCGTCCGCGATCGTGACGACCGCGAATCGGGTGGGCAGGACGGTCGACGAAGCCGCTCGAGTCCATGTGCCGCTGCGGGTCCGGAGCGGCGGCCGCGACGGATCGGTGCGAGGTTCCTCTGGCAGCTCGGCGATCGTGCTCGCCACCTGATTGAGCAACTTGCTCCACTGCACGGGCACGTTGGTGAAGACGTCGTCGAGACCTTTCACGGTGGCCTGCACGCTTCGCAGGCGAGCGGTGATCTTGGTGCTCGCAGCCGCGGGCAGCGCGCGGGTCGCGTCGACCCGCTCGTCGAGGGCCTTCAGGGCCCGCACCACCCCGGCGATCTGACGGTCGCTCAGTTCCTTCTCCGCCGGCCGCAGCGGACTGCGTCGCGGACGTACGCCCGGATCGAGCGACGGCCGATCGCTGTCGAGTTCGGCCAGGCGCTTCTCCACGACGCTGATCGCCTCGGTGATCAACGTCGCGTCGTGCGCCCCGTCGGTCGGGCCGGCGTCGACGGGTTCGGTGGCTCGCGCGATCCAGGCTGCACGTCGGGTCGTTCGACCGACGCAGAGCGCACGCCACGCGCCCTTGCGGAGCTCGTCGTCGGCGCCGGCTACGGCGGTCTCGATCCAGAAGTTCGCACCCCCGGTTCGTTCCGTCTCGGTCAGCTCCTCCTCGTGGGTGTCGACCGCCAGCGGTTCGGGGTAGATGCGGACCAGCAGTTGGTGCACCGTCTTGGTTGGCCCCGGGAGCGTCCAGACGGTGTCCCTCGAACGCTCGGGCACCAATGCGTCCAGGTCGAGCCGGTCGCTCGGAGTGGCCGCGATCTCGGCCCGTAGCTCGGTGGCACCTCGCCGTCTTGCGGCCTTGTCGAGCTTCGCCAGCAGGTCGGCCTTCAGCGCTCCTGGGAGGAAGACGATCCCGGCAGCTGCGGCGCGCAGCTCGTCGTCGAGGACGGCGGTCGGGTTGTCGAGCCGGTTCAGGATCAGATCGGCGGCCTCGGCTGCGGCGACCAGTTGCGCGGATTCGAGTCGCGCCACCCGTGCCGCCCCGAGTGCCTCGGGACTCGTGCCGTCGTCGAGCACGACCCGGGTCGGCGGTGGCGCTGCCACGGCGCGGGTCGCTCTCGATCCGGGGATCAGGTCAGCGCGCACGAGTCGACCGTCGGGAGTGCGGCCCAGTTCGCGCGCCGCGCGGGCCCCCGGGCGGATGTCGAGGTCGGCGACCAGACGGAGACCAGGCTGCACGCGCTTCTCGATGATCGCGAGCCGGTCATCGAGGGTCGCTCGTTGCACCTCGAACGCGGCCACGAACCGCGAGCGTTGGTAGTCCGAGCGCATGGCCGTGAGCGCAGGCCGCACCGCTTCGGCACTCGCGCGCAGCTTCTCGACGGCTGCATGCAACGACTTCGTCTGCTGCGGCGTGGCGGACGTGATCGGCTGTTCCAGCGTGAATCGCAACGTCTCGAGTGCCGTGCCGAGTGCGTCGAGGTCGGTCTCGGTGCGCTTGTACAGCCGAGCCTCGACCGTGTTCTTGATCTTTTTCTGTCGCCGGACCGGCCCGGTGAGCACGGTCGCGTACGGCGCGTCGGCGAGGCGTTCCAGAAGGGCTTCCAGGTCACGGAGGTGATCGAGCAACTCGCCGAGGTGGTCGGTCAGGTCGGGCACCTCGACCGTGGTGAAACGGGTCTCGACGCGTACGGGGACGAGCACGGCGGGAACCCGTGGATCGAAGCTCGCGGCGAGCGCCTCCAGGGCCGCGACGGATGATGCGCTCGCGGGATCACTGGCGAGCGTCGTCCAGTCGACGGTGTTCGAACTCATCTGCGTGGTCCGTGCATCGCGGGCATCATCGTTCCCATCAGTCGATCGGCAGCATGTCGGTGGCGTGGCGGGCGAGCCAGACCGGGTTCTGGCAGAGGATGGACGCCATGTCGGCCGATGTCCGGCCCCAGCCCTGCAATCCAGCGGTCGTCGGGACGAGCCCGCTGTTCGCTGCCACGAGCACCTGGCGGGTCGGGTTCCCGGCGACCGGCTGCAGGTGCTTCCAGTTGAGGTCGTTCCAGCTCGCGAGCGCAGGCGGTGCGGCGGCCGCATCGTCGTCCAGGTCGAGTCCGAAGCGCAGCTGACCGGGCCGTTCCATGAAGCAGAAGAAGAACCCGGCGTCGGACACGGTCCCCGCCGCCTCGGCTTCGGTCAGCTCGAACCCGTACAGCGCGATGTCGGGTTCGAGGCGTCCGCGAACGACCGGATAGCGGACCTCGCCGTCGGGCTCGAGGGTGCGCCAACGGGCTGCGCCGCTGCCGACGTAGGCACCGTGCTGGGCGAACACGACGGTGTCGGGGAACCTGATCAGCAGCTCCGCGCGGACGACGAGCACGAGGAGACCCGACAGTGCAGCGGAGTTCTGGCCGAGGTCCTCGCTCCACCCGTGCAACTCGGTGATGTCGGGCGGCCTGTCCTGTCCGGCGTCGGCGGCGTCGAAGAATCGGGCGAAGTACGTGCCGCGCTGGTCATCGGGGAACTCGTTCCACAACAACTCGCGGGCGAACTCGGTGTTGACCCCGGCGAGCAGCGACTCGATGAAGCGCACGTTGGGCACCATCAGCGCGATCGACTCCGCGGGCAGGTTGGCGATGTTCGGCACGATGTAGTCCTGGCCGAGCAGTCGCAGCGGCTCGAACAGCGCATCGTCGAACGTCGGATGAGCCATCACGGGCTGCAGCCGACGACTGTTGGCGAGATCGTCGACGAGGTGATCGACACCGCCGAACATGGTGGCGAGCATCTTCGGCATCGCCACCATCGGTCGCACCTCCTGGGCGACCTGGACGGCCAACGTCGCCGGCGCCGTGATCGCCGCTGCGGGGCCAGGGATCGGCCGAGAGCTCGCCAGCGACGAGAAGTCCGTGAGTGCCGTCGCGAAGTCCGCGCCGTTCGACAGGCTCGCCGCCGGAGCGAGGTTGTCGAGGGTGCCTGCGGTGACGGGCGCGATCACCAACCCGAGGTAGTTCTTGCCGTCGATCGAGTCGCCGTAGTACTCGGTGAACGTGGCCGCAGGGATCCGGACTACGGTCGGGTCGTCGCCATTCGCGCTCCCGACCGTCAGCGTGCTGAGCGCCAGCCCGGTCGGTCCGACCGCCGTCAGCTCGTCGTTCAACGCTGTTGCCTCCGTACGGAGCTCCGTGTGCGCGGGATCGGATGCCGGGTACCGCGCGTCGAGGCGGTTGCGGACCGCTGTGTGCAGCGCGGCGAGCGTGAGCGTGCCGAGTGTGCCTGGCTGCAATCGCCCCTCGACGAACTCTCCTGCCAGGGCCGGAAATGCATCACGGCCGCGCGGGAGCTGCGCGGCGATGGCCTGGGCGGCGCTGAGGACGAGGGATGGCTCGACCCCGAGCGCCGGCTCGAGTACGGGCGGTGCCGACGACACGGCGGTTTCCGGCTCCTCGTTGAGCCGATCGAGCAGACCGGTCTGGAGCCCGGTGGTCGTCGTGGCGGTGAGCGAGGTGACCATCGACCTGCCCGGTCGGGCGATTCGACGAAACGTCGGTACCTGGGCGGCGGTCGGTACCCGGCTGGCATCGACCTCACCGCGTATGGTGAGGTCGCCGGTGGTGTCGACCCGGAGTGCCGACTGGGCGCCTGCGGTGAGTCCGAGCAGTCGATCCGGATTCGACCGTGCCACGTGCTTGGCGAACACCCGATCGCTGGTGGTCATGGCGAGGTCGGCCTCGCGGAGTCGCTGGTTGAGGGCGTTGAGTTCCTCCACCTGGGCCCACGCGCGTTCCATGTATTCCTCGTCGCGCTGGCGCACGATCTCGGCGCCGAGGCCGGCTGCGGCGCGGTTGCGCGGGTCGAGGTTGAGTTCGGCGAGCCAGCGGGTGTCGGGGGTGGTGGCGTCGGCGATCCGTTCCAGCCCGACGTGATGACGGGCGTAGGCGGGTGGGGTCACGATCGGGTCCTCACCGGTGTCGCCGGTCGCTGCGATGTCGCGTCGCTCGACGGCGAGGTCGACCACCTCGCGCAGCTGGTTCCTCATCGATGCCCCGGGCGATGCCGGGAACGACGTACGGGTACCGGCCATGTCGAGGGGGGCCAAGGCACCTTCGAACGCGACGGTGGTCCCCGCCGGGACCTCGATCCCGGCACCGGGTTCGGAAATGTCGAGGTCGCGTGTGCCGAACCCCTCCTCCTCGATGCGGAATGCCTGCGGACGCCGTGCGAGTACCTCGAAGTCGGTCAGCTCGGCGCTGGTGCGGAAGCTCCAGTCGTACAGGACGGGGAAGACCAGCGGTTGATCCGCTCCGCCCCACGACGGTTGCTGGGCGGGCACGGTGTCGGCGGCCGCCGGCGTGCGCAGCCCGGCGAGCCGGCCGGTTTCGAACGCCGGGATCACGAAGGCGTGATAGCCCGTGTCGCGTTCGAGGAGACGTGGCGACAACAGACGGGAGCGTGCCAGGTCGGGGCTCGCACTCACCTGTTGCTCCAGCACCTCGTCGGGCGCCCCAGCGGTCATGTCTCCGGTGCCTTGCACGTGTGCCCACGCCCAGGTCTCGGTGGCAGGCGGAAACGGCGCCGCCTCGTCGGCGGTGAGGATCGCGACCTCGCCCGGCACCGGGGTGAGCGTGTATTCGCCGTCGGCGAGCACGAGCAGGGTGATCCACGGTCGGAGTTTGTGGTCGGCGGTGGCCGAGGCGGGGGTGTACCTCCACGGGAAGTCCTCGTCGTAGAAGTCGACGTAGGCGAGCTCACCCGGCCTGGCGGCGAGGGTGTCAGGGGCCGGGACCGCGAGGACGACGACGCCCGGCGCGAAATTCTTGACGTCTCCCGGTCCGACGAGCGACACCGTCTGGCCGACCGCGGCCGGTGCTTGCGCCGCCGCACCGGGAACGGGGATCGATTCGACGGTGATCGATGCCGTCAGCGTCGCGCGGTCCTTCGGCCCGACGTTCGGGGTGACGCCGAGGTGGTCGACCTCCTCGACGCGTACCGCGATGCCGCGCCGCGACCACGGGAAGAAGCTGTACTCCGGTAGTTCAGCGGACAACCTGCACCTCCGGTACGAGTTGGAAGCGACGCCCGTCGGACGACATGGCGGCGAGGCGCTGTTCGGCCTCGGTCCGGGTGAGCAGATCGGTGCCGCCGGCAGCGGGCTGGCCGTCCGCGCCCAGCGGCACGAGGGAATCGGTGGTGGTGACCGCGTACAGCGGTGCCGCAGTGGTCACGGCCAGCACCGTGCCGCGCTCGGCGAGCACGCGCTGGGCTCGCGCCGGAACGGAGTTGCCGATCGCACCGCCCTTGACGAGTGTCGAGAAGGCCAGCGGTGGATTCGCGCTCGACCGTTGTGGCGTCGCGTCCGGGTCCGGGTCGTCGATGACGATCATCTCGTAGGCCTGCGGATGGTGGACGGCGAGATCGGCGACGAGCGACCGACCCGAAGTGGCGCGCACCCCGTTCGGGCGCTCTTCGAACGCCGGCGCCGTGAGGAGATCGGGATTGGTGCCGGACGAGCCGGCGAACGTCGACGGAGAGAACGGGGCGGTCACGTCCTCGAACTCGATGGCCTCGGCCGGACCGGTACCGAACGAGAGGCCGGTCACGCTGACGCGGCCGACGTCGCTCGGCGGGGTCTTTCCGACGAGCCCGATGTCGGTCTCGAGCGGGATCAGGTGCTGGCGGACCGACAGCAACCCGCCGGCATCGACGACGAGCTTGCCCTGTGGGAGCGGGAGCAGGGTCACCCCTGCTGACGCGGCGGCGGAGAGCTCGGCGACCCAGTTGAGCGGGTCCTCGAACTGCTCGAGGACCTTCGGCAGCACCGGCTCGGCCGGGATGCTGGTCTCGTGTGCCTCGCCCAACGTGGCCTCGACGTCGACGCTGACGGTGATGAACAGGACCTTGAAGCTGGCCGTTCCGTGGGCATACCAGGGCGTCGGCCCCCGCACGACGAGGTCGAGGTTGATGGAGCACACATCGCATCCACCGGCGGTGACGGCGAGCCGCCCCCACATGTGCGCATCGATGAGGAACGGGACGAACTGCACGAGCACGTCGAAGCCGAAGTCCCCGCTGATCGAGAAGCCGTCGACGCCGACGTAGAACTCCAACTGAGCGCCGAACTGGATGGTGTTGCTCGTGACCGCGAAGTACAGGCTGAGCGTCACCCGCGGGTTGTCCTTCATGAGCGACAGCGAGAGGCGTCGCATCGCCGGAAGCTTGAGGTTGGCGGCCGGCGTGTAGCTCGGGTGGAAGCCGCCGATGGACACGACGAGGTCGGGCGTCGCACCCCAGCACAACCGGATCGCGATGTCGCCCTCGAGGCTCAGTTTGAAGTCCTCGTAGCCGATGAAGGAGTCGTAGATCGCGGCGTCGAAGTAGAGCAGGCTCGCGCCGATGTCGATACCGCCGATGAAGGCCACCTTGAGATCGACAACGGCGAGATCGGGTGTGGGCAAGGCCAGGCGGAGCACCCCCAACAGCGCGATGTTCGGTTGCGGGGCGATCTCAAGGATGATCCCGATCTTGAGCGTCACCAGGGCGGGATTCATCCAGGTGATCATCGCCATCGGTGCGATCAGGAAGTGTCCCTCCTGGACGGGGAACGACTCCTCGAGATCGCGCACGATCACGTCGATGCGGTTGATGATGTCGGTCGGGAAGAGGATCGAGTCGGCGGTCCCGGTGCGCAACCCGTCGCGGATCCGGTCGACGTCCATGCCACGGTTGAGGCCGAGCAGACCGCCGGCGCCGGAGAAGAAGAACCCGTAGCCCATCGGGATCGGTACCGGCAGCGTGACCGTGATCAGCATCAGGAGCGAGAAACCGGGCGACCCGTCGGGGTTCTTCGTGGTGATGATGCCGATGGCGGTCAACGCGAACTTCTCGAGGACGGCGATCTCGAGCGCTCCGACGTAGCGGCCATGGGCCTCGTCGACGAGCAGGAACCCACCGAGTCGGATCGTCGACGCGTCCAGCGAGAAGCCGAAGCCGTCGGGGGGCTTGAACGACAGGGCCGCGCCGGAGCCGGTGATCGTGGCCCGGAGACCGACGCGGGTGACGGTGACCGCGATCGGGCCGATCTCGGCGTTGCCCGACAGCGCCGCGATGATGTCGGTCTGTTGTCCGAACGTCGCTGCCAGGTACAGCTCGCGGAGCAGGACCACGTCGAAGAGGTTGACGTTGAGCGGGAAGGTCAGCTCGATCCCGTTGTCGAGATTGCCGGGCCCACCGTGCACCTCGAGCTGGTCGTTGCGGTACGAGATCGCGGTCGTGAACCCCGCGCCGAGCTCCTGGGGAAGCAGCTTGGCGACGAAGGAGTCGCCGTCGGAGCCGCTGACCCGGATCGCAGCGTCGATCAGCTCGACCGCGCCACCGAGGCTGTCGACCTCGAACGTCGCCTGGCTGGTGACCGGGTCCCAGAATGAGAAGTTCCCGAAGAACATCGCCGAGACTCCACCGAGTTGGACCACCGAGTCGTCGCCGCCGAAGAGCGGATCGCCGTTCGCTCCCGCGATCTGCAGGCCGACGCCGACGGCGTCGAGGCCCGGGGCCGGCGCCACCGGGAGTGCCGGGTCGTTCGACGGGCCGATGACCCACGCGGTGACTCCGGCGCCGTCGCCGATCCACGGGTGCTGGCCGAACAACAGGGTGACCGACACATCGCCGGGGAAGGTGACCGAGCCTCGAAGCCGGATACCGAACCGGCCGGCGTCCTCGGCGAACTCGAGGACGAGGTCGTCGGTGATGTCGATCGAGAGGCCGTCCAGCGCGACCTGCAAGGCACCCATCCCGATCACCGCCGGTTCGGGGAAACGGGTGACGATGCGCAGCGGACCGGTGTCGCTGGTGACGAGCCCGGCGCCGTGGAGGATCTCGAGTGTGTTGGGGCCGTCCGGCCAGAGGTCGTCGGTCAGGACGTCTTCGACCTGGGGGAGGACGTAGTGGGTGAGCAGTGGCACGAGCCACGATCCGGCCAGCAGGAGGCCACCCTCCGGGGTGAAGGTGACCGCCGGCGTCGGCGCGAGCACGATCTCCACGTCGCTGACCGCGGCTTCGCCGAGCGGCAGGATGCGCGCACCGAGCCGGCTGCCGACGGCGGAGAGTTCGATCTCGGGCGTGAACCACTCCAGCGGCTCGCCCACCTCGACGCGCGCCAGAATCAGTCCTTCGAGGTCGTCGAGGTACCCGAGCCGCGCGGCGACGATGGTGACGGGTCCGGTGTCGAGGTTGTCGAGCGTGATCCGCACCTGCGGATGACCAGCGGCCGCCCAGCCGAGTTCGGCTCCGAGCTCGCATCCGGGCAACAGATCCATCTCCCACCGCAGCCGGTTCTCGACCCTGGTGATCCGATGACCGGGCGGGAGTGGGATGGCGCCCGGATTGGCTCCGGACGGGAACAGGCCCTGGATGTGGCCGATGACGAGCGCTGGGTCGGCGATCTGGGCCTCCAGCCAGCCAGGGTCGAGCATCGAGCGCAATCGCTCGGTTGCGGCGGCCCCGGTCCAACCGGCACCGGCCGGGTCGTAGATGCCGAGCGCGTCGGCGATCTGCAGCGCGACATCGAGCACAGGGTGGGTGGGTTGGCCGAGGATCTCGTCGGTGATCTCCTGCAGCACCCGCGGCACGAGCGCCGTGATCGCACCTCCGAGCAGGCCGCCGAGACCGGCGACGGTCGGCAGCAGCTGGACCGGCTCGACGTTCTCCGGGGTGACCACCAATCGGACGCCGGTGGCGTCGACGCTGAAGGCGATCGTCAGATCGCCCCAGTCGCCCGGCAGCGACAGATCGAGCACGATCGACCCTGACGGTGTGACCTGGACGTCGCCCGGGAGCGGGCCGGTGGTCCGCAGGTCGAGTCCGAGGGCCACGGTCGCGCCGAGTGACGGGAGGCCCTCGTCGAACGAGCCCGACAGCTCCACGTGCAGCGGATCACTGCCGGAAGCGCTGAGCACGAGGTCGCCCGGGAAGCTGAGACCGAGCTGGTCGTCGAGTTGCAGCGCGCGGGCGATCGTCTTCAGCAGGTCGTTGATCTTGTCGCCATCGAGGAGCCCGGCGGCAGTTCCGAGCGCTTGCGGGCTCCTGAGCCAACCACCCGGATCGCGGATCAACGCGCTGATCGGAGGGATCGACACCGCGCTGCCCGCTCCACTGCCGAGCACGGCGCTCGCGATCGCGGACACCGACAAGTCGACGAGGAGGTCGAGCATTCGCGTCCGGAGTGCGATCGGGTCGAGCGGACGCAGCAAGAGCGGTGACGCGAGCCACGGCTCCCCGCTCACCTCGATGTGGCCGGCGAGATCGCGTCGGAGCGCGAGCGGACCTGCGAGCAGGGTGACGTCGAGGGCGCCTGCGAGCGTGCGGGTGTCGAAGTCGAGACGGCCACCGACGGCGAACGGGCCGGCCAACGTGATGTCGGCGGTGGTCTCCAACCGGAGCACCATCGTGGTGTCGTCGAGCGAGAGACGCAGGGGCAATTCGGGCAGGGCGATCGACAGCGAGGCCGGGTCGAGCCCGCCGAGATCGATGCCCCCGAGGTCGGGGTCGCCGATGATCTCGCGGAGCGCGGCCAACAGTTCCGTGCGGCGTCCCGTGATGGTGCGCGTCGGCATCGTCGCCAGCTCGGTGAGTCCCTGGATCGATGCTCGTGGTCCGTCGGCGGTCGCGAACACGACGCCGCCGGCCCCGAGGAGGCGGAGCGCCACCTGCGCGGCGGGACTGGCGACAGCGGCGTCGATCTCCGCCAGCACGGCGTCGAGCGCTGCTCGCATCCGCTCGTCGCCGACATCGATGGCGTGTTGGACCGGTGTGGCATCGACTGATGCGTCGACGAGCCGGAGCCACGGCGCGATGCCCAGGCCGCCGGCAACGATCTCGGTGCCGACCGCGCCGTCGGGCGGCGTTGCCGCGGGTCCGGCTGCGGCAGGCGCCCGAGCCGGGGTGATGGTGACGCCTGCTTCGAGCATCCGGACCCTGGGAACCAGGGGACCGTCGGGCAGGGTGCCGGCGCCGACGAGCCAGCCGTCGGAGCGGAACGTGCGCGTCGACAGCGACGCGGCGCTCGCGGGCCTCGGGGGTTCGGCGGCGTCCGGTACGAGGCGGAGACGTGCGAGGTCGATCCGAGCATCGGCGCTGAACGCGATCTCGCCGGGACCTTCCGCAGCGGTGTGCTGATCTCCTTGCGGTGTGGCAAGACCGAGACGGAGACCGACGGCGACGTGCGTCGGCGGGTCGGCGGCGGCGAGTGCGGTGACCGTCGAGCCGGACAGCAGGCCGATCAGGTCACCGGAGAGCTGCGAACCGATCGCGAACCCCGGCGCACCGTCGACGAGATCGTCGGCGACGCCCGCGAACCAACCGGGCTGGACCGCTCCGCCGATCGCCGGGCTGCCAGTGCCGTCGAGCAGGCCGACGAGCCAGCCGACCGTGCCTCCGAGCGCGGTGTCGGCGATCGGGCCGGCGACCGAGGCAGCGACGCGAACGGCGTCGGCGAGGGCGTCGTCGACGAGCGGACGAAGGTCGGAACCGGCGTGTGGGCTGCCGATGGTGATCAGTGCCTTGACCATCTCCGGATGGTCAGCGGCGAGCGTGCGGGCAACCACGCCGGCCGTCGAGTGACCGAGCACACGCACCGACTGGCCGGTGAGGGCGACGATCCGTTCGACGACACCTCGGAGCTGGTCGACCTCATCGACGTCGGTGCCGACGAGCAGGTCGGCGGTGTACACCGGCGCAACGGCGACGATCTGATCCAGGTCGACGTCGGACGGGTCGGGCAGCGCGCGGAGATCGAAGTGCCGACCGGCCACCGCGGCCCCGCCAGTGACCTCGGCGATCAGATCGTCGAAGATCGTGTGGTCGGCGAACGGTGGAGCGACCAACAGCACGGGCCCCGAGCCCGTCGTGAGGTGGGCGACGACCTGGCTGATCACCGCCGGGTCTCTCGGCAACAGCGCGTGCGTCGTGTTCACCGTGGTGCCGTGGGTCCATCCTGCGGGCAACTGGGAGGCCAGCGGCACCAACCCGTCGCCGGCGGTGAGCGTCGACGCGAGCTCGTCGAAGCCGAGCGACAGCGTGTCGAGGTTGCGGCCTCCGAGCAGGGTCGCGAGCTCAGGTCGGAACACTGAGGCATCGGCAAGGAAATTGGTGAACCGCACGCCGTCGTCGATCTGTTCGGCAAGCTGCGCCACGGCTGCGATCCACTCTGGCGGTGGCCCCGCAGGGTCGAGCCACACGAGGCCATCGACGGTGGTGGCACCACGGGTGGGGTCGGCGGACTCGTCGACGATGGGAATCACCCACGGGTCGTCGTACCGACCGCTGCCGGTGATCGACCGGAAGATCGTGACATCGATACCGGGAGGGCTGTCGGACGGCAGCAATGTGCCGACGGTCTGCAGGAACGCTTCGGCGTACGCAGCTCCGTCGGCTGCGATCCCGGTGAGCACCCGCCCGAGGTAGGCCCGCAACACGCTCGCCGGATCACCGAGGAGTTGTTGCAGTTGGTCGCCACCATCGAGCGCACCGTCAGGCGGGCCGGCGAACACATCGGCGATGACGTCGCCGAGCAGCGGCCAGTCGTCGGGAAGCTCGGGCAGGTCGCGGTGCAGCCCGACCAGCGCGGTCAGTACGTAGGCGGGTTGGCCGGCCCACGAGCGCACAGCCGAACTGATCAGCTGACCGAGCAACCGGATGGCGTCGTCGCCGAGGCCGAGGTCGGGTTGCAGGCCGGGCAACGTGAAGTCGTACGGGCCGAACACCTCGGCGTCGAGGGCGACGGTGACGTCGGTGACGCCGACCTGCCAGGTCGGCGGTTCACCCGGCAGCCAGCTCGCCAGGGCGCGCGCCGGACCGGCCGTGATCACGAGGCCAGAGAGGTCGAGCGGACCGTCGGTGGAGATCTCGATCGCCAGCTGTGACCGGCCGATCAAGCTGACGGACCCGATCCCGGTCGGGGGAAGGTCGATCGCCAGGACCTCGACGAGCACCTCGCCCTCGAACACGCCTTCGGTGGCCGACGCCGCGATTCCCAGACGCAACCGCTCGAACCCCGCAGGATCGGTGTCGACGCGGCCGTTCCAGGCTGCGAGTGACAACTGGACGGGCCCGGCTGCGGCGATCGGGGTGATCCACGGGTCGGCCGTGGTACCGGCGCCGGTGACATCGGGGGCGAGCCCGAGCAGCAGGGCAACCTCACCGAGCATGTGTGACCACGGATGGGCTGGGTCCTGCAGGATCGCTCGGTGGAGGCCGCCGAGCGCGATCGTCGGTCCGCGGCCGAGCGCGGCCGGATCGAGTCGGTGGGTCGACGTCGGATCGGTGTCGGGCGCGCGCAGACCTAGCAGCGTCAGCAGCGCGCGGGCCACCGCCGAGTCGCCGAGAGCATCTTCGATGACGCCGAGTGCAGCGTCGGCGACGACGCCGATGACGGCGTCCGCGTCGGTCAGGTCGACGGTGCCGTGGTCGTCGCCGTCGATCACCACGTCGGTGATGGTCAGCCAGGGTTGGATGACGCCGCCGGCGAGCCGGAACCCGGCGCCCACGCGCCCGATGTGCAGCGTCGGGTTGTCGACGAGCTCGCCTGTGGTCGGGGCGATCAGCGCGACGGTCGCCTCCGGCACGACGGCGGTGCGACGGACCGGAGCGCCCGGGTCCGCTGGCGCACCGGCGATCGCCGGCAACGGGATGCTCAACACGGTCACCACCCCGGAGAGCGCGACCGGTCCGGCCTCGACACGCACTTCGAGACCGAACTCGAGTTCGCGGTTGTCGGTGACCTCGACCTGGAGGAAGAGATCGACGGCGTCGGAGTCGAGGAGCTTCGCTCGGAAGGGGTCGTCCGGGGAACCGGCCCCCGATACGGCCAGGTCGTCGCCGATCAGACCCGCGAGGTGGGTGACCCACGCGGTGAGTGTGGCCGGCGTGTCGACGATGTCGACCAACCAGTCGATCACCACTTCCGGCCGACCGAACATCTCCTCGAGAGGCAGCGGCGGGATCGGCGACGCGAGGTCGCTCCCGATGCCGAGCATGTCGAAGAGGTGGTCGGCGAGACGGGCGAGCTGCTCGTTTCCTCCAGCTTCGGCGATCAGCAGGTCGACGACCTCCTGGAGCAGCACCCGGAGTGCGCCGATCAGATCGGCACCCATCGTGGCCGAATCGATCACCAGGTCGACGGGGTCACCGTCGCCGAGATTGAAGTCGTCGACGGTCACCCGCACCCCGGCCTGGACGCCGAGCGGCGCCAAGTCGTCGAGGTGGACCGTCACGGCTGCACCGATGCCGGCCATCGGGATCTCGGGTGCGGTGAAGCCGACGTCGACGCCGATGAGCAACGGGCCTGCCGCCGTACCGGCGATCGCCTCGACGTCGCCGCCGATGCTGATCAGCGGCAGTCGGACGGTTCCGCTCACCGGGCGGACGCCCGCGCCGAGCTCACCGCTGCGGAGGGCTGCGGCGATGCCGATGACGTCGTCCTCGACCGTGAGGTAGAGGTTGCCAGCCTCGGTGTCGAGCAACGGGTGCCACCCTGGCGTGTCGGAACGTGGTGGCAACAGTTCGTCCAGCAGGCGCAGCAGCGCGCTGCGTTGCGCGGGGTTCGACAGGATGCTGCCGATCGCGGCGAGTGGGTCGTCGAACCAACTCGAGATCAGCTGACCGTCGTCGTCCGTCACGCCGATCGCGGTCATGAGCGACGTCGTGTTCGGATCGATCCCGATGTCGAGCGTCATGGCCGGGCTCCGATCGTGATCGTGAAGCGGATCGATTCGAACGTCAGCTCGCCGTCGGCCGGGTGCGTCATGGTCACGGTGAGCGAGAACTCTGCCACCCCGGCGTCGTCCGGCAGCTGCCACAGCTGGGTGATCAGCGAATCGTCGCGGCGCACGGCGCACGTGAGCGTGATGTCAGCCTTGCCGGCGCGACGCAGCACGAACTTCACCCCGGACGCCTGCACGCGCCAGGCCGTTCCAGCGGTCGCGATCGTGAGGTGCAGGTCGCGGCCGGCGACGAGTGGTCCGCTCAGCGCGTTGCCACGGCAGTCGGTCGCGCGGACCTTGACCAGGCGATAGAGGTCGACGGGGCGGAGCCCGACGACCGCCGGCTCCGCGCCTGCGGCCGGACGGCCGCTGATCGCGAGCGCTGTCGCCTCGATTGTGGCGAAGGCGACGTGCGCATCGGGACGCTCCACCTCGGCGCCAGCGAGCACCGTCACCCCGTTGATCGGGTTGGTCACTGCCGCGAGATCGCCCGGGCGGATCCCGAGGCCACCACCGAGCGCGGCGGTTGCGTCGGCGCGTGTCGGCGGACGAGCGCCTCGCGGCAGGTGGGCCATCGATGGCACGGCACCGACGGGGACCGTGCCCCCGAGCGCGAGGATCAAGGGCCGGACCACGGCGTTCGCGACGGCGGCTCTCCGCGCAATCTGCGCCGGGTTCGTCGTTGCGGCAAGGGGATTGTCGACGTCGACGTCGAGGTCGGCGACGTCGAATCCGGCTTTCGGCGCCAACGCGGTCGCGACCTGCCTGACCAATTCGTTGCGGGTTGCGTCATCCCTGGCGACCTCGATGGCGGTGACCACGGCGTCGAGCGTCGGCGCTGCGACGGCGACGGTCCGACCTGTGACCGTGCGAATCGCTTCGACGACGGCCGCGGCGTCGACGGCTGCCGGCCCGAGCGGCGCGTCTCCCGCCGCCAGACCGACGACGGTCGGGATGGTGGCGAACATCGCTCCCAGCAACGCGATGATGTCGAGTCCGGTCAGCGGGTCGCCGCGCTGGCGCAGCTCGGTCTCGCACGCTCGCGCGACCGCCAGCGCCAACGCTCGCCGGAACCATGCCTGGGCCATCGCGGCGGCATCGTCGGCATTGGAGTGGAACCCGAACTCGACGTAGCCCACCGGGATGTTCCGCCCTCCCGGCCTCGGGAACGTGAGGTGTTGCGCAAGGACCACCGGCCCGGCCGCGTTGTTGCGGTCGGTGTTGGCGCGGATGCCCTGCACGGCAGTTCCGTTGCGGAAGTGGTCGAACGTGTCGCGCAACTCCTTGACCGCGTTCCCGTTCTGGAAGTACGACCGGGCACCGCCGTTCGCGAATTCCGTCTCGTTGGCGAGTTCGGCGACGAGGTCCTGGGCGAAGCGGAGCGCCTGCTGGTTACCTTCGACATACCCGGCCTGGCCGGGAGCAGGTGAGCCCGGCGTCGGGCGCACGTCGAGGTACAACGTTAAGTATCCACGGGCACCTGGGAGGCCACCGTTGGTGTGCGATGCAACGAAGACGTCGATCGGCATGTTCGGATCGGCCGCCTGGTGCTCGAACAGGGTGATCCGTCGGTTGATGCCCTCGGCGTACGTGTTGTTCGCCGGGTTGCCCAGAACGAGCGGACCAAGAGGACCCGGCGCCATGTCGTAGACCGCGGCGAGCCAGTAGTACGCGTTCTGTTGCCAGAGGCGCGGGTGGTCGTGATCGGCGGCGAGTGCAGGGTGTACTGAGGCGAACACGCCACCGGCACGTTGCTCGACCCCAGGGACGGTCGGATCGGTCTCGCGCGACACGGTGAGGCGGATGCCGTTGGGTTCGACGATCTGTCGGATGCACGCCGCGATGCCGATGCTGTTCTCCGCCTCGCCGCCGTGGTTCTCGATCACCGCCCCATAGCCGATCCAGACAGCGCGATCGGTCTCGTAGTGCCGGCCAACGGCCGGAGCGGCATAGACACCGTGACCGGGAGAGACATGTAGGTGACGGCGCTCGAACAGACCGAGCAGTCGCGGTACCAGTGCGCCGAACACGGGGACGTAGTCCATCGCCAGGCGACGATTGGCGAAGATCGCGGCAGCTCCCTGATCGACGAACGCGAAATCGGCGGCGCTGATCGTGTCGGCTCGCCACCAGCCCCAGTTCACGTCGTGGATCGACGCCTCTGTCAGCGACGGATGTGTCAGCAGCGTGCGCTCCAGGACGTCGCAGGTGACTGGATCGTCCCAGTTCGCCCGACTGCGACGGGCATCGAGCACCCATTTCACGTCGTTGAGGAGGTGGCCCCGGGGGTATCGGATGTCGACGGCGGTCTGCAGCACGCCTCGAGCTTCGGTGGCCGTCGCCGGCCGAATCTCCGGCGGCTCGAACATCGGGATCAACGGCAGTGCCTCCAACACGAGACCCGGCGCCCGCCGAGTCGCGGCGTCGACGGGAAGCATGTCGACATCGACGGGCGGCTCCTCGTCGATACCCAGCAGGTTGACCGGTCGGGCCCGCAACAACCGCAAGTCGGGCGGGTCACCGTCGGCGGCGGTGTCGATCACCTTCACGACGTCGAGGGCCGCCTCGACCCGTCCATGCAGGAACTCGGTCGAAACAACGGCTCGCCGGTCGTGGTGGTCGGGTGTGAGCACGTCGCCCGCGAAGTTCATCCTGCGCATGTTCGTGGTCGGAACGGTCCGCACGACCGCATCCGGCACCCATCGCGTCGGGTCGCGAGGATCGACCGCTTCGATCCAGACCACGTACTGTGAACCCTCCTGCAGGTCGACGAACGAGAGCTCGAATAACCCGTCGGCAATCGTCGCCTCTCGACGCGCCGGTCGCCATGGCCGTGCGGAGCGCAGGACATCGGGCCGCGCCCTGAGCTCGTCCCAGGCACGACTCGTGGTCGGCAGGCCGGAGCGCACGGTCGCTCCGGCCACCTTGACGGCACACACGTACCGGGTGGCAAGCGTCATCGGTGGATTCGCCGGCAGCGGCAGACGGGGGATGATCCGGGTATCGGGCCACACGACCGTGCCGGAGAGCCGATGCACGAGGGTGCTGAGGTCGAGTCGCATCGTCGCCAACCGCGGGTCGGCTCCGGCGGCGATCACGGTCGTGCCCACCTGGGCGGCGGCCTCGTCGAGGATCACCACGTCGAGTCCACCGTCGCCGCGGGCCGTGGTGCGTACGGTCAGTGTGCGAGGGTCGACGCCGGGCCGTGACATCGTGAGCGGCGTGTCGCCGATGGGTACGTGGGCGTCGATCACATACACGCCCGCCGCGGTCGAGACGGTGGTTCGTCCGCCGATGCTGACCGTTGCGCGTGGGACCGGTTGCGGATTCTCGCCGACGGCGACGACCGAGTCGACGATCGTGCCATGAAGGCGCACCGACGCTCCTGGCGCCGGCTCCCTGGTGATGCGGAGTTGCACCGACGTCGCGTCGCGTACCGGGTGATCCGCGTCGGCGCCTGGCAGTTCGGCGACGAAGTAAGCACGTGGCTGACGATCGTCGAC
>Ga0105047_10004276_pt1 | contig 24910 bp, 27 predicted proteins | sample MAT04_FD_78384 | JGI IMG/M metagenome (GOLD analysis project Ga0105047, IMG submission 78384) | Freshwater microbial communities from Lake Fryxell liftoff mats and glacier meltwater in Antarctica - MAT-04 (megahit assembly) | ecosystem: Environmental > Aquatic > Freshwater > Ice > Liftoff...
ATGAGGGCCTGCGCCGCATGGTCGAGCGCGGCTACGTCACGATTCTCTAGAGCGAAACCGGTCTTGATGGACGCAGTCCATCAAGGCTCAGATTTCGCTCCAGATTGATTATGGACCATTTTTTGGGTTCAGGTCGATTCGACCTGAATCCAAAACGGTCTAGGCGACGGCCGCGACAATCCTAACCCACTGGCTGGGGCCGGGTCGCGATCGGGGCGTCGGGGTCGGCTGGCGGCCGTTCCGCCTCGGTCGGCGGCGGTCCTGCGGGCGGGGCCGGAGCGATCTCGATCAGGGGGGTGCGTATCGCCGGCGGCGGTGTTGCGGCGGGGGCCGGCGTCGGCGCTGCCCGCGCAGGCGCGACGGCGGCGGGACGCGGGCTCGGCGTCGGGGGCACCGCAGACGGTGCCGGTGCCACGGAGGTCGCAGCCGCCGGAGCTTCGGCCGGCGCAGTCGCCGCGTCGACCGGCACCGCGACAGCCGCGGGGCCCTCCACGGCGGCGGGGGCCGGGGCGGTCGCCGGTGTGCGGGTCAGCAGCCATCCGCCCGCAGCGATCACGGCGATCAAGGCGGCGGCGATACCGGCATACAGGGCGGTGCGGCCCGAGGCCTCGCCGCGCGCGCTGGCCGATCGTAGGGCCAGGCCCGCGACCTCGGGGTCAGCGACCACCGGAAGCGGACGCACGGTCAGATCCGGAGCGGGGACAGGCGACTCCGCAACAGGCGCCTGGCTCGCCGGAACCGGGACGGCGGGCGTCGGATGCGGAGGGGCGGGCGCGTCGGCCTCCTGAGCCGGACGGGGCGCGGCGCGCGGGATCATCGAACCGCTGAAGATACCCGTTCCGGCGGCGGGCCGGGGTGCCGCTCCAGGGGTTTGCGGGAGCCGCGGCGGGCGCTCGCTCTTCGGCAGTGGCCCGGTCCGGAACACGGTCGCGGGCGGGCGGCCCCAGACCACAAGACGGCGGAACGGCTCGGGCGTTCCGTTCAGGGGTTTGTCGGACTGGCTGGACATTCAGGCTCCCGCGCCCCGTCGGGCGCGCTTGATCAACGCGGAGGCCCCAGTTTCGAGGCAGGGGCAGGGTGTCCGCCGAAAGGGCCCCTTTCATGACGCGTCCGGTTTCCGGATCAGTTCTTGAGCCGATAGCCGGTTTTGAAGATCCAAGCGACGACGGCGAGGCAGACGAACAGGAAGAACAGGGTTGCCGCGAGGCTGACGCCGATGCCGACGTCGCCCGAACCGTAGAAGGTCCAGCGGAAGCCCGAGATCAGATAGACCACCGGGTTAAACAGGGTCACCGTCCGCCACGCGGGCGGCAGCATGTCGATCGAATAGAAGGACCCGCCCAGGAAGGTCAGGGGTGTGACCACCAGCATCGGGATCATCTGCAGCTGCTCGAAGCCGTCGGCCCAGATGCCGATGATGAAGCCGAACAGGCTGAAGGTCGTCGAAATCAGGATCAGGAAGGCCAGCATCTCGATCGGATGCAGTATCTTCAGCGGCACGAAGAAGGCCGCCGTAGCGAGGATGATGAGCCCCAGAACAGCCGACTTGGTCGCGGCCGCCCCGACATAGGCGATGACAATCTCGAACGGGCTCACCGGCGCCGACAGAAGCTCGTAAATGGTGCCTGTGAATTTGGGAAAATAGATACCGAAACTGGCGTTGAAAATGGACTGGGTGAACAGGCTCAGCATGATCAGCCCGGGTACGATGAAGGCGCCGTAGGGGACCCCGTCGATCTCGGTCATGCGGCTGCCGATGGCCGAGCCGAAGACGACAAAATAGAGCGCCGTGGTGATCACCGGCGTGACGATCGACTGCCAGACGGTGCGCAGGGCGCGCGCCATCTCGAAGCGGTAGATGGCCCAGACGCCGTAGCCGTTGAAGCTCAGGCTGTTCATGACGCGGCTTCGGTCGTTTTATCCCGGTGGACCAGGCTGACAAAGATGTCTTCCAGCGAGCTCTGGCTGGTGTTCAGGTCCTTGAAGGCGATGCCGAGGTCCGACAGACTGCGCAGCAGGGACGGCACGCCGGTCTTCTCGAGGTTGGAATCGAACACGTATTCCAGCTCGTTGCCGTCCGCCTTCAGCGTCGGTGACCATTCGGCCAGTTGCGGCGGCACGGCCTTCAACGGCTCCTGCAGGTTCAGCGTCAGGGTCTTCTTGCCCAGCTTCTTCATCAGGGTCGCGGTCTGTTCGACCAGGATCAGTTCCCCCTTCAGGATCACGCCCACCCGGTCGGCCATCTCTTCGGCCTCCTCGATATAATGGGTCGTCAGGATGATGGTGACACCCTTGTCTCGAAGACCGCGCACCAGGTTCCACATGTCTCGGCGCAGTTCGACGTCCACGCCCGCCGTCGGTTCGTCGAGGAACAGGATGTCGGGTTCGTGGCTCAGCGCCTTGGCGATCATGACCCGGCGCTTCATGCCGCCGGACAGGGTCATGATCTTGTCATTGCGCTTGTCCCACAGCGACAGTTCGCGCAGCGTCTTCTCGATGTGGGCCGGATTGGGTGCCTTACCGAACAGACCCCGGCTGAAGGTGACGGTGGCCAGCACGGTTTCAAAGGCGTCGGTGGTCAGTTCCTGTGGGACCAGGCCGATCTTTGAACGGGCCGCACGATAGTCGGACTGGATATTGTGCCCGTCGGCGATGACCGTACCCGTGCTCGGGGTGACAATGCCGCAGACGATCGAGATCAGGGTCGTCTTGCCGGCCCCATTGGGTCCCAGCAGGGCGAAAATCTCGCCCTTGGCAATGGTCAGGTCGGTGGGTTTGAGGGCTTGGAGCCCGGACTTGTAGGTCTTGGTCAGACCCTGGATCGAAATGACTGGTTGCATGCACGCCCTCCGCAGCGGCCCGCAAATATGCCTCCGCAGGCCACACCTCAAGGCCGACATTCGCCAACGGAGCCATATTCGGGGCCGAGAGTTACCGTCGCCGTGTCAAGCCCCCTGTCATCCCTCCGATCCCGTCTGGCCCGCACGGGCGACTTCGGGCGCAAGAAATCTCCGATCCTGCGCCGGGTTCCACCGATGCATGTGCTGCTCGAACTGGCCGCGCGCGTGGGCTATGGCGCGCGCGGATTCGTCTATCTGTCCGTGGGGGTGCTGACCCTGCTGGCGGCCGCCGATCTGATCGGGGACGCGGTCGGGACCAAGGGGGCCATCGCCTGGATGGCGCAGAGACCGTTCGGCCGTCTCTGGCTGCTGCTGCTCGGGTTGGGCCTTGTGGCCTTCGTTATGTGGCGGGTGTTGCAGGCGGTGTTCGACGCCGACCACGAAGGGACCAGCCGACACGCGATCGGCACGCGGATGAGCCAAGGCTTCAGCGCCATGAGCTACGCCTTGCTCGCGTTCAACACCTTCGCCCTTCTGCACCACACGCCTGGCGACCCTGCGGCGGACGATGTCGCCAGAAGCCACGAACAGGCGGCCAAGGTCCTGGCGTTGCCCTATGGCAACTGGATACTTGCTGCGGCCGGCCTCACCCTGCTGGGCATCGGCGTGGTCAATGTGAGCCGTTCATGGCGCGAGGACTTCACTGAGTATCTGGCCTGCTCGCCCAGGACCTGCCGTCGCCTCGCACCCCTGGCTCGCGCGGGCTGCGTCGCGCGCGGAATGGCCTATGTGCCTTTGGCGATCCTGATCATCCTCGCGGGATTGAAGTCCAAGGCGTCAGAGGTCACCAGCCTCGGTTCGGCGCTCGAAGCGGTTGAGCGCCAGCCGGCGGGTCCGTGGGTCCTCGTCCTCGTGGCGCTGGGCTTCATCGCCTTCGGGACCTTTTCCTTCATCGAGGCGCGGTTCCGGCGCATCCGGCCGCCCCGGGACCTGAACCCGCTGACCTGAATCCGGCGGAACCGGGCATCTCTGCGGAACCGGAGCCGTATCTGCGGTATTCATCCGCTACAGGAGCCTGCCCCGTCATGCGTCTAGCCGCCGCCGCCGCCCTCGTCCTCTCGCTCGGCCTTTCGGCCTGCGCCACCGCGCCGTCGGCGGACCAGGTGCGCGCGCCCCAGCCTGCGAAGGCTGTCGATCTCGAGCGCTTTTACTCAGGCCGCTGGCTGGAGATTGCCCGTCTGCCGTTGCGCATCACCGACGGCTGCGTCGCGGGGGCTACAAATTATGTCGTGGTCAATCCGACGCGGGTCGATGTCCGCGACACCTGTCAGGTCGATACGCCGCAGGGGCGCGAAAAGTCACTCGGCGCTCGGGGCGAGATTCTCGACCCCGGGACGAACGCCAAACTGCGCGCGCGCTATTTAGGCGGCCTGGTAACCTGGGACTACTGGGTGCTGGACCACGCTGACGATTACAGCTGGTTCATCTCGGCCGATCCGACCTTCAACAAGCTGTGGATATATACGCGCGAGGTTCCCGGCGACGCCGAGCGCCAGCGTCTCGTCGCCCGTGCCTCTGCGCTGGGATACGACGTCAGCCGGCTGGAGTTTCCCGCGTTCTGACCTCTGATCGGAGACCGCCCATGTCCCGCCTGCCCTTGCTCGCCGTTTCCGCCCTGGTCCTGACGACGGCGGGGTGTGGAGGCAATGAGGCCCTCGACCCTTCGGCGGGCTTCGGACCAAATCCGACCCTGCCCGCGCCCCAGCAGTCTCTGCTTCCCACGGTCAAAATCGCCAAGGCCGTCGGCTGGCCCGAGGGACGCGCCCCGACGCCCGCGCCGGGCTTCAGGGTACAGGCCTTCGCGTCGGGCCTGGACCATCCGCGCTGGCTTTATCGCCTTCCGAACGGCGACATTCTGGTCGCCGAAAGTAATGCTCCGCCCAAACCAGAAGGCAAGAAGGGCGGCATCCGGGGCTGGATCATGGGGCTGGTCATGGGCAGGGCGGGGGCAGCGGCTCCCAGCGCCAACCGAATCACCCTGCTGCGCGACGCCGACGGCGACGGCGTGGCCGAGACCCGGACGGCCTTTCTCGAGAACCTGTCCTCGCCCTTCGGCATGGCGCTGGTCGGGGAGACTCTCTATGTCGCCAACGCTGACGCCGTGGTGGCGTTTCCCTATCAGGCCGGCCAGACCCGCATCGATGCGGCAGCGCGCAAGGTCGCGGACCTTCCCGCCGAGCGAAACCACCACTGGACCAAGAGCCTCGTCGCCAGCGCTGACGGATCGCGATTGTACGTCGGGGTCGGTTCGAACTCCAATGTCGGCGAGAACGGGCTGGAGGAGGAAGAGAACCGAGCGGCGGTGCTGGAAATCGTCCCGGCGACGGGCGCGCGGCGGCTTTATGCGTCCGGCCTGCGCAATCCCGTGGGCATGGCCTGGCAGCCGGACAGCGGCAAGCTGTGGGTCGCGGTCAATGAACGCGATGAATTGGGCAATGATCTGGTGCCCGACTACATGACATCGGTCACGCCGGGCGGCTTCTATGGCTGGCCGTGGAGCTACTTCGGCCAGATCGTCGACACGCGGGTAGAGCCGGCCAATCCCGCCATGGTCGCCCGCGCCCTGAAGCCGGACTACGCCCTCGGCTCCCACACGGCCTCGCTGGGCCTGACGTTCGGCGAGGGCGGGCTGTTCCCGGCGCAGTACCGGGGCGGGGCCTTCGTCGGCCAACATGGCTCGTGGAACCGCAAGCCGCGCAACGGTTACCGCGTGATCTTCGTCCCCTTCACGGGCGGGGTTCCCTCGGGTCCGCCCCAGGACATCCTGACGGGCTTCGTCAATGACCAGGATCAGGCGATGGGCCGCCCGGTCGGGGTACAATTCGACCGCCTCGGTGCCCTGCTGGTCGCAGATGACGTCGGCAATGTCATCTGGCGGGTGTCGCCCCTCGCCGCCTCCGCCCCGAGCCCAACGCCAAGCCCAGCCCCCTGAACGAAAAAGGCCCCGGCGGAACCATCCGCCGGGGCCTCGTCTTGTCAGGTTTCGATCAGCCCAAGGGCGCAACCACGATAATCGGGGCCGGCGGCTGGGCCAATGCCGGAGCCGGCACCGGCACCGCCGGAGCGGGGGTCGTCGGTGCCATGTTCAACATCGGCGTCGGGGAGGTGGCCGGGGCTGGAATCACCGCACGGGCGACAGGCGTGGGGGCTGCTGCCCTTGATGTCGGAGCCGTCGCCCGGCGGGCAGGGGCGGCAGCCGGAACGACGCGACGAACCGGCGTGGCCTGGCGCAGAACCGGAGCGGGATCCGGGGCGGTCTGGACCACCGGAGCCGTCGCCAAACCGCTCGCCATCGGGGCAGGGAGCGGGGTGGCCGGGACGACCGGAGCAGTTACGGCCGGTTCGGCCAGCGGGGACGTGGTCTCTTCACCGCCGCCAAGCGCGACGGCACCCAGGCCGGCCAGTACGATGATGCCGACGGGGGTCAGGATCATCCAGGTCTTGATCTTGCCACCGTTGCGGCGCGCCGACTTCCCGGTTCGGGCGTAGACCGGAATAAAGGGCTCGTCGTTCGCGCCCTCGACGTTGGGGTTCACTTCCACCCGGTCGCCATAAGGCTTCAACGGGTCTGCGGGATAGGTCACGGACATATCTGTTTCTCCAATTAACTGGATAAGGAACAGTTTTGCGAGATCGGGGTTCCGTGATTCTATCGTTGCCTTGAAGAAACACCGTTGTCGACACATTTGTGGCGACAACGGCAAAGCTTTTACCTCGCGTTTTACTCTGGATTTATTCGTCAGAAGTTGGCGAGTTCTGAAATCGACAGGACGGCCGGTGCCGGGCTGCCACTGGAATATGTACCAACCCAGATTTCATAGCGGCCGGCCTGGGAGCCGAGCGTCACAAGCGGGTTGTTGTCCTCGCCGGCGTCATCGTCGCAGTACCACTCGCCGTTGGGGCCGTTGACAACCAGGGTTGTGTCGGCCTTTGACAGGACCGAGATCTTCAGGTTCAGCGAGCCCTTGCCGCTCCAGTTCAGCCGGTAATCAGGCGCTCGGGTAATATAGCCCGAGCAACCGTTGCCGACATTCGTGGCGCTCGTATTGCCGCCGGCCCGAAGACTGACCAGATACGGGTCAGGCGTGAAGCCGGGTGCCAAGGTAATGTCGCCGTAATTGGGCTGGGCGTTATAATCCTGCGCCGAAGCGGCACTGGCGAAGGCCAGCGCGCAAGCCGTGGCGGCCATCAAAAGTCTCATCATGTGTCGTCCCCCGGGGGCCCGCGCGGCCAAACGCCGCAAACCCCTGTTCGCTGATTTAGCGCCGGTCCTCCGAAATCTTCAAGCTGCGGCCGCGAATCCCGAAATTCTTCCAGCGTCACCGCCGCATCGGCGCCACGTCTTCTCGCAAACCACCTCCTGGATCAATTCAATCGCCCCTCAAATTCCCCTGCCGGTTGACCGCGGCGAACGGCTTGTTCATCACCAAGCGGGGCGGCGGACGACGGAGTGGACACGACGATGGGTCTCGTGGCGAACATCAGGCGCAACTTGCGTTTCGCCAAGGGGCTGAGCCGCCTGTTGAAGCGGATCAAACCGATCACGCTGGACGGCACCGATCTGGTCTGTGACGACTGGGAAGAGGCCGTCGATAAATACCCCGACCACGTCGCCATCGAGGACGATCGGCGCTGCCTGACCTATCGCGAGCTGGACGCCATGGCCAACCGCTTCGGCCACTGGGCCCAGAGCCGGCGGCTGAAGCGCAGCGACACCATCGCCCTGGTCATGCTGAACCGCGCCGAATACATCGCCGCCTGGCTGGGGTTCGCCAAGGTCGGCGTCGCCACCGCCCTGATTAACACCAATCTGACCGGCCGCGCCCTGGCCCATTGCCTGTCGATCTCCAACGCTTCCCAGGTCGTCACCGACGAGGACTGTTGGAAGCGGGTCGAAGACGCGCGCGCCCTTTCAGGACGCACCCTGATGCTCTGGGTTCTGGGCCTCAAGGATGAGGACGAGGCCGACGAGCGTCGTAGCCTGGACAAGCCGGTCCGCAGCGGCTCGTCCGTACGGCCCGCCCGTTCGGCGCGCTCGGGCCTGACCAACCGAGACACGGCGCTGTATATCTACACTTCGGGCACCACCGGCCTGCCCAAGGCGGCGCGTATCACCCACGCCCGGGCCCGCACCTTTATGCGCGCCTTCGCCGGTGCCACGGCGGCGACCGACAAGGACGTCACTTTCAACGTCCTGCCACTGTACCACTCGACCGGCGGTCTGGTCGGGGTCGGCCCCGCCTTGCTCAACGGCGGAAGGCTGGTACTGCGCAAGCGATTCTCGGCCACCACCTTCTGGCCTGATGTGAAAGCGTCAGGCGCGACCCTGTTCGTCTACATCGGCGAACTGTGCCGCTATCTGGTCAACTGCCCGGAAAATCCCGACGAGCGATCGCACAGGCTGCGGCTTGCCTTCGGCAACGGCCTGCGGCCCGAGGTCTGGTCCGATTTCCAGAAACGGTTCGCCATTCCCGACATCCTGGAATTCTACGGCTCGACCGAGGGCAATGTCTCGGTGTTCAATTTCGACGGCAAGCCGGGTGCCATCGGCCGGGTACCTGGCTTCCTGAAGAAGCAGATCAATTTCCGCCTCGTCCGCTTCGACATCGACTCCGAGGAACCCATGCGCGGCGCTGACGGCCTGTGCCAGCTGGTACAGGCGGGCGAGGTCGGTGAGGCCCTGGGCCAGATCAGCGACGACATCCGCCACGCGTTCTCGGGCTATGCCGACAAGGCGGCGTCGGAAAAGAAGATTCTGCGCGACGTCTTCGTGCGGGGCGACCGCTGGTTCCGCACCGGCGACCTGATGAAGCAGGACAGCGAGGGCTATGTCTATTTCATCGACCGCATCGGCGACACCTACCGCTGGAAGGGCGAGAACGTCTCGACCGCCGAGGTCGAACAGCGGCTGGCCGACGCGCCGGGCGTGCAGGAAGTCATCGCCTATGGCGTGCCCGTGCCGGGCCATGAGGGCAAGGCCGGGATGGTCGCCCTGGTGATGGCCGGCAAATTCGCCGCCCGGCCCTTCGCGGACTGGGTCGACCTGGAACTGCCAGCCTACGCCCGTCCCGCCTTCGTGCGGTTGATCAGATCAGCCGACACCACAGGCACGTTCAAATACAAGAAGACCGACCTGGTGGCCGACGGCTTCGATCCGGACAAGGTCGACGGCGCTCTCTATGTGCGCGGTGGCAAGAACGGCTATGCCAAATTCACCGAGGCGGCGCGCGACGCCATCCTGAACGGCGAGACGCGCCTCTAGAACGAAATCGGTCTGGACGCGATCGCGTCCAAACCCGGATTTCGCTCTCGGATCATGCCGGGGCCTGATTCACGGCATCGGCGGAATCGTGAAGCGTTTCCTCCTCAACCGATCAGGCTCTCGGTGGCATTTCGCAACCGCCCCTTAATCATTAACGGCGATGGTCGGCGTCTCTCGCGCGCAGGACGAACCGCCCTCCATGTTCCAGATTATCGGCATCGTCATGCTGTTCGGCATGGTGTTCGGCAGCTACGCCCTCGCCGGCGGCAAGTTTGACGTAATCATCCATGCCGCCCCGCACGAATTCATGGCGATCGCCGGCTCCGGCCTCGCAGCCTTTCTGATCTCCAACAGCGTGACCACGCTGAAAGCCACCATGGGTGGCCTCGGAAAGTCCTTCGCCGGTCCGAAGTGGAAGAAGCAGGACTACATGGACCTGCTGTCCCTGTTGTTCCAGCTGACCAAGACCATGAAGTCCAAGGGCGTCATCGCCCTGGAAAGCCACATCGAAAAGCCCGCCGAGAGCACCATCTTCCAGAAATACCCCAAAGTGATGAAGGACCATTTCGCCACCGACTTCATCTGCGACACGCTGCGCATGATGACGATGAACCTCGAGGATCCTCACCAGATCGAGGATGCGATGGAGAAGCAGTTCGAAAAACATCACCACGAGGCGCTGGAGCCGGCCCATGCGCTTCAGAGCCTGGCCGACGCCCTTCCCGCCCTCGGCATCGTCGCGGCCGTGCTTGGGGTGATCAAGACCATGGGGTCGATCACCGAACCGCCGGAAATTCTGGGCGGGATGATCGGCGGTGCCCTGGTCGGCACCTTCATGGGTGTGTTTCTGGCCTATGGCCTCGTCGGTCCGATCGCGGCCCGCCTGAAGGGCATTATCGACGAGGAAAGCTCCTATTACCGCATCATCCAGTCGGTCCTCGTCGCCCACCTGCACGGCAATGCGGCCCAGATTTCGGTGGAGATCGGCCGTGGCGACATTCCCTCGTCGGCCCAGCCGTCCTTCCTGGAAATGGAAGAATCCCTATCAGCTGCGCCCGCCGTCGCCTGATCGCATTGAAAATTCTCCCGCAACCGTAACCTTTGCGGCGGTCCATGCGAAACGGGCTTTAGGAGCATGACGCCCCGTGCCCGGCGATTCCAGCCGTTCGCTTCACGGATTGAACATGATCCGTAAATTGCTCGTTGCCACTTTTGGCGTGGCCGCCCTCTCGGTCGCCACCTGCACGCCGGCCGCCGAAGAAAAGACCGACACCGTCGCCGCCATGGCACCTGCCGCCGACGGCGCGATGGCTCCCGCCGCTGATGGAGCGATGGCTCCTGCTTCCGACAAGATGGCTCCGGCCCAGCAAGGCCGGATACAGACCGCGCCCGTCAGAAGGGTCGCGGAAGACGGATGCGCCTGTCGAGGCGTCTCCGTCAGTCGCGCCTAACCAACCGCGCGACGGAACGCTTCCCGCGCCGGGGCCAGGCGGGACGGAACGAGGCCGCGAAGCGAGGCCTGTCCCGACTGTTTAAGTCCATGTTCCAGACCCTTGCTCCAGGCCAGCGTGGCCTCGATCGCAACGCCTCGCACCAGGTCGATGACGATCACGCCCGAGGGCAGGGAGAAGCTTCGCTCCAGGCGAATTCGCAGCCCCGTGCCCGACTGGTCCACGATCACACAGGGCAGTTCCAGACCCGGCGCGACCACCAGGCCCCGGGCGTTTGCGGGCTGACGCGATTCAAAACGGCGATCGGAGGGCTGCGTCATCCGGGTATTGAGCCGGGGCGCCGCTCGCGATCAAGCGGTACGATGATGTCGGCCCGCACGCCGCCACCCAGCATGCGCCGCGTGATGCGTTCGAAATACTGAATAAAGGCCGCGAGCCGATCGCGCTCGACCGGCGCAAGATCGGCTGGGGTGATTCCCAGCAGATCGGCCTCCTGCTGGCTGCGCCAGTCCAGCACCACCTCGAATCCGGGTGCCTCAAGAAAGACGACGGCGTCGAACCGGGCGATGAAATCCGCATAGGGACCGGCGACGAAGCCATTGACGGCACGCCGCCAGCCACCGTCGGGGTCCTGCTCGCGCTCCAGGGCGTTAACGGGCCTGGCAAGCGCCGCCGCATCCTCGGCCACGGCACCGAGGCACCAGGCGTCGATCAGAATCGCCGACGGACGGCCGGTGAATACTCGCCAGTCCGCGATAGGCCGGCGGTCATCGCCGCGCTTGTCGAAATCGGGGATCGGGCTCCGGTCCTGCGGTCCCGCCGCCGACAGGGCGTCGATCAAACCCTGCAGCAGGACCAGGTCGTGCGTCCCCGGCGGGCCGCGCGTGACGAACAGGGGATGCACGTCGCGCGCCAGCAGCTCGCGTTCCGCGCGGGTCAGATAGACGTCGTCGATGGAAATCTGGGCCGCGCCGAACCGGTTTGCGGCGGCCCGGGCCAGGGTGGTCTTGCCACATCCTTGCGCCCCCACGATGGCGATCAGGGGCGGGCGATCTGTGCCCGCGCCGCCGGGGCCCTCCGCGATCAGGCGGCCGACCCGGTCGACCAGCCGGACGTTGGCCGGGCTCATGTCGGCGGTCAGTGCTGGTTTTCGGGCAGGCGAACGATCAGGCCGTCCAGATCGTCCGACACCCGGATCTGGCAGGACAGCCGGCTGTTCGGCTGGACGTTCTCGGCGAAGTCCAGCATCGACTCCTCCATGGCCGAGGCCCGCCCGGTCTCGGCCGCGAAGGCCTCGTCGACATAGACGTGGCAGGTGGCGCAGGCGCAGGCCCCGCCGCAGTCGGCGTCGATGCCCGGCACATTGTTGCGGATCGCCCCCTCCATGACGGAAAGACCGGTCTTTACCTCCACGACATGCTCGCGGCCGTCGTGTTCGATATAGGTGATCTTCGCCAAGTCAGACCGCCGCTTCCGTCTTCTTGCGCCCGGGGGCCACCATCAGCTTCTTGGTCTTGGCGATGGCTTCGGCCGGATTCAGCCCCTTGGGGCAGACCTGGGCGCAGTTCATGATGGTGTGGCAGCGGTAGAGTTTGAACGGGTCCTCGAGGTCATCCAGGCGCTTGTCGGTGGCGTCGTCGCGGCTGTCGGCGATCCAGCGGTAGGACTGAAGCAGCGCCGCCGGGCCCAGGAATTCGGTCTGGTTCCACCAGTAGCTGGGACAGGCGGTCGAGCAGCAGGCGCACAGGATGCATTCGTACAGGCCGTCCAGCTTGGCCCGGTCCTCGGGCAGCTGGATGCGCTCCTTCTCGGGGTCGGGCTCATCGGACTGCAGATACGGCTGGATCGAGTCGTACTGGGCGTAGAACAGGGTCATGTCCGTCACCAGATCCTTGACCACCGACTGGTGCGGCAAGGGCGCGATCGAGATGGTCGAGGACGAGCATTCGTCCCAGCCCTTGATGCAGGCCAGGGTGTTGCGCCCGTCGATGTTCATCGAGCACGACCCGCAGATGCCCTCGCGGCACGAGCGGCGGAAGGTCAGGGTCGGGTCGATCTCGTTCTTGATGTGGACCAAGGCGTCCAGCAGCATCGGCCCGTGGTCGTCGGACGAGACCTCGAAGCTGTCCCAACGCGGGTCGGCATCGACCTCGGGGTCGTAGCGATAGACCTTGTAGGTCTTGACGTTCTTGCTGCCGGCCGGGGCCTTGTAGACCTTGCCGCGCGTGGGCTTGGAGCCCTTGGGGAGAGTCAGTTGGACCATCAGTACACCCGCGCCTTGGGCTCAATGTAATCGATGTCCCTGGACATCGTGTAGTTGTGGACCGGGCGGTAATCGATCGTCACCGCGTCGCCCGGGACCTTCCAGGCGAGGGTGTGTTTCATCCATTCGACGTCGTCCCGGTCCGGATAGTCCTCGCGGGCGTGGGCCCCGCGGCTCTCGGTTCGGTTCAGGGCGCTCTCGATGGTGACCACGGCCTGATCGATCAGGTTGTCATATTCCATCGTCTCGACCAGATCGGTGTTCCAGATCAGGCCGCGATCCGTGGTCCTGATGTCGTCGCCGGCGGCGTGGATGGCTCGCAGTTTGGCAGTCCCCTCCTCCAGCGTCTTTCCGGTGCGGAACACCGCCGCGTCCAACTGCATGGCGCGCTGCATCTCGATGCGCAGTTTCGACGTCGGGGTCGAGCCATTGGCGTGGCGGAAGCGGTCGAGGCGGGCCAGATGGCCGTCGGTGAGCGCGGCCGGGGCGTCCGGCACCCTGGACGCCTTGTCCACCACCTCGCCGGAGCGCAAGCCGGCGGCGCGGCCGAATACGACCAGGTCGGTCAGGGAGTTGGAGCCCAGACGGTTGGCGCCGTGCACCGAGACGCAGGCCGCCTCGCCCACGGCCATCAGGCCGGGCACCACGGTGTCGGCATTGTCGCCGACCTTGGTCAGGACCTCGCCGTGATAGTTGGTGGGGATGCCGCCCATATTGTAGTGAACGGTCGGGATGACCGGGATCGGCTGTTTTGTCACGTCGACGCCGGCGAAGATCCTGGCCGATTCCGAGATGCCCGGCAGCCTTTCGTGCAGCACGGCCGGATCGAGATGATCGAGGTGCAGGTTGATGTGGTCCTTGTTGGGTCCCACGCCGCGCCCCTCGCGGATCTCCATGGTCATGGAGCGGGAGACGACGTCGCGGCTGGCCAGATCCTTGGCCGACGGGGCGTAGCGTTCCATGAACCGCTCGCCTTCCGAGTTGGTCAGGTAGCCGCCCTCGCCGCGCGCGCCCTCGGTGATCAGGCAGCCGGCACCATAGATACCGGTCGGGTGGAACTGAACGAACTCCATGTCCTGCAGCGGCAGCCCGGCGCGCAGCACCATGGCGTTGCCGTCGCCGGTGCAGGTGTGGGCCGAGGTGGCGCTGAAATAGGCGCGGCCATAGCCGCCGGTCGCCAGGATGACGAGCTTGGCGCGGAACCGGTGCATCGTGCCGTCGTCGAGCTTCCAGGCCGTCACGCCGGTGCAGGCCTGGGTCCCGTCGGATTGGGGCTGCATGATCAGGTCGAGGCCGAAATACTCGACGAAGAACTCGACCTCGCGGCGGACCGACTGGCCGTACAGGGTGTGCAGGATGGCGTGTCCGGTTCGGTCGGCGGCGGCGCAGGTGCGCTGCACCGGACCCTCGCCGAAATTGCGGGTCATGCCGCCAAAGGCGCGCTGGTAGATCTTGCCCTCGTCCGTCCGGCTGAAGGGCACGCCCCAGTGTTCCAGCTCATAGACGGCCTTGGGCGCGTTGCGGACGAGGTATTCGATGGCGTCCTGGTCGCCCAGCCAGTCCGACCCCTTGACGGTGTCGTACATGTGCCATTGCCAGCTGTCCTCGCCCATGTTGCCGAGCGCGGCGGAGATGCCGCCCTGGGCCGCCACGGTGTGGGAGCGGGTCGGGAAGACCTTGGTCACGCAGGCGACCTTCAGTCCCTGCTGGGCGGCACCGAGGGCGGCGCGGAGGCCCGAACCGCCCGCGCCGACGACGACGACGTCATAGGCATGGTCGACGAACTCGTAGCTAGCCATACGCAGTCAGATCCCGAAACCGGCGGGCAGCGGCGCCGAACCCAGCGCCAGCCGCACGATGAAGAAGACGCCCGCCGCCGCGATCACGAGGCAAAGCAGGCCGATCAGGCCCAGGATCGCGCTGCGCGAACCGGGCTTGTGGATGTAGTCGTCGACGATGACCTTGAGGCCCATGTTCATGTGCCAGACGCTGACCAGCAGGGTCACGGCCAGCAATACGGCGTTGACCGGAGACGCGAACCAGTCGCGCGCGCCGTCATAGCCGCCGCCCGACAGGGTAAAGCCGCTCCACAGACCCCAGAGGGTCAGGGGCACAAGGATCAGCGACGACAGCCGTTCGGCGGTCCATTCGCCGGCACCGTGGCGTTCGGAGACCTTGACGCCGTTGACGTAGGCCTTGGTTTCGCGGCTCACAGCACGACCCTCCCCGAGGCGAACAACAGGGCCCAGAACGCAACCGCGCCGACGACGCCGCCGATGATCGAGGCCCATGACAGGGCGTCAGCCGTCTTTAGCGACAGGCCGATGGCGGCGTCCCAGATCAGATGGCGCAAGCCACCGGCCAGATGCATGACCAGGGCCAGCGTCAGACCGAACCAGACCAGCAGGCCCAGCGGAGACCCCATCCAGCCGGTGAAGGTCGCATAGGCGTCGGGCCCGAAGGCGAGAGCGAGCAGCCACAACGCGATCAGCACCGACCCGACCGACAGGGCGGTGCCGGTCATGCGGTTCAGGATCGAGGCGGCCATGGTGACATGCCAGCGCCAGATCTGCAGATGGGGCGACAGGGGGCGGACGCGGCCGTTGAGCTGGGCCACGAAACGGCCGGTCTGGTCATCACCAGAATTCTGGGTCGGAGCGTTGGAGGAGTCGCCCGGCAGGGGGGTGGTCGACATGCTGCGAATGGTTCTCAGAAACCTGAGCGAAATCAGTCGCTCGAAATCAGTAAGCAGGCTTTAGTCCAGCCGGACGGCGGGGGTCAACGAACCGTAAGCTTCTGCGGCGATGAGGCGTATCATTTGACCGTCATCAGCCGGATTAGCGAGACCGCGGCGTGAAGGCCGCTGGCATCGTAGGGCAGGGACGACCCCCGGGCCCAGACAGGATCGGGCCACAGGCCGTCGTCGGGCCGGCGGCCGACCACATGCACGTGCAGCTGGGCGGTAACATTGCCCAAGGCACCGACGTTCAGCTTGTACACCGGCCGCCCGTTCGTCTCACCCAGCGTCCGCACGGCCGCGCCGGCCCGGACGATCTCTTCCATCAGGAGGGCGCGATCTGCGGGGATCAGGTCTTCCAACTCGCGCAGGCCTCCGTGGCGGGGAATGAGGATCAGCCAGGGAAAGCGAGTGTCGTCCTGCAGCCGCACCTCGCACAGCGGCCAGTCGCAAACCGCGACAGAGCCGGTGACAAAGGCAGGGTCGAGTTTGAAGGGACGGATCATTGCCTTGCGTCGCCCACAGACGGCGGGGCGTCAACAGGACCGGAGCGGCGGAGAAACAAACCTATGCAGTGCATAGAGAAAATCTATAGACAAATCCCCTGTCCACTTATTGACTTTGTGCACTGCACACGCCATTTCGCGACTGCGGTGCCGCTCCCCCGGGCCCCCAGAGATATTCCTTCTTTCAAGAGACTTCAGGAGAACAGCGATGCTGGGCGTCGGTCAAACACTGCCGGACTTCAAGGTCATCGGCGTCAAGCCGGGCTTCAACAGCCATGAGGAAAACGGCGTGTCGGCCTTCGAGGCCGTCACCCGGGACAGTTTCGAGGGCAAGTGGAAGGTCATCTTCTTCTATCCGAAGGATTTCACCTTCGTCTGCCCGACCGAGATCGCCGAGTTCGCCTCGCTGGCGCGTGACTTCGCCGACCGCGACACCGTGGTTCTGGGCGGTTCGACCGACAATGAGTTTGTCAAACTGGCCTGGCGTCGCGACCACGCCGACCTGTCGAAGCTTCCGATCTGGCAGTTTGCCGACAACGGCGGAAAATTCGCCCGGGATCTGGGCATCCTGGACGAGTCCGAAGGTGTGGCTCTGCGCGCGACCTTCGTGGTCGATCCGCACAATGTCGTGCAGCACGTCTATGTCACCAATCTGAACGTGGGCCGCGCGCCTGCCGACACGCTGCGTGTCGTCGACGCCCTGCAGACCGACGAGCTGTGCGCCTGCAACCGCCCGGTCGGCGGCCAGACGCTCGCGGCATAGAGCCGGCTGACCGAGTGGTGCAAGGCGGCGGTGCTCGCGTCGTCGCCTTTACGCTGCTCGCCTCATTCTTTGGGGCACTATCGGGCGCGACGCGGTCGCGTCCCTGTTTGAGTGCGATCGCGCCTGCCAACCAGACGAGCCCAATGCGCGGCTCATGTAGCGAGACGCCGCGCGTCGAGCGTTAGCCGAACCCCCCCGAAGGAGAGACCATGTCCATCGACGCCCTGCGCGACCTGATGCCCGCCTACGCCAGGGACATCTCGCTGAACCTGTCCTCGCTGGCCTCGGAAACGGTACTCAGCGACCAGCAGAAATGGGGCTGTTTCCTCGCATCGGCCCATGCGATCGGCGTGGCCCCGGTGGTCAAGGCGATCGAGGCCCAGGCGGCCACGGTTCTGTCACCCGAGGCGATGAGCGCGGCCAAATCCGCCGCCGCCATCATGGGCATGAACAACATCTACTACCGGTCGCTGCACCTGATGAAGAATCAGGAGTATGCGACCATCCCCGCCCGCCTGCGGATGAACATCCTCGCCAATCCCGGCGTCGACAAGCTCGATTTTGAACTTTGGTCGACGGCGGTCTCGGCCGTCAACGGCTGCGGAGGCTGCCTGGACGCGCACGAGGGCGAACTGCGCAAACACGGTGTTCCGGCAACCCAGGTCCAGGCCGCTCTGCGGATCGCGGCGGTGGTTCACGCCGCCAGCCGGATCGTCGCCTCCGAGGCAGCCCTGACGGCCTAAAGCGGCTCGCCGTATTCGATGAGGGGCGTCAGTCGCCCGTAACGCTGGGCCATCACGCCGTCCACGACGCCGGCGGTGGAACCCGGGCCGGGGCCGCAAACCCCATAGGTCATGACCAGAGTCCAGCCGTTGTTGGCAGGCCCCCGCTTCGAGCATCAGGGACAGGTTGGCGCTGCGCTCGATCACCCCGGCGGCGGAGGGCGCGGAGATCAGGCCCGGCGCAACGGCGGCGAGCAGGGCGTGTGACCTCCTGCCGCCGACATCGGGCGACGATCGGGCGGGTTCGTCAAGTCAGGCGGGCGTGAACGTCAGGGGGGCACCCCAGAACTGACCGACAAGCTCCGATTGTGGTCCCGCCTTGCCGCTGGTCAGGAAGGCGCGCCGCCCCGAGCCGCCGAGGTCGTATTCCGGATGGCGCCTGAAATAGCGGTCCAGGGCATCGGCGACGGCGGTCGGCTGGTGGATCACCGGTGTGCCGGGCGGCAGTGCCGCAGCGAACAGGTCGGCGACCATCTCATAGTGGGTGCAGCCCAGGATGGCCTGGTCGGGGTGGCGGCCGATGCGGCGGCGCAGGGCGTCGACATGATCGTCGACCACCACCTTCAGTTCTTCAGCCGGCGCGCCCAGTTCGATCAGTCCCGCCAGACCGGGGCAAGGTTCGGAGAAGACAGCCAGATCCTCGCGCCGCTTGTCGATCTCGATCTCATAGACCCGGCTCATCGCCGTGGCCGCGGTGCAGAAGACACCGGTGATGTCGATGGCCTCGACCTTGTCCCCTTGCCGTTCCGCCTCATAGGCCCAGGGCAGGCCCGTGGCCGCCTCTATGGTCGGGACGATGATGCCCAGCACATTGACCGGGCGGCCGTGGCGGGCCCGCGCCTCGGGTACCCAGCTTTGCTGCAACCGACGCAGGGCGATGGCGCTGGCGGTGTTGCAGGCCAGGACGATGACGTTGGCCCCCGCCTCGAACAGCCGTTCGCAGCCCGCGCGGGTCAGGTCGACGATCTCTTCGCCGCCCCGTCCGCCGTAGGGGGCGTTGGCCTGGTCCGCCAGATAGACGAAGTCCCGGTCGGGGAACCGCCGCGTCAATTCGCGGTGGACCGTCAGGCCCCCTACGCCGGAATCGAATACGCCAATCGCCATGGCGCGGGCTGTACCCCGGTTTGGGGCCAGGAGGAATGGCGGTCAGGCGTCCGGCTCGTCATCCTTGCCGGACTCATCGGACCGGCTGTCGGGACGCGGCTCGGGCGGTCGCGTGTTCGGGGATACGGTCGCGCGTCCATCGATCTCCTCCCGGCGGTGACGGGTACCCTCCAGCATCCCCACGATACCGCCATACGGCAGGGTTTGGGCCGGCGCGCGCGCACGGGGATCGACCTCGGCGTCGCGCATTAATTCTTGCTCCCGGCGCAGGGCCTCGCGGCGGCGGCGGGTCTCGTTCATTTCGCCCAGCAGACTCTTCGTATCCGCGCGGGCGTCCTCGGAGATCAGCAGCATCATCATCGTGATGGCATCCTCGATGGGCATGTTCGCCAGGTCGAGCGCCGGGCCCTGAAGCCTCGCCTCCCTGTCCGCCTCGGCCCGCAGAGTGGCTTCGTCTGCCGCCGGACCCCGTGCGCGGGCGTGGGCCCAGTCCGCCAGGCCGGGCGGCAGGTCGGACCGGGGACCGGGAGCCACGCGAAGCGGCGCGCTTTGCAGAAGCTGTTGCCCTTGCGGGGACTGTTGGGCAGTGACAGGGGTGGCGAGGGCGCATAAGGCGAGGGACAGGATGATACGCTGACGGGACATGATCGGTCTCCGGGCCGTTATGGCGATTGTGAAGGTTACGCCGCGTTCAGGTGACCGTCATCCCCGATCCGACTATGGTGAATGCAACAGGTCGTGAACCACGGAGATATCTCATGCAAAGACGCCAACTTCTCGTCGCCGGGGGCAGCCTGCTCGCGCTTTCGGCCTGCGCCTCGAACGGAATATCCATGGGGGGCGGTTCCTCGTCCGCGACGCTGGCCGCCGACGCCGCCGCCGCGCGCGCCGTCCTGCCCGTCCAGACGCCGCGGGCCGAGCTGCTCCAACCCTGGACCGGTGCCTATGACGGAACACCGCCGTGGGACAAGGTGACGGCACCCAAGCTGCGCGCCGCCCTGCTGGAAGGCATGGACCTGGCCCGCGCCGACGTGGTCGCCGTCGCCGACAATCCCCAACCACCGACCTTCGCCAATACCCTGGTCGCCATGGAATTGTGGGGCGCGCCGCTGGACCGCATCTCCAACATCTACAGCGTGATGACCGGTAATATCGGCGGCGAGGCCTATGACGCCGTGGACACCGAGATGTCGCCGCTGCTCTCGGCCTTCTACGACGAGATCAACTTCAACGACGCCCTGTTCCAACGCGTGAAGACCGTCGCCGACAATGCTGACGCCATGGGGCTGAACGCAGAGCAAAAACGGCTGGCCGAACGCAGCCGCGACAACTTCATCCGCTCCGGGGCCAACCTTGACGCCGCTGGAAAGGCTGAGCTGGGCCGGATCAACACCGCCCTGTCCAACGCCTTCACCCGGTTCGGCCAAAGGGTCGTCGCCGACGAGAACACCTGGACTGTCATTGCGACCGAAACAGGCGTCGCCGGACTGCCGGCCTCCAACAAGGCCGCCGCCGCCTCGGCCGCGCGCTCGCGCGACCTGCAAGGCTGGGCCATCGTCAACACCCGCTCGGACGTTGATCCCGTCCTCACCTTCGCCAATGACCGCGCCCTGCGCGAACAGGTCTGGCGCAAATTCGTGAACCGTGGCGACAATGGCGGTGCCAGCGACACCAACGCCACCATCGCCGAGATCGTTCGCCTGCGTGACCGGCGGGCCAAGCTGCTGGGTTATCGCAACCATGCCGAACTGCGCATGCAGGACACCATGGCAAAGACTCCGGCGGCGGCGATGTCGCTGATGAACCGCGTCTGGGCCCCGGCCAAGGCCCGGGTCGTCGAAGAGCTCGCCGACATGAAGGCCCTCGCCGGCTTCGACATCGAGCCTTGGGATTACCTGTATTTCGCCGAGAAGGTCCGCAAGGCCAAGTACGACCTCGATCAGAATGAGCTGAAGCCGTATTTCGAACTGAACGCAGTCCGGGCCGGTTCCTTCGCCATGGCCGAGCGTCTTTACGGCTTTGAGTTCCGTCACATGCCGCGCGGCACGGCATCTGTTTTCGAGCCGAACGTCGAACTGTACGAGGTTCTTGACAAAGCCAGCGGCCGCTTGATCGGCCTGTACTACACCGACGACTATGCTCGCGCTGGCAAGCGATCCGGTGCGTGGATGACGACTTATCGGTCATTCTCGACGCTTGACGGATCGAAGACCATCCTGGCCTCAAACAACAACAACTTCACGAGGTCCGAGCCCGGCCAGCCGGTGCTGATCTCGTTGGACGACGCCGAGACCCTGTTTCACGAGTTCGGTCACGCCCTGCACTACTACAGCTCCAACGTGACGTATCCATCCTACGGCAACACACCGCGCGACTTCGTGGAATACCCCTCGCAGGTTCACGAACACTGGGTGCTGTCCCGCCCGATCCTGGACGGCTATCTGAAGCATGTGGAGACCGGTCAGCCGATGCCGCAGGCGCTGGTCGACAAGATCGAGGCCGCTTCCACCTTCAACCAGGGCTATGCCACGGTCAGCTATCTGTCGTCGGCTTTGGTCGACATGGACCTGCATACCCAAGCTACGCCGCCGACCGACATCGACGCCTTTGAGCGGGCCTCGCTGGCTCGCTACGGCATGCCGAAGGAGATCGTGATGCGGCACCGCCTGCCGCAGTTCAATCACCTGTTCACCTCGGACGCCTATTCCGCAGGCTATTATTCGTACCTCTGGTCCGAGACCATGGACGCCGACACCTGGGCCTATTTCGAGGAGTCGGGCGACGTCTTCAACCCGGAAATCGCCGGCCGGTTCAAGTCGATCATCCTGGCCCCGGGCAACACCACCGACCGCGGCGAGGCCTATCGCCAGTTCCGGGGCCGCGACCCGGACGTGCGTGCCCTGCTGAAGGTGCGCGGCTTCCCGACGTCATAGAGGCCCTATCGGGCGTCGCGCTGCTTGAAAGCAGGGCGCGGCGCGCGGGCGTGAAACCAGAGAGGCCGGCGGAGCGATCCGCCGGCCTCTTTTGTTTTGCTGATTGTCAGGCGACGATCGGCAGCCGGCTCAGGGCATAGTCGACCTGCACCCGGCCGGGCAGAAGCCGGACGGCTTCCGCCTGGATGGCCGCGCGGCAGTATGCGCGGTCGCTGAGAAGGCTGCCGGCCGCGCGGGCTTGGCGGCACAGCTTGCGGGCCGCGGCTTCGACCCGGGCGTCAAAGACGGTGGCTCCGGCTGCGCTGGACATGTCCAGATCACCCCACTGGATCCGAGCCTCCTGGGCCGAGGCGGAGCTGGCGATGGCGAGGGCGGCGATGGCGGCGAGAGAAGCGAAGATCTTCATGACGATTTCCTGGGGAGATCAGCGTCGCTCCGGGCGGCGACGGCGGTCAGATGCGCCCGGTCCATTGCAGCGGCGTGAGCGTTCGGCGGCGAAATAGCGACGGCGCATGAATTCGCGGAAACCTGAACGGCGATCAGCCGAGAACAGCCCCCGCCTTGTCTTCGCCCCGCTTTTCCGCCATAAGCCGCCGCTTCCGACGCAAGTGAACCTCGCGTCTCCACCGGGACGACAGCTTTTTTGTTGTGCTACCGCGCTTCGCGCTACTTGAGCAGGCCCTTACGGGCTCAAGTAGGCCGCAAGGCCGATAGCCCTCAATAATGAACGAGCCCGGCGAGAACCCTCTGCCGACGTGATCGTCGCCAGAGGTTGGCTCTCTATGGGGACCGGGCCGCCCGTCGAATTTTGCCGGTCCATTTTCTGGATTCAGGTCGTCGTGACCTGAAGCGAAAATGGGCATGAGGTTGTGAATGTTCGAGGCTCTGAACGAGCGGCTGACAGGCGTCTTCGACCGGATCACCGGGCGCGGTGCCCTGTCCGAAAAGGACGTGGCCGAAGCGATGCGCGAAGTCCGCGTGGCGCTGCTCGAGGCCGACGTCGCCCTGCCCGTCGTCAAGGACTTCATCGCCTTCGCCACCGAGCGCGCCGCCGGCGAGGACGTGATCCGTTCGGTCAAGCCGGCCGATCAGGTGGTCAAGATCGTCTATGACGGCCTGGTCGAGATGCTGGGCGGGGACGAGCCGACCCCGATCAACCTGAATGCCACGCCGCCCGCCGTCATCCTGATGGCCGGCCTGCAAGGCTCGGGCAAGACCACCACCTCGGCCAAGCTGGCGCTGCGGCTGACGAAATTCGACCGCAAGAAAGTCATGATGGCCTCGCTGGACACGCGGCGTCCGGCGGCCATGGAGCAACTGGCCACCCTCGGCCAGCAGATCGAGGTCGCCACCCTGCCGATCGTGGCGGGCGAATCACCGATCCAGATCACCCGACGCGCGCTGCAGTCCGCGAAACTCCAGGGCTATGACGTCCTGATCCTCGACACCGCCGGCCGGATCACGCTCGACGAGGCCCTGATGGCCGAGGTGGCCGAGGTGGCCGCCGTTTCGAAGCCGGTCGAGACCTTGCTGGTCGCCGACAGTCTGACCGGTCAGGACGCGGTGCGCACGGCCAAGGCCTTCCACGACCGCCTGCCGCTGACCGGGCTGGTGCTGACCCGCGCAGACGGCGACGGGCGTGGCGGGGCCATGCTGTCGATGCGGGCCGTCACCGGCCTGCCGATCAAATACATCGGCGCGGGCGAAAAGGTCGACGCGCTGGAGGTGTTCGACGCCCGCCGCGTCGCCGGCCGCATCCTGGGTCAGGGCGACATCGTCGCCCTGGTTGAAAAGGCCAGCCAAGACCTCGACCAGTCCAAGGCCGAGGCCATGGCCCGCAAGCTGGCCAAGGGCCAGTTCGACCTGAACGACCTGGCCTCCCAACTGCAGCAGATGAAGAAGATGGGCGGGCTTCAGGGCATCATGGGCCTGCTTCCGGGCGTGGCCAGGATGAAGGCCCAGATGGCAAGCGCCAGTATCGACGACCGCATGATCCTGCGCCAGGAAGCCATCATCTCCTCGATGACCAGGCTGGAGCGCAAGAAGCCCGACCTGCTCAACGCCAGCCGCAAGAAGCGCGTCGCCGCCGGTGCCGGCGTCGAGGTTCAGGACATCAACCGCCTGCTCAAACAGCACCGCCAGATGGCCGACATGGTCAAGTCCATGTCGCGCGGCGGCGGCAAGGGCATGAAACAGATGGCCGCAATGATGGGCGGTCTCGGCGGCGGTGGCCCCGGTGGCGGCCCCGACATGGCGCGATTGAAGGCGATGGGTGGCGGCAAGATGCCCGAGCCCTCGGCCGACGAAATGAAAGCTCTTCAGGACCGGCTCGCCGGCCTGGGTGGCGGACAACTTCCGGGGGCCCTGCCGGGTCTTCCGGGCTTCCCTCCCAAGACATAGAACGACCAAGGAAAGAGACTGAGAATGTTGAAGATTCGTCTGGCCCGCGGCGGCACCAAGAAGCGCCCCTACTATTACATCGTTGTCGCCGACAGCCACTCGCCGCGCGACGGCAAATTCATCGAGCGCGTCGGCACCTACAACCCGATGCTGCCGCGCGACGGCGAACAGAAGCGCGTCACCCTGAAGGCCGACCGGATTTCGGAATGGCTGTCGAAGGGGGCCCAGCCGACCGACCGCGTCGCCCGCTTCCTGAGCCAGGACGAAGCCTTGGCGGGCAAGGTCAAGTGGACGCAGTCCAACAACCCGAACAAGGCGCAGCCGGGCAAGAAGGCCCAGGAACGCGCCGCCGAGCGCGCCCAGCGTGAAGCCGACCGCGCCGAGGCCGAAGCCGCCGCCAAGATCGAGGCCGCCGAAGCCGCCGTCCGCGCCAAGGAAGAAGCCAAGGCCGCCGCCGAAGCCGCCAGGAACGCGCCGGCGCCCGAACCCGAAGCTGTGGCTGAAGAGGCCCCCGCCGAGGCCGCTGCTGAAGAGGCTCCGGCCGCTGAAGCCGTGACCGGGGAAGCCCCGGCTGAAGCCGCTGCGGAAGACGCTCAGGCTGGCGAAGCTGTCGCTGAAGAAGTCCCGGCCGCCGAAGCGACCGAAGAAGAAAAGACCGAGGCCTGATCCTCATCCGCTCACCCCGGGAAGGCCGGGGCCCGGATGACAGAAAGCAGTGCTCGACGTCGGGCGCTGCTTTTCTGCTATCTGGCGGCGGTGTCTGGATCTGGGTCCCGGCCTTCGCCGGGATGAGCGGAGTTTTTGAATGC